>Ga0307991_1003264_pt1 | contig 10554 bp, 6 predicted proteins | sample EllFjometagen131_FD_203146 | JGI IMG/M metagenome (GOLD analysis project Ga0307991, IMG submission 203146) | Marine microbial communities from Ellis Fjord, Antarctic Ocean - #131 | ecosystem: Environmental > Aquatic > Marine > Unclassified | place: Southern Ocean | collected 2014-10-08 | reverse complement strand
TAAAAACTATTCCATGTATCCTGAAAGTCATGCAACCTGCCAAAACTCCCTCCAAACTGTCAAGTCCCGTATAGATGCGTTCATAGAAAATTACGGGGATCTTAGATTCGAAGTTACGAAGGACCGGCTTCTTTATAAGAGTGAACCGGTTCAAAAGGACGATCCCAAAACAGGGACATTGGCCTTCCCCTTGTTTCGAGACGGCATTCAGTGGCTGGAGTTTAAACAAGGACTCGAACTTTGGGAAATCTCCGGGTTTTTTAAAATTTACAATGACTACAAAAGCCTAAAGGAAGAGGCCGAGGGAGATCTCGTTACCGCTTTGTGGGAAATGGATTTCCCGCATCTGCAGTATGAGGCCATGGATGTTCTTTGGAAGGCTGAGACACTAACAGATTTTACCACTTTCAAAGTGACGGACCATGAGACACCGGACGCAGCCATTCAGGAGCAGGCAGATGATGATCAGCAGGACGGGGCCGATACGCCAGAGGACCAGGATGCCGGCGTCGGCATGGCCCTTTCAACCATGGACAGTACAATCTGGCAACTGACACCGGAAGAATCGCAGATTCTAAGCCAAATGGTGGCCCAAGAAGAACGGCAAAGCGGCACACAAGACGTACTTGATGTTCTAGAAATTATTCTTCGAACTCAAAACCAGCCCGAGGACTATTCGCTTATTCTCGGATTTATGATGGAGGAATTCAAGAACGCTCTGGCTCAAGGTGATTTTCAAATCGCTCTGGATTTTATAGAGAGCTTACAAAAAACTTATCAGTCTTGCAAAATCGAAAAACCCTGGGCCCGGCCGTTGTTGGGTGGGTTCTTCATTAATATTTCCGGTACACAGGTGCTGGCGGTTCTCAAGGAGATTTTACCAAGTTTTGATACACAAGATACGGACCGAATCAAGGTTTTTCGGCGTTTGTTTCTAAGGTTCCCGCCGCCGGCAATCACTGCTCTGGCTCCCCTGTTACTCGAGAAACTATCCATGCCCGTGGAACGACAGCTCATGGAAGTTATTGGATCCTTGGCAGTAAAAGATATTCATCCGTTGGAACAGTTGCTGGATCGACCGGAAGAGACGTTGGTCAAAAAGATCGTTTTTATTCTCGGACATATAAAAGGTAAAAAATCCGGGCAAATTCTTCTAAGAATGACACGCCATGAATCAGGCCGGGTACGCCTGGAAGCCCTCAAGGCCCTGACCCGTCGGGATGAAAACATGACCGAAAAGCTTTTTCCTCTTATCGAAGATCCGGTTCTCCCCATTCGCCGGATGATGTGGAACTATCTGGAGAAGCACCAAGACCCGGAGACCGGGAACTTGATACGGAATTATCTTGACCACAAAAAAATCCGCCGTGAAGACGATGAGCAGATCCTGAATTGTTACAAAACACTGGTCCGTTTTGATTCAAACGGTTTTTTTCCGTTTTTACGCGAGTCCCTGATCAACAAAGGCCTGGATTTCAGTTTCGACAGATCGGTGCGGCGGCGGGGCGCGGCCCTGGCTTTGCTTGAACTGGGCACAGAGGAAGCACAGGAAGTCCTTGAGCGAGCTTCAAAAAGCCTGTTTCCAAGTGTTCGATCCGCTTATCGAAAAGCCGTAAAGGTTCACAAATGATCCTGGAAACCCGATCATTGCATGAGGCATTTATTCGGACTTTTTACAAACTGATCCAACTGGCCAAGATCCATGAGGATAACAATCAGTTGCTGTTGGAATGCATCCAAGAGTTCATGCAGGTTATCGACCGGCTGCTTGTGGATGATGACCAGGTTACCCTCCAGATTTCCCGGGGAAATATTTATCTTCAGGACGAAAAACTGCGTTACCGGTGGGAAATTGATAGTCTTATACATAACTTGATTCAATACTTGGAAAAGCGAACCCTCCCGGGACTCTGTTTTTGTACCGATATCCAAAAGGCCTCGGCCAAAGAGATTATCGAGTTTAGCCGCACCTTGAACACCGCCGAGCGACAGGAGGACCCTCTGAAGTGGTTTGTCCAACAACTGGAGACCCAGGGGTTTGCATGGGTGGAAGTTGTCTATGAACGGGATGAGCCTCCTGAAGAGCAAGCCCCTGAAACTGACCCCCGGGATCAGGTGCAAAAACGCAAAGAACAGGCTCGAACCTCTTATTTTTACGCCGTTGACTCCTTAAAAGAGGTGGCTGAGAAAATTTCCTGCCGAAAAAAGGCAGGGGTCCGTAAGTCCCTCCGTGTGGTCCAAAACATGGTGGATTTGGTAATGGTAGATGAGCCGATCCTGTTGGGGCTCAGCACCATCCGGGATTATGATGACTACACGTTTACCCATTCGGTAAACGTTGCAATTCTCTCCATGTGTCTGGGGCAGCGCATCGGTCTTTCGCGGTCGTCTTTGCACCGCCTGGGAGTATGTGGGCTTTTCCATGATCTGGGAAAGCTGGACATCCCCATTGAAATCATCCATCAGCCCGGAAAGTTGAGTCAAAGCGAGTTTGAGGAAGTAAAGAGGCATACCATATACAGTGTCACCCAAATCATCAAATTACAGGCCCCCCATGAGCTCAAGACAAAAATCCTGCTTCCCCCGTTTGAACATCATTTAAAGTATGACCTTTCGGGATATCCCAAGACGAACCGTAAGAAACCTCTGAGTCTGTTTGGCCGGATCATAGCTATTGCAGACGTGTTCGATGCCATCACTTCCCCCCGGGTATACCGACATGTGGCTTTTACTCCTGATCAGGCGCTGAATATGATGTTGGACGGCGCGGGTACGGATTTTGATCCGATCCTTCTTAAAATATTTATTAATATGCTCGGGGTCTATCCCATAGGGTCACTTTTAGAACTGGATACGGGAGAGTTAGCCCTGGTCATGGATAATGAGACAACATTAGACGAAACACGACCTTTGGTGGTGCTGTTGGCAGAAAATGGGAATGGCGGCTATGCAACGTTCGGGGTGGCGGATCTGGCTGAACGCGACGAATCCGGAGCATTCCTGAGAACTATTGTTAAAAGTATCCATCCGTCTACCCTGGGGATTCAGCCCGCCGAGTTTCTTATTTAAAAATTCGACCTTGTTTTTATTTGAAACGTATCCTGAGATACACTTTAGCAACGCCCCATTTCTTAATCAAAGATACAGTGTCCAGGTTGAATAAAGGCAACCTTGTAATAAAAAGGAGGGGAAGATTGACCATAACAGAAAGAAGAAAATATCAGAGAGTGAAAATATACAATCCTTTATCTTATGTTTGTATAGACGATAGCGGCAACCCAATAGAGGAAAGGATGGGAACGGCCATAGAGATCAGTCAAGGAGGACTCTTCATAGAAACTCATAGCCCGTTAAAGCCGCAAGATGTCCTGCTCATTACCATCGATATTCAAGGTGAATTGGTTCCTATAAAAGGCAGGGTCGTTCATTGCCGGACAGACGATTCCGGAAAATCTCGAACGGGAATCCAGTTTCTTGAATTCAATGAAAAAATTCTATCATTTGTAACGAGCCTGATAAGAAGGTATAGTGAATTCATTACTCAACATGGGTGAAAAATCATGAAATGTCAAAGAACCCCTTAATTGGGAGGTGAATAATGAACGATCGGATTCACAAACGGAACAGCTTGGTTAACCGCATTATAGATGGTTCTGTTACGGTTGATTCCGTCACAAAATTTGAAGACCTGCTCAAGGCTTTTCCAAACGATCCGGGACTTCATAGAATCTATGGCGACCTTTTGAAAAAAGAAAACTCGCCAAACGCCGCCGCCGACGCATATGGGACAGCCGCCAAACTTTTTATTGAGTCAGGTATGACGTTGCAGGCAATTGTATCCAAGCTCTTTGAATGGCAAATCTTTAAACCGTCCCAACAAGAAGAGCAAGCCTTCTGTTCAGCCCTTCATCAAGCGAGGCACATAGACAGGGCGGTGCAGCGTTTTTTCACCGGGATGACATATCCTGAAATGATGGCTTTTATTACTAAGTTAATGCTCGAAAATTTTCCTGCCGGTGGCAGCGTGAAAAAATTTGGTGATGAAGAAAACACCTTCTATTTTGTGGTGTCCGGAGCTTTGGAAGAAACGGAGTACCATCGTTTGGAGACGGGCGGAAGGATCCGGAAGAAATCAACCAGAAACTTGATCGAAAACGATTTTTTTGGTGAAATTTATCCGTTTGGGGAGGAAAACGTATCCCAATCTGATATCAAAACAATCACTCGTGTTGAATTAGCGAAAATCTCCAAATCAAACCTGATAAATATTTGCAGAAAAAATCCTAATGTAAAACTTCTCGTTGGGAATCTGCATAAAAGCCGTTCGGAATTTGTTGAAAAAAAAGTTACAAGAACAGTTCGCAAAACAGCAAGGCAGACGCTTCCGACACAGGTAAATCTTAAAATTTTTCAAAATGAAACCGGCAAAGTCCCTTTGGATTTGGTCGGGTTTACAGAAGATATTTCTTTAGGAGGAGCCCGGGTTGTTTTGGGTACAAAATATCAAACCGGTCATGCCGATAACCTGACCGGGAAACATGTTAAGCTCAAGATTAGTTTGCCGACAGTATCGGTAAGGCTTTCTATTTTGGGTACTATCGTTTGGAGCAAGAAAGTTTATTTTGAAGGAAAAAATACGGCGGTAGTGGGCGTGCAATTCAATGAGATGACCGACACAGATCGAAGGGTGTTGGAAGATTATCACTATGGATCGGCGGGTGAACAAAATCTGATCTGGAGCTTATGGGACTCACTCATGGAAAAATAGCTCTTAATTTCTGGAATGATAAGGGATCAAATGAGAGAAGAACAGGACACTGAAATGGAATCAGCCCCAATAATATGGGCTATAGGCGGAGGAAAGGGTGGAGTTGGAAAGAGTGTCTTAAGTACGATACTGTCCTTTTGGTTGGCTCGGATGGGAAAGCGGACTGTTCTTATAGATGTCGACCTGGGGGGAGCCAATCTTCATACCCTTATGGGAATCAAAAATCCGCCTCGGACGCTAAACGATTTTATTACCAGGAAATTTAAGTCATTAGAAGATATTTGTATCGATACTGAGGCGAAAAACCTTCGCCTCATCAGTGGTTCCAGTGAAGTTCTTTCTTTAGCCAATCCCCATTTTAGCCAAAAGGTAAAACTTATAAATCATTTTTCCATGCTGGATGCCGACTACGTGGTGATTGATCTTGGCGCCGGGACTTCTTTTAATGTTCTGGATTTCTTTCTTGCTGCCCATGAAAAAATTATTGTCCTCACTCCGGAGCCTACATCCATTCAGAATGCATATATCTTTGTTCGAAATGCGGTTTACCGAAGGTTGAGCCGGCTTTGCAGCAAAAGCCCATCTCTCCAACCCCTTGTTAAAATTGCCATGGATCCAAAAAATGAGTTCAAAATCCGAACCGTCAAAGAGCTTTTACAGTTCATTCAGGAGTCGGGTGGAAAAGATGCAGCAGAGCCTCTTGAAAAAGGGATTGGAGAAATCCGGCCGGTAGTAATTACTAATATGGTCAAGAGTAACAAAGAAAAAAACGCAGGTCGTATTGTTCAGATTGTTTCTGAGAAGTATTTAATGATTCAATCCACAGATTTGGGCAGCGTATCTTATGATAGGCAGATCTTTGCGATGGTTTCCGATATGAGCCCTCTAATCAGGCTGGACCAGTCAAGTCATGCTTTTGCCAACATCTATGACGTTGCAACAAAGCTATTGAAAGATTAAGCATTTACACCCGTTATTTAATATTTCTTTGAAATGAATGGGGTCAAGCCACAGTAACAACTTGCTGTAATAGATAAAACCATGGGTTTGAAAATGCAAGGTGATGTTACGACGGTCCCACGGTTTATGGTTTAAGTGAGTGCTATGAATATTTTGAAAACGTTATATTCCCGTGATAGTGGGTTTAATTGTAAGGGTTTGACCGTCCGTGGACATGGATACGGCGCCGTTGCGGGCGGTGCCCAGTATGTGGCATCCCTTGCCCTCATACCTTTTTAAAACAGACGGGTGTGGAAATCCAAATCTGCTTTTCCATCCGCATGAAATAATGATGACTTCAGGGTTTACCTTTTTTATGAACCGCTCCGTACTCGATGTTTTGCTTCCGTGGTGCGGCGCCAAAAGCACGGTGCTTTTGAGCTTGTCCCCGGCAATAGCCGCCAATTCATATTCCGCCCGCATCTCGATATCCCCGGGAAACAGGAAAGATTTCGCTCCGAACGACGCTTTCAGGACCAAAGAATTGTTGTTTAAATCACGCCATGATTCCTTTATTCTTCTCTCAATGAAATCCTCCTGAGGATACAATATATCGATACATACGCCGTTAATGTGGATGGTGCCGGAGATTTGCTTGAAATCGGGCATATGAATTTTGTTTTTTTTAATGGTTTCCATGAATTTTTGATATGCGAACGTGTCTGTTGCTTCATTATTTGTCCATACGTTTTTTACATTAAAGTGTTCGGCAATATATATGAGCCCGTTTAAGTGATCGCTGTTGGGATGGGAAAGAACCAGCGTATCAACTGTTTTGATTTTTTTTTGCCATAAAAACGGGGCAACAATCCTTGCCCCTGTATCAAAAATGCTGTTATCGGAAAATCCCCCACCATCTATGAGAATGTTGTATCCTTCGGGCAATTCCATAAGGGCGGCATTGCCATGTCCCACGTCTATCATTGTCACTCTGAGATCATCATGCCAAAACCGGTTATAGAGCCAGTAGCAGGCATCGGCGCTCAACGCCAAAATTACCAGCAGGACCACGATTGCCGAGAGTTTTTGTATAAGACTTTTGCCCGGCGCCTTGTCTTCCCGGCCCGGCAGGTTATCTTGTCCTGTCTGGGTGTTTGATGAACCATATTTTAGGTTAAAAACCGCCCAAAACAGGATATAAAAGCAACATATCTCCAAATAACTAGGGGTTACGGTTTTTACCGCCGCAAACGGCAGGTCCGAAAAAAAATGAACCATACTTATGGTGTGTTTCAAAACAACAGCAGCTGCCTTTAGGCAGCCTAACGCCACTGAACCGGTCAGGGGATATAAAAACACGGCGATTAGCCCCAGAGGAACCACCACAAAACCGATCAAAGGGACAAAAATAAAGTTTGCAAAAAGTCCCACCAGAGAAATCTGGTTAAAGTAAAACATGGTAAGCGGCAGGGTGCCGAGGATCGCAAAGAAAGAAACCATAAAAAAATAAAACAGTTTTGTTGCAACTCTAACATGTTTTGGTGTTTTAATCCCCCTTGAATCAGACCGCCAGGGGATTTGCACTCGAGACAGGCCGTATAGTATTGCAAGAACCGCGGTAAAGGAAAGCTGGAATGAAATTGAAAAAAGCGACGGCGGATGAACAACAAGGATCAGCAGTGCCGCTATGGCAAGGGTATTCATGGGGTCATGTTCTCTTTCAAATAAAAATGCCGCCAAAAACACGGTTACCATGATGACCGCTCTCTGGGTGGAAGGCGACATCCCTGAGAGCAGCCCGTATATAAATATGGGAATAACGGATAAGAGTACCGCCCCTTTTTTCGTCCATGCATGCCATAACAAAAATTTAATATGAGAAAGCAGAACCTTGAAAATTAAAAATGCACCGGTGGCCACAATACCGATATGAAGTCCTGAAATAGCCAGAAGATGACCGATCCCTGCGCGGTTAAATGCTTGTCTTAAATCGTTAGAAATTGAATTTCTGTCTCCCACGATGAGTGCTTTTAATACCCCCTGCTCGGTTCCCTGACCGGTTTTATCGATGAGATCAGAAATTCTTCTGCGCGTGTTTGCAATAATCATGGCGATCCCTGTCTCTGAATTTCTTTTGAGCAGGGTAAGTTTTTGCGCCGAGACATAGGAAGTTCCATAAACTTTTCGAAACGCCATATATCTTTTATAATCAAATCCTCCGGGATTATTGAAATTTCTGATGGATTTCACCTTTCCGAAAAAAACAATCCGGTCCCCCATTAAGAGATCTGGACCCTTCCCCGAGACGGTTAATCGAATCTTTCCGGTCACAGGAAAGGTTTTAGTATTCCGCTCAAGCGTATCGGTACGCAGAATGAATTTTTGCCGATTGGAATATGTTGCAACCGGTGTATCAATAACACCGGTAATTTTCCATGAATCAGCATCCTCAAAATGGATAATGTGGTGGGGAGGAAATTTCGGAGCCACCCAGGGGTGTATGGAAAGGTATCCCAGGGCAAAAAAAAGGACCAGGGGAGTAAAAACAACGCCCCTGTTTTTGTATAGGCAATAAAGAACCCAGCATACACAAACCAAGGCCACATAATAAGCACAAGCATCATGACCCGAAAATCGGGAACCCGCAGTAATGCCTGAGATCATAGAAATCAGCAGAGGTATAATCGGGCGGAAGTAAACCCTCGTCTTGGGAGTTTTAGAAATTATTGACATCATGTGCTTTTAAATGGAGGCAAATTTGTCTCTCCATATGGAATGATGGAGAAATGGAATGCTGCCCCGGTGAAATAGAAAAAAGTTTCACTGGTTAATAATAATGGGCTTAAAAGTAGAGAACCATATTACTACGGATGTAGATCAAAACTGTTTGTTATTTTGAATTTTGGAATTGGAATTTATTTGTAATTTGGTGCTTGGAAATTGTAATTTTAGACACAAAAATCCAAAGCAGAACCATCTATCTCTGACTCCCGCAATGCGGGACAGGCTTGGCCCAGAGAACCAAATTTTCAATGAAAAAAAATTCACCGGCGGTCATCAGGGGTTAGGATCAGGTTTTGGGCGGTCATTTCCACGGGTATTTCCAGCCCCAGCAAATACAGAACCGTGGGCGCGATATCCGACAGCTTACCGCGATCCAGAAGCTGTCTGCCCGAAGAATCCCCGGCCACGTATATTAACTCGACAGGATTGAGAGTATGACTGGTCTTGGTCACGCCGGTCTGATGATCGATCATTTCCTCGGAGTTCCCGTGGTCGGCGGTAATAAGAATATGTGCATCAAGTTCGAGCAGATGATCCACAAGTTTACCCACGCATTGGTCCACGACTTGGATGGCTTTGATGGCAGCATTCATGTCCCCGGTATGGCCAACCATGTCACCGTTCGCGTAGTTTACCACAATGAACCCGTAAGGCGTGTTCCGGAGACGGCCCATAAGTTCTTCGGTCACGTTGTACGCCTCCATCTCCGGGTGGCTGGCAAAGGTGGCCGCGTCAAAGCGGCTCGGAACTTCAACCTGGTCCTCGTTCCGGTATGGCGTTGTGGTTTTACCGTTAAAAAAACTGGTTACGTGCCGGAACTTCTGCGTCTCGGCAATGCGCAGTTGACGTATGCCGGCATTGGAAATGACCTCGCCGAGCAGGTTCTCCATACCTCCGCCTTTGTCCATGGCCCCCAGCATATATTCCGTAAACTCGTCCCAATACCGGGTCAGCCCCACATAAGTCACCTTCGGCCTTGTCTTGAGTTTGCCCGGATAATTTGGATCCACAAATGCCATGGAGAGCTGGATGGCACGATCCTGGCGGTAATTCGTGTGCAACACACAATCGCCGTCCCGGATACCGTCATAGCCTTCAATCACATAGCACGGAATATATTCGTCGAACATCTCAACGCCGTCCGGAGTTTTGTCCTGATGATACGACTCTCTAACCGCGGTTTCTGGGTCGGTGGATTTGCGACCTTCGCAGGCAACAATACAATGATAGGCCATATCGGTTAGCTTCCAGTTCTTGGACCGGTCCATGCCGTAGTACCGACCCATAACCGTACCAATGGTGCAGCCGCCCACTTCCTCCATTACGGTTTTAAGCGTTGCCAGGTATTCCATGCAACTGCGGGGCGAGGTATCTCGCCCGTCTAAAAAAGGATGGATGATGATCGAGCCCTCGGGAAATTCTTTCCGCGCCCGGCGCATAATTTTGAAAAGATGTTCCTGATGGGCATGTACTCCCTCGTCCTGCAGCAGACCCAAAAGGTGAAGACGGCTCTTGTGTTCCAACCAATTTGCAATGAGCTGTTTCCAGTTTGCGACTTCAAAAAGTTCACCGGTGCGCAAACCGTCGTCAATGCGTTTGAGTTCCTGGATCACGATCCGACCGGCCCCCATGTTGAGATGGCCCACTTCGGATGACCCCTGATAGCCGTCCGGAAGTCCTACAGGCTCACCCGCACATTCCAGAAGGGTCCACGGATACTTGCTTTTATATCCGTCTATATTCGGGGTGTTTGCCGCAATAACGGCGTTGCCTTCTTTTTTTTCACTATACCCCCACCCATCACGAATTATCAGGCATAAAGGTCGCATAATTTCCTCTCTCTTGAGATTTATACTTTCACTCGTTTAATGGCGGCGCCAAGTTGTGCAAATTTTTTCTCGATGGTTTCATATCCGCGATCCAGGTGGTATACGCGATTAATTTCAGTGGTGCCCACAGCAGCCAGACCGGCCAAAATCAGTGACGCGCTGGCTCTCAAATCCGTTGCCATGACCGGCGCACCCGAGAGCGACGGCACTCCGGTGATCATTGCGGTATCCCCC
>Ga0307991_1003262_pt1 | contig 10559 bp, 10 predicted proteins | sample EllFjometagen131_FD_203146 | JGI IMG/M metagenome (GOLD analysis project Ga0307991, IMG submission 203146) | Marine microbial communities from Ellis Fjord, Antarctic Ocean - #131 | ecosystem: Environmental > Aquatic > Marine > Unclassified | place: Southern Ocean | collected 2014-10-08 | reverse complement strand
CTTTGCTAAAACGGTTCCGTTATTTTTCATTAAGCTCCATTTCAGATTTATTTTGGTTACAGATTGAATTTAACTCTCAAATTTGTAAACTTTTTTATAGCCTTTTTCTCTTTATATTATATTTGTGGATTTCATTATGAAAAAAGAAGTATCAGGTTTCAGAATTTTGCAGTTTGAAAAAAATCCGGTTTTCCTCTGGATTGCCGAAATTTCTGAGTATCACTCTATCTCAAAGTGGATAGAAACTCTTGATGTTTCCGAAATATCTCGCTATCACAACTTTAAATTTGCTCATGATGCCCAAAATTTCGCTGCTCACAGGTTTTTTGCCCGCCTTTGCTTGAATTCTATCGGATGTTTTGATCTAAATAATAATTCTTTCCAATTTTCAGATTACGGCAAACCATTCCTGAAAAACTCTGAATGCCATTTCAGCTGGGCATCTTCAAAAAACCATATTGCCCTCGCTGCTTCCCAAAAATTCCCCGTGGGAATTGATATCGAATGTATTGATAAAGATTTTGATATTGAGCATTTATGGTCCAAAGTTTCCGGTAATGACGATTGTGATAAAGATCATGAAAATTTCTTCCGCTTCTGGACTGCACGGGAGGCTATTGCAAAATTAACCGGCACTGGATTAAATGAAGACATCTTGAATCTTAAACTTCAATTGTCAAAATCCCATCAAAGAATTAGCATCAAATGTCCAAATAATATTAGTATCCGCCAATTTAAAACCGCTGGATTCATCATTTCCATTGCACATCACTCCCCGTAACACCCCTGTTTTAACAAACATTTCACCTAAAAACTACCTATACAGTCGTACAACATAGCGCAATCTAACAAAAAAAAGTTAGATTGTGGCAAGTTGTCGCACCTTGAGAGTTCCTCTGATGATATTATTGTGTAAGTAATTATTTAATATTGTGTTACGAGTTAAGAGTGGAAGTTTACATAATATTCTAAAAGGGAATTGACGTTAGAGAATAAAACATAATTTATTCAGCAGAACGTATGTATATATGCAATACAATATATAGAATACATTATCAGTGATAATGCCAGAAAACAAAGTTTTCTTAAAAAACGATCACTACATTACATAAATAATCCCTACGGGATAAAGAAATATATGTTGGCTCGTATTTTTCTACTAATAGATAAACCCTTTCGGGTTAAAAAATCCATTCATTGAAATTATCTTTCTGCGGAGCAAATATTTATTTGTAGAATTTATTACATTTTAATATGCTATTGCATTGTTGCCAGCGTGCTTAATTTTTTGCTTAATTAAATATCCTCATTGGGATCAAGCTGCTTTTGTACTTCTTTAGCAATTTTCTTAACAGACTTTTGAGGCGTAGGTAAATCTTCCGGCATTGTGCCACCAATCTCTTTGATTGTCTGTCGAACTTTTTTACCGATTTCGTGGTGAGTTTTATTAGCTGCAGATTTACCTTTTATGTTTTCTCTTTTCAGTTTATCTTCGGTTTGCGTTGCGCGGAAAAGGTTTGCTGCAAGTTCAGTACTACCCATATAATCGAGTATTTTATGACTTTTCTTCAGACCCTTTTTGGCATGAATATCGGCTGCTTTCAAACCTCCATAAAGTCCCATATACCCAAAATTCTGGAAAACAGCGTAATCTTTATGAGTTTCCACACCAACATCTTTAGCAACATCAGCTAACTGTTTATTATGGATTTTCAGTTCATTGCGAATTGCTAATCTTTTTTTATCTTCAGAAAGCTGGTTAAATTGTTCTTGCAGTTCCTGTTTCCTTGTTTGAATAGCAAAGTAAGTTTGAGCATTTGCAATGATTGATTTTGAAGGATCACTATTTTGAACAATCAGATAGCAGGCATATCTTGACAATGCAAAAGAGTTCATTTCTCTTGTAGCACCTGAGCCAATCTCAACCATCTCGGTGATTTCACCGATATGGTCTAATACAGCTTCACCACTGTTTTCACATGCAATCTTTGCTTTTTCAATAACTTTTTGAAAGTTTCTAAAATCTTTATAATCGAGAACTTTTGCCAGCTCTCGCGCTAACCAGAATTCGGAATCAAATTCATTGATTTTCTTGATACTTTCAAAAATCGAATTTTCCCTATTAACCATAATATCTTCAGCCACAAAATCCTCCTTATATGCCAAGTTAATCGATATCTTTTTGCAACTTCATACTATTACCCCTGCAATACCTTCTTATGACACAATACATTTCCGTTAAAAAATCATCAAGATATTAATGTAATACTTTGATAGGACAGATGCATAATATCATGTTTCTTAGAAACTTAATGAATATCAAATTTAACATTCCATAAATAATCCCTACGGGATAAAGACTTATGCGTTGGATCGTATTATTCTACAAATAAATAAACCCCTACGGGTTAAAATCTATTCATAGAAATTATCTTTCTGCATAGCAAATATTTATTTGTAGAGCATAGTTGCCAATTTTCATAGATTATGTTTGACAGATAACGTTGTAATATAAATATTATATTTTCAATAATTAATACAGGTAGGAGCTATGAAACCAGACTATGTTTTTGAGAATGACGTATGCATTATTACGTATAATGATTCGATAGATTTTGAATATTGTCAGCGTCATAAAATAATCGATCTTGATCATATAAAGAAGGCAGATTTATTTATCCTGAATCTGCAATATGTTTCTTTTATCGACAGTGCAGGTATTGGTGCACTTGTGGGAGTGTACCGTTGTCTTGATTCGCATGGCAAGTCTCTATGTCTGATAAATTTACAGAATAATCTGAAGAGAGTCCTGGAAATTAGTGAAATAGAACACCTCTTTCCTATCTTTGACTCCGTCACAGAAGCCAGATCACATTTTCTCTATTAATAATCTAAATTATTTCTTATCCTTCCACTACCCAGTAATCTGTAATACTCCAGAATAGATCCTTCATTTCAGCACCCATTAATTCTGCTCTTGCACGAGTATATCTTCCAGAAAGGCGCAAACGATAATAATTTGTTCCTTGCTTTTCAAATATATTGATATCTGTTTCAATTCCACGTTTTCCCATGATTTCCTGCTGCAATTTTACACGTGAATGATCAGGTAATGAAATCAATTGCACAGTATAAATCGCTGGTCCTTCATCAATATCAACCGGCACTTTAGTTTCTACGACTTCTTCTGTTACGGTTTCTTCTGTTACGATTTCTTCAACTGCTTCCTCAATAACTTCAGGTTCTACAGATTCTTCTGCATATTCGGGCTGATCCATCACTGATTTTGTTTCCTGCACAGGTTCTGCTTTTTTTCCGCAGCCTGTGAAAATTAACAGAGCTGAAATCAAAACAGTCCATAATACCAATGTTTTTCTATTCATAAATACCTCCAGTCTTCGTATTACTCAAGAAGACTGTTTACTCCTGCGGGTCAAGATAATTCATCTGCAATTATCTTTTTGTCCTGTTCGTTCTAACAAAAAAGCAGGCAGTAAATTTACTGCCTGCTTTATATATCTTTCAGTATATAAACTGTTTAGATCATTTTCAATACTTCATTACTGCGCATGATAAATGCCTGAAGTTCTTTTCCGCTAAATTGCTTTTGCTCCAGTAATGCCAGCTCATGTATATATTCCACTAAGAGCTTTGACTTTTCTTTAGCACCTTCATCTGACAGTTTGAGTATTTTCTTGATTGTCTCATTTTCTGCATTGATAACCAGTGTATGATGTTTGAGCATATCAAATCCATCACTTGCCATCATGCTATTCATTTCCTGCCAGCGGCGCATTTGCTCATCAAAAACAATCATTGCTGGAATTTCATTAGTCTTGAGGTGTTTAACTTTGGTGGTAACTTCCAGATATGCCTTGCTAACAATATCCTGCCAGGCATCACCAAGCTCTGAACGCAAAGAAGCATCTAATTCATAAGGCTTTATGTAGGTGAAATCATTTTCAATACGAACTATCGGAGTCAGCAGATTAATTGCTGCCGGATGCTTTTTGATGAATTCAGCATAATCATCTTTGCTGAAACTCGCTTCTACATTAGGATTCAAGTTGCTGTTAAAGAGTTCCGCAAGTTTCTGGCTTTCCGTTCTGCCATCTTCATCTGCAGTTTCTGTTTTGTCTGTTTCCACTAAATTATCATTTACCTCAGAATCCACTCTCACAAACTTCAGCTTGGGATTATCACTTTCCAGCTTCTGGAACACGTGTCCGTCGATCACTGAGTCAGAATATATCACTTCCAGACCCTGTTCTTTCATCATCTGGATATAGCTAACCTGCAAATCATTGGCAGCAGCATAATAAATCTTCTGCTGTTCATCTTCGGTTTTATTATTTTCCAGATATTCGTTTATCGTTACCCAGTTGTCATTTGTGCTCTTAAAGATCAGATGCTCTTTCATAGCATCAAAAAACTTATCGTCAGTCACAAATCCATACTTGATAAAGTTCTGAATATCTTTCCAGAATCCTTCATAGCGTTCACGATCATCATTAAAGATGCCCTTCAAACTATCTGCCACTTTCTTGATGATGTATTGCGTGATCTTCTGAACCTGTTTATCATTCTGCAAAAAACTGCGCGATACATTCAGAGGGATATCAGGTATATCAATTCCACCCTTGAGCATCATCATAAATTCCGGTATGAAATCTTTCAGATTATCTGCCACAAATACATTTGAACAATACAAGTTAACGCTTCCACGATTAATATCAAGCTGATTGCTGATCGGTGGAAAATATAATATACCCTTCAAATTAAAGGGATAATCAACATTTAAATGTAACCAGAATAATGGTTCCTTGTAATCATGGAACATCTTACTGTAAAATGCTTTATACTCTTCATCAGTAACTTCACTCGGCTGTTTGTTCCACAATGCTTCCAGTTGATTTGCTGCTTCCTTTTCCTTGTTGATATAAATCGGGAATGGCATGAAATTACTGTATTTCTCGATCATCTCTTTGAGCTTGCTTTCTTCCAGATATTCCAGATTGTCTTCATTAAGGTACAAAGTAATTTTGGTACCCACTTCCTTGTGTGTGCCGTTATCTGTCTTATATTTCGTCTCACCTTCACATTCCCAATATGCTGGCTCTGAGCCTTCCTGCCATGAAAGTGAATCAATCGTCACCATGTGTGAAACCATAAAGGTAGAATAAAATCCCAAACCAAAATGTCCGATTATAGCTGATTGACTGTCTTTATATTTTTCCACAAATTCTTCTGCACCTGAAAATGCTATCTGATTGATGTATTTCTTGATCTCTGCTGCTGTCATCCCGATTCCATAATCAATGATCTCAAGTGTTTTCTTTTTCTTGTCTGTCTTTATCTCTATTTTAAAAGTATCTGCTGCCAGTTCCGGTTCCACTGCCTTACGTTTGCTCATCGCATCCACAGCATTTGAGATTACTTCCCGCAAAAATATATCATGCTCGGAATATAACCATTTCTTGATAATCGGAAAAATGTTCTCTGTGTGAATAGACAGCTTTCCATGACCTTTCTTCTGTTGTGCCATCTTCTTACTCCTTTGCTAAGTTTTATTTCTAAGTTCGTTTTCTTTTCCCTGATTTATTCTGTCAAGAAGTTTTTAGCAGTCATTATCCGCGTCTGCTAATATATCTCGCCGGCTATCTGTAAACACCCATCATCACTATGATCATCAAAATCCAAGCTTATACGGTGCTAAAACAAAACACATACCCACAGAATAATGTTAGTACGTTCCTTGTTGTGGCACGGTGTAAGCTCGGATTTTATATTTCAAGTAAATTAGAAGTCTAATTCCAGAAAAATTAGAGGTCAAATTCCAGGGAAATTGCAAGGTGGTCGGAGCAATTTTCAGCTCCTGTAGTGCGGATGTTTTTCACCTTTTTCAGGAATTGCCTGTTACACCAAAACTGGTCTATTCTCTTTTGCGGATCATTTGCTGGAAATGTAAATCCCTCCTGATCAGGATGGATATTTTTCCAGATATCGAAGAGTCCGTTTTCACTCAAGATCTTCATTACATTTGCATCGGGAATTTCATTAAAATCACCTCAAGCAATAAATGGCATTCTAATAAATCTGTATGCTAGATTAGCAGTAGTGTTTGCCTGCAATGCATGATTATTGATATCAGTGCTCCAGTGCAGATTGCAGCAGCAAAATTCTCTTTTATTATTTTGCAGCAGCAGCCACATCAGGGTGCGTTTATTGCGATCTGTGTTAATTTCTGAGGAAAGTAAAGATATATTGCCTGTTTCCATTATTTTGAGATTGGTAATTATCGACTTCCCTTACCAGAAGATACCCGTTTCCAGATCGCCATATTGCATACTGGGCTGGGTGGTTATCTGATGTTTTTGATAAAATTCATCCTTATGGAGAATTGAAAGCAGTTCTTCACCGGAATTAAGATATGAGTCTGCACAGGAAGGCTGAGTAGGATGAAAGCGCACTTCTTACAGAAATATGATCTCTGCCTGTTCTTTTATAAATAACTCAAGTTTCGCAGATGCATAAACCCGCAATATAAAAACATTCTTGACCGACATAGACAAGAATATAATTCATATAACTAAATGCTGTTAAAACACATAAGCACTACTTAACAACTTGTGTGATTTAGGCGGCATTATTGTCTTTTTATAGTTCCTGATTTTGCAAGTTTTCATTTTGTTCTAATTTCTCCTATAATTCCTATACTTTTTAAAAAATCCCCAATATACCCCAGACAAATAGGAGACTAAGAATAGACTCAAGCTTGAACGGCATGACATTGTGCTGTTAAGTTGATCAGGCTTGAGGCTATTCTTAGTCTGTTATTTGGCGGAGATATGTTAAATAAGGCGTGTTTAACCTCTTTATCAATGGATTATTTATTTTAGAGAGATTAGCATTTAAGCTGGTTTATACTCCTGCGAAACTTAAGTTAATAATTTGATTATTTCATGTTTACGCTTAACCCAGCCGGGATGATCGTCATAATTGGCAATGTTAATGGTCAAAATCTTCATCTATTTCTAATTCCTCTCGTATATACACTTTGATATGCAGATCCGGCAGATTTTTAAGAAAATCTACCAGTTCCAGTAAGTCTTCACTATGCATTCTCAGACAGCCACGCGAAATGCGAGTGCCGATTGATTCTTCATCATGTGTGCCATGAATTCCTATCCCTGTCCATGCTTTTCCGCTTTTAGTCTGGTCAGCGTGAGTTTCAAGTCTGATAAACCAAGGACCATAAGCACTTACATAGCCATTGCCGTCACCATAATCATATACCCAGTGTACAGACGATTCGATTTTCTCAATTATAAAATCACCCAGCGGTGTGCGGCAATCGCCCACCATCCGTTTGTCACCCATGTTTTTACCCGTTGCGATGGGATATTCCCTGTTAAGTTCTTCATTTTCATAGAGAAATAAACGGAAGTTGCGCAGGTCAACGACTATGTATGGTTTCATCAATGTATCCTCACTTGTTTCTTGAGCTAAACTATCGCTCAGGCTATCTTTATAAGTAATTTCCGGCTCTATAGACAGAAGCGGGAAAATCAATAATACTATAATAATTATAACAAATGTTTTCATTCTTATTCCATCTTAGCACAGCCGGTAATTTCCAAAAATTCCAGAAATCGCTGCTGTCCCTTTACTCTTTTAAGAAATGTATTAAAATCACTTTTTCTGGCATTCCAGCCGGATTCGGCAATCGCTAATGCGCGGGGAAATGCCATATAAAAAAGTTCTTTTTCATTAACTATCCGCTCAGTCCAGATATTGCCTTGTAAACCCAGAACAAGTTTTTCCATTTCAGGGGTTTCCGCAGGTTCATAGCTATAAGTCTTGCTGAGGGTCGTGACGCCAAAACTGCCATGTTCACCTTCTGCAGCAGTTTGTTTCCAGTCAAAATAGCAGTAAAAATTGGGACACATAACCATCTTCTGGTCAGCGTTTAGTGCCATCTTCTGTGCGTCTTTACCGTCACCACGCCAGATCATTACGCCAATTTCACTTTTTACGGAACTATCCATGATTTCATCCCAGCCAAAAGGAATTTTTCCTTTTTTTGCCAGAAATTCTGCCATCTGATTCATCAGCCAGCCTTGCAATGCTGCTTCATCAGGCAGGTTTTCATCTATCATCCGTTTTTGACATTGAGGACATTTTTTCCAATTATCTACAGGGCATTCATCACCACCGATATGCAGCCAGCGACTGGGAAACATTTCGCATACTTCTGCTAGAATATCTTTCAAAAACTGTATCGTTTCATCTTTACCGGTACAGTAAACGTCGCTGAATACACCCCATTCCACTTCCACTTTTGCCTTTTCACCCGAACAGGAAAATTGCGGATATGCAGCAAGTGCAGCACCTGCATGACCAGGTAATTCGATTTCAGGAATTACCTCAATATGCAGACTTTGAGCAAAACAAACTATTTCATTTATCTCTGCTTTTGTATAGCAACCGCCGTATTTATTGCCATTTTCATCAATGCGCCAGCCGCCTTTTTCTGTAAGTAGCGGATATTTGTCGATTGGCAAACGCCAGCCCTGATCATCATTAAGATGCCAGTGAAAACGGTTAAGCTTAAAATGTGCCATAGCAGCCAGGAGTTTCTTGATCGTATTCACGCTAAAGAAATGCCTGCTCACATCGAGATGCAAACCCCGCCAGCTAAAACGAGGTTCATCAATTATTGCCATGATTGGCAGCTCATCATTATATTGCCTTCGTAGTTGCTGCAAAGTCTGTTCTGCATAGAAATAACCCGCCAAATCACCTGCGGTTATTTCAACGTTTTCTCCATCTGAATTAATCGCATAACCTTCAGGAGCCAGATCATTTTCACACACATCAATATTGCCGTCCAAATACAATTGAGACGGAAATGGCAACAACATCAAATCTTCCATTTTTACAAACATAATATCCATCCTTAATCACAATAACCCTTTATTCTACACCTTTTGAGGTCAAGTATAATTAGTGAAAAGACCGAAATACCAGTAATATTTCACTACCACGAATGCACTCGAGTTTACACGAATAAGAGAAAAAATTGAGAAACTGGGAAAATGAGAAAGAGAATAATAAATGTAAGAACTTCAACCACGAATGCACACGAGTTTACGCGAATAAATGCAAAATATTAGATAAGAACTATATTTTAAATTAATAAGTCTTTTCTTTTTCCGTGTGTTCAGCGTGTTCAGAGGTAGAGGTATTTTTATGTTTTTTGCAGGAAAATGGCATGGATATGCGAATCCTTTATTTTTTTTAGATGTCAACTATTGGTGACGATACTGGTCGTTTTGTATTTCTAATCTATACCCACTGTATCACCTTTTGGTGACAGTTGGGGGATTTCTCCAGATTTTTCAATTACTCCACTCTACGTACAGTAGTCCACTTTTAACGAACGGGGCACTAAACAATATTTATAGATAAAGGCATAACAAAGAATATTTCCTTAATACTATCCATTATTATACTGGTGCAATTTTCAAATAGTACGGACAATAAATAGCAATATAGAAAATAACTGGCATCCCCCCGAAATTGATGTGTGTGGGATAAATAGTATTGAGTTAAGACACTACCGTGGATTGACTTAAGGCTATTTATTGGGTGGGTTAATCGTTATGTCGCTCTTAAGTCAGTCCGGTGTACCTTCCTAACTCAATGGCTTAGTTGGTAATAATTTATAAAATGTCTGGCAACACAAAATTAAAAAACGGGGGGATGCCAGAATATAGAAAATAATACTTGACACTAAATTTCATGTTGGCTCTAAAATATTGTAATTGGTGTTGGAGATAGATAATGCACGAAAGGGGATTTCAGGATGTTCAGATTAAAACTTTTAGTAAGTAAAATGAATCTATTGTTTAAGGTTATTGATGATCTACTTATTGTTAATCACCGGAAAATGTTTCTGGAATTTATGAAAAAATTATTAAAAAAGGACTTGTTGATCATTGATGAGATGGGCTTTCTATCGCTAAAACCTGAATACTCTAGTTTATCTTTTCAGTTGATAAATGAGTTTTATGAATACATATTAATTGTTCTTACATCGAATAACCCATTTAATGAATGGGGTAACACATTTGGGGACCAGGTTATTACATCTGCCATCCCTGATAGACTACTCCATCATGCAGAACCCGTGATAATTAATGGCTGGAGACAGCTACAAAATGAATGATAACCTGGAATGAAACACTGCTCCAATTTAAACTGCCATTGGTAAAAGAGGAGTAAAAATGAAACTGGTAGCAATTTTGATGCTAATATTAGCAATGTTCAGTTGTCTACAAGCTAAACAGTGGGTTGGCTTTGACAACAACACTACCCCCGAAGAACCCGAGATTACCTAGTATCTTCTGATAACAGCTCGACAATAATAGATGTCGAAATAAAAGGATATTATCATGAAACTGAAACTATCGATAATATACAATACGATATACTAACAATGCCAAAAACAGGATTGACATGTGAAATGGGAATGCCAGCTTTACCAACTTTTAGCA
>Ga0307991_1003261_pt1 | contig 10559 bp, 8 predicted proteins | sample EllFjometagen131_FD_203146 | JGI IMG/M metagenome (GOLD analysis project Ga0307991, IMG submission 203146) | Marine microbial communities from Ellis Fjord, Antarctic Ocean - #131 | ecosystem: Environmental > Aquatic > Marine > Unclassified | place: Southern Ocean | collected 2014-10-08 | reverse complement strand
CACTCCCTTCGACACCGGAATTTTCAGGCAGTGGGCAAGGCACCATGACCGATGTTGCGGCAGTGGTTGCCGCCGGCAACCAGACCTGGACGGCCACCTACCAGGGTGGATTTGATTATTTCGGCAATCCTGTGACAGAAACCAACGGACATGGCACCCTGGAAGTGCTTTCAGCTGAAGCCGTTGACACCACCTATACCGTGACCTGTATTGATGGAACCGATGAAAGTGAAAAATTCAGGGTCCTCAGCAGTGCTGATGGATTACTTCCTGAGTTTACCAATATTGGGCAGAACTACGACGAAGGCGGTCTTTCTTTTTATGTTATTGAAACCACAGACTTTGTTGATGGCGATGAATTTTCCTTTACCACCAGCGCGGACAGCTGGGCGGTTTCAGGCAGCAGTACCGGTGCTATGACGGATGATGCTCAAACGGATGTTGCCTATACGTCGGACAGTGATGAAATTTCTTTTACCATCAACACCGGTTCCACTGATTACCGGATGGGGGACGAGTGGTCCTTTGAAACCAGCACGTTTGGTGAATGGCAGGTAACCGGTTCTGTTTCAGGCATGCAGAACAATGTCGCTGATACCCATGTGCCCTATCTCTCAGATAACGGCGAAGTCTCCTTTACCATTACCAGTGGCACCACACCGTTTGCAACCGGTGACACTTTTACGTTTACGGTCACTGAAAGCGGGCTGGGGGCCGGTAAAATCGTTCGGGATATCGTCAAAGTCCCGGGCAGTGGCAACGGCAGTTCCGCCGAACTCTATGCGGCCACGCCAACGGGTGTTTTCAGGAGCATAGATGGTGGTACTATCTGGACCGAAACCACTTCCTTTACAGGAGACCATATTACTACTCTTGAAGCACACCCCACTGAAAATGTAGTTTATGCAGGTACCCTGGATGCCGGTGTATGGTTCAGCAGTGATAGCGGTGGAACCTGGAGCCAATTTATCGACGGCCTGGGAGAAGGCATCAGTGCCACCGCTGCCGCAGCGGATTCAGGCAATACTGGTAATGGGGTCATGAGTATAGTGGCTGTCGATACCGTCACCCTGTCCGAAAACTGGACGGTCACCTGTATCAGTGAGGTTGGAGATGGCGGTGTCTTCACCGTGGTCGGAACAGTTTCCGGATCGCAGACAAACCAGGCAACGGTTGGTGCGGCGTATATCTCCGACGGTGGTGAGGTGGCTTTTACTATTGCCGATGGAAGTGTTGATTTTGCTTTGGGCGATAGCTTTACCTTCAGTACCACAAGGGACCAGGGCCGTCATATCAAGGATCTGCTGGTGGATGACGGAAATGACAATCTGTATGCCATTACCTATTTCTGGGGGGCGGCAGAACCCCATGCCGTGGGCAATGTGTACGTGCATGGACTGGTGGCAGCCAGCGGGTTGCCGGATGCCGGCCTCTGGTCCGAAGCCAATCTCGGCCTGCCCGAGTTTTCCGGTGACGACCCGACATTGCTGGCTCAGCATGTACTTGCGCCTGACACGGTCGGCACGCCCTCGGCCCTGTATATCGGTGGTGAAGGCATCAGCCTGTCAAAGGCCACCAGCGGACTGGGCGCGGGAGCGCCGCTCTGGCAGCCGAGCCAAAGCGGGATGACCAACCTGATTATGTCCAGGATGCCGATTCTTTTCAGCGGCGAGTGCGAAATGATTGTCTTTCCGGATAAGGATGGCAGCACCTATACATTTACGGTCTATATTCAGGATACAAACGGTAATCCGCCCATTTCCGAATCAGCCTTTGTTGTACAAAAGGTCATCCCGGGCACCTCACCGCAAATTTTGTTTAAAGTCGAATATCCTGATACCTATATTTTTCAGGGTACCTGGCGGGATCCGACAGATACAGTCACCAATAATCCTTTTGTCATCAGTGCCACGGTGGGCATTGGGGAAAAAATTGAACTGATATTTACACCTGCAAACAGTGCCAGTGCGCCTGGATCTTCCGGATTTGAACAAAAGGTCACTTATTATTGAGAGGAGAGGGGGCTGGGAATAAAGTGAACAACCGATAAACAGCATCTTTTTTATTCAGAAGGGAAGCTGTCTTTAAAACCTAATTGTTTTAAAAAAAGGGGCCTGCTGAAAACACCCAGTGCCCCTTTTTTATCCGGTATTCTGAACGTAATCATCCGATGCCGGGGCAGGCTGCATTATTTGTTCATTACAGTATTGGCATCAGGTTTCATGCGATGTTTAAGACCGATAAGACAAATGATTTTAAGCGGCATTTTTTCAGGCATAGGGATGGCGTGGACGTTTGATGGTGAGATATTTTTCGGGCAAAGGTCCATCTTTATCTGATTCGGTCGGCTTCTGCAGCTGCTTTTTGCGCCAGATCACTGTCCGGTGCCAGTTCAACAACCTTGTTATAGGCTGAAAGGGCTTTTTTGTATTCCCGGGCTATGACATAGGCCTTACCGAGATCCAGATACAATGCGGCAAATCTGGGCGCATTCTTAACTGCTTTTTCCAGAATTTGAACCGCTTCCGTGATTCTCCCTGTAGCCATATAAGTTTTGCCGAGCCCCCTTAATGCTCTGGCAAAACGCGGTTCAATTTTAAGGGCCGCCTTAAAATTTTTTTCCGCCAGGTGATACTCTTTTTTTTCAAGGTACACTTCGCCCAAATTGGATAATGGATAGTACGGGGTGGCATAGAGCAGGTCGCCGCCAAGTTCTTTGAAGGCTTCAATCGCCTTGTCGAATTTTTTTTGCTGAAAATATGCACTTCCGAGGTTGTTCTTTGCCGCCGGAAAATCCGGCTTCAGTTCAAGGGCTTTTTCAAAATGGTCAATTGAAAGATCGAGCCGACCCAGCGCAAAGTAGGTAAGGCCAAGATCATTGTGGAGCAGGTGGTCATCGGCGTAAAGGGCCTGGGCTTTCTGAAATTCTCTTAAAGCGGTTCTGTAGTTCCCCTCCTTCATGTGAACCTCGCCGACATTCCTCAGACTGGCCCCCTGGTCTTTTCGCTGCTCCCAGTTGGTCGTGGCACAGGACGTTGTAAAAAAAGCGGTCAGGAAGATAATGATTATCGTCAGTAAGCGTTGTCGAGTAGTCATAAAATCGCCTCATGTTATAGTATCTGAACGAAAAGTCTGTTTAAGGATTATTACGTAATTCTAATTTTTAAATTTTATCTCAAAAAAAGTATGAGGAACCGGTACAATTGAAGAATGAAGGTATTCTATCAATTTTATATATAAAAAGATAGAGGGAAGCGATACCATAAATATTTAATTGAAAGGGCGATACCGAATCACCGAAATTCCTTTTTCCTGCAGAAACTGAACAATATTTTTGTTCAGGTCAAGCATGCTAAGAAGCGTCTTTGACTGCTCACCCTGGATAAGATAGCCGGGAATGGTCATTGCCGTATTAAAAGGTGCCGGTCTTTTTGCAGCCCGGAATACCGGCTTTGTTTTAAACGGAACGGTCAGGGCCGTCAGTAGCTTTTGCAATATCATGTCGGCGGTTTCATCCGGTTTCAGTTGTACGATATCAAGGCCTGATTGATTTATGGCACTGACTGCATCACCGTACAGATCACCGAAATCAACCAGCAAGGACCTGCCGTCTTTTGAAACAAGGTTGGAACGGGCCTCCACCTGGATGCCGGCATAGGGAAAAGTGATCGGGATGTCAGGCGCATAAGAACACCCAAGGACTGTGAGCAGGCCATTGACAAAGGCCTGGATATTCGGGGTGTCTATTACGACAGGTGGCTGTGCGACGGCCTTTTTGTTTTGTAATTCAGGCACGATTGGTGTGGTATCTGTTTTTCCGCGGTATACGATTTCTCTAAGCAGGATATTATGGTCCGCCATGTAGCGGACAATGGCAGGCGATGTATACTCATCGGGATTTTCAATCAAGGTAATGCACAACCGGTCCTGTTTGGTGTTGTTAAAAGCGTTGATCCGGGTAATCCAGTTCGCACGGATGCGTATATCGATGCCCTGGTCTGAAAATGAGAGGTGATTGTCCTCATAGGTCGTTTTTTGTTTGGAAAAAAACAGGTCAAGAATTTGTCTCAAAGAGGTGTACAGCACCTCTGATGCCACTTCCGTATCAGGCCAGAAGGATCGGATTTTATCCAGATCGGCCTTAAATAATATCTCTTTGTCCTGAAAAATGATGTGTCGGCCGTTTTCCAGTTCAACCATCGGGAATTGGCTCAGATCGAGTTGAAAGTCTATCCCACCAGGGTTTGGGAAATAATAAGTACCCCTGTTACGCAATCGGGCATTAACAATCCGGGCGGCCTTTGCAAGGTCGGATACGGTTTTTTCAGATTTTTGATAATTTAGTTTCACCGGTTCGGGTTCTTGGGCGGATAATGCATGATCCCGCGTGTTGGGGGGTGCCCCCGGGGAATCGTTTATCGCAATTTTTGTTTTGAGATTGCCGGATACGTCAAACATAGCGTCATACCAGGACTGGCTGGTGATGGCACGATCAGGCACCCGGATGTTTTGACCGGCATAAATGCGGTCCAGGTTGGTGATGCCTGGGTTGATGCTTCGAAACAGTTTCATTCTGCGGGTAAATGATTCTGAACCAAACGGCGCGAATTGACGCCCCATGATGCCGTATATGGTATCACCTTTTTTGATTTTATATTTACTGGAATATTGATGCACAATGTCGGAAACTTTTGTAACCGTAACAAACGGAATGGTCACGGTACCATCAGCCTGGCCGGGAAACGAACCGTACGCCAGTTTTTTTAGCGGGATCAGGATGGCCTGACCCGGCCGGATGGTGTTGATATTGTGGACATGAGGATTGAGACGTTTGAAGATGTTTAAAAATTCAGGGAAATCCTCGTGTGACAGTTCCCCTTTTTGTCGAAAAAGTTTATACACCCAGTCGTTTTTTTGTACGGAATATGGCTCGCACAGGATATCCCGGCCCCTGTCCTTGCGAACAAGATAGCTTTTTTTCTGAAGCAAATCGCTGTGAGCACAGGTGCAAAACAACAGGATCAGCAATATTAGCAGTCCTGCAATACAGCCGGTCATGCGGTATGGATTGGACGCTTTCATGAATCCGGTGCCTTTTTCAGGTTTAACGCCTCGGCAATATAGTTACATGTGGCATCGACAAATCGCTTAAAATCGTCTTTATATAGAGGCTTTCCGGGCTCAGGAAACCGGTTTATGGTTTCGGGCCGTACAAGGACCGGTCGGTTGACAAGAGCCGGGTCGGGGGTTATTTGGTATTCATCGGGAAAGGCGTTGTTAAAATACATTTCCTGGAAACCGGAGAACTTCAAGGCATGGGCCGTGGAATCAATGATGGCAACCTCTTGTTTGTGGACGATTCCCTGCTTCAGGGCAATAAAAAGGCCGGCTAACGATTCACCGCCGTGGGTACATGCGATATGTCCGTTGCGATTGGCCAGAAGCGTCCAGTCCATGATGGCCTGTTCAGTGACTTCTGTGAAAAAGACGTTCTGTTTTCCGGACAGATCGTTATATAATTTGGTCAGATGGATGACCCGCGGCATCGATACCGGATTGCCGATCATGGCGGCCTGGGCCACGCTCGGTTTTACGGTGACAGGCTTGAATTGGCGTTTGTCCGCATCCGGTTCCAGATAATACCGGTAAACCGGATTGGCATGCACGGACTGTACACCGATGATTTTTGGCAACGTGGTAATGATACCGGTGTCATAAAATTTCAGAAAACCGCTCATGACAGCCGTAATATTGCCGGCGTTTCCAATGGGAAGGACAACGACCTTGTCTGTCATATCATATTCCAGATCCTGGGCGATTTCATAAGAGTAGGACTCCTGTCCCAGTATGCGCCAGGCGTTCTTGGAGTTCAGCAGCGCTACGTTGTAATTTTCAGACAGCGCCTCGACTACTTTCATGCAGTCGTCAAATACACCGGGGACCTCAAAAACGCTTGCGCCGCTGCCAAGGGGCTGGCTGAGCTGCTGAGGCGTGACTTTTTTATGGGGCAGCAGCACCGCCGATTTGATATTCGGCTGAAGGTACGCCGCATACAGCGCTGCTGCGGCCGAAGTGTCTCCGGTGGATGCGCATACGGCCAGGACCTCCTTGGCCAGGCCTTCTCTAATCAGGTAATGGATATAACTCAATGCACTGGCCATTCCCCGGTCTTTGAAGGACGCGCTGGGGTTCTGGCCGTCGTTTTTAAAGAAAAATCGGCATCCCGTTTTTTCCTGCAAGGGTGCGTTGGCTTCGATGATGGGGGTATGGCCCTCTCCCAGATAGACAACTGCATCCAGGGGAATCATGGCACCGATAAATTCATGAAAGCGATAGATGCCCTTCATGGCCGGCAGGGTCAACATTTTGCGGTAGTCGAATATCTGGTGCCAGGTTTCCGGGGAAATTTCCTTCAGGCGGTGAAACTGGCGGTCTTGAATAAGCAGGACCTGGCCGCACTCCGGGCAGGTGTAATGTAGTTTTTCAATGGGAAACGTCATGCCGCATCCCAGACAGTGGTAAACCAGTTCGCCGGATGGCCGGGGAAGAATATACGGTTTTATTTTATCAGGGAAAAGTTCCGGTTTCAAAGCGTTATTCTTTCCATTCCGTTCATGTAGGGTTGCAGTGCTTCGGGGATTACAACCGAGCCGTCGACCTGCTGATAATTTTCCAGCAGGGCTGCAACGGTGCGGCCGACAGCAAGGCCGGAACCATTCAGTGTATGCACCAGTTCGGTTCCTTTTTTATTTTTAGGATGGAAGCGGATCTCCCCGCGACGGGCCTGAAAATTTTCAAAGTTGCTGCATGATGAAATTTCACGGTAAACCCCCTGGGCCGGCATCCACACTTCGATATCATAGGTTTTGGCCGCTGAAAACCCAAGATCCCCGGTGCACAGTTCAATTACCCGGTAGGCAATGCCCAGGCGGTTCAGTATGGTTTCGGCATCACCTAAAAGAGCTTCCAGCTCCGCATAGGAGTTTTCCGGATGGGTGAATTTTACCAGCTCCACCTTGTTGAACTGGTGCTGCCTTATGAGCCCACGGGTATCTTTACCATATGAGCCGGCTTCCGAGCGAAAGCATGGGGTATAGGCCGTATAGAATATCGGCAGATCAGATTCTTCCAGGATTTCACCTTGGTGGATATTGGTGACCGGTACTTCCGCCGTGGGAATCAGGAAATAATCCCAACCCTCAATTTTAAAAAGATCTTCCTCGAATTTCGGGAGCTGGCCGGTGTGGGTCATGGTTTGACGGTTTACCATAAAAGGCGGCAACACTTCTATATAACCGTGTTCATTTGTGTGGATATCAAGCATAAAATTAATTAAGGCCCGTTCCAGTCTTGCACCGGCGCCCAGATAAAGCGGAAACCGGGCACCGGTAATTTTGGCGGCCCTTTCGAAATCCAGGATATTCAAATTTTTTCCGATGGTCCAGTGGGGCAGCGGCTCCAACTCAAAAACCGGGGGCTTACCGATCTGTTTAACAACCGGATTTTCAGATTCATCTTTACCAATGGGAACCGATGGATGAGGAATGTTGGGAAGGCCCATGATGATCTGGTTTATTTGTTTTTCACTATCTGCCAAAGAGACTTCCAGCATTTTGATTTCAGTAGCCACACTTCGCATCTCCGTCATAAGATCGTCAGCATTTTCGCCTGATTTTTTCATGGCCGCAATCTGGTCGGAAACAACATTTCGCTGATGCCTGAGTTCTTCGATTTTTATAAGAATGGTACGGCGGTTTTTATCTGTGTTTATAAATGTATCAAGGTCTGCCTCGGCACCACGATTTGATAGCGCAGTTTGAACTTCCGATAAATTTTTTCTGATAAACTTGATTTCCAGCATAACAATACCTATTTTATTAAAATTATTAATGATATCAAAAGCAGAAACTGGAAAACAGGCGATATGCCGTTTTGCATATGTCTTTTTTCATAGTTCTATTTTTTTGTCTTATATTTGCAAACAGGTAGCATGGGGTGGCTATTTAGTCAATAATTATTGCGAGTTGACTTTGTTTGTATATTTTTGTATATTATTAGATTAATAACACTATTCGGGAGAACAAAATGGAGGAGATTCAGGAAAAAAAACGTGAGATTCGAGACAAAGCGGCCAACCAGCTGGACACGTTTTCCAGTACCGAGCTGGAACAGAAAACGCGGGCGGTTGAAGACCGGCTTTTTGAATTTGCCAATTTTCTTGAGGCAAAAATTGTCTTGATGTATGTAAATTACAGTAATGAGGTCGATACGCGTGAAATACTTAGGAAATGTTTTGAGTATAATAAAATTATTGTTCTGCCGGTTTTTCATCCCAAACAAAATAAAGTAACAATGCTGAAAATCGATAATCTTGACACCGATTTAAAACTCGGCAGCCGGGGAATATCGGAACCTGACCCGCAACGGTGCAAAATGGTACCGATAGGCAGTCTTGATATTGCAATAATTCCAGGCGTTGCCTTTGATGAAAAAGGGGGCCGCATAGGGTCGGGAGATGGATTTTATGACAGACTGATCCCCAAGCTGCCCGTTACCACCCGAAAAGTTGCGCTGACCCTTGAATGTCAGCTTTTCCCGCAGATTCCAATGGAATCCCATGACAAATATATCGATATTATCATTACCGACAGGCGTGTTATTTATAAAATATAGGTAACCGTTTACGGTCTACAATTAAGGATCAAGAACGGGGTAACATTTGTGGCAACGATGGGTTTCTATGGCACAGGAATTATTGAAATTTGAACGACAGCGGGAAGAGATGGTGAATCGCCAAATCCAGGCACGTGGAATCATCGATCCAAACGTACTGACGGCAATGCGGAAAGTACCGCGGCATTTTTTTGTAAGCGAAGCCCTGGCAGATCAGGCCTATGGCGATTTTCCCCTGCCTATCGGAGATCAGCAAACAATTTCTCAACCTTATATCGTTGCAGAGATGACTCAGGCGCTGGAGCTTTCAGGCACTGATCGGGTTCTTGAAATCGGTACCGGTTCAGGATATCAGGCTGCCATTTTAGCGGAAATTGCGTTTCGGGTTTACACCATAGAACGGATACATCCGCTTTTCATAAAGGCCCGCAAGTTGTTTGATAAACTTTATTACCACAATATCATTACCCGTTATTCCGATGGTACCGCCGGTTGGAGGGATGAAAGCCCTTTTGATGCCATTATCATTACTGCCGGTGCCCCCCGAATTCCACAGGTACTGGTCAATCAACTGGCAAGGGGCGGCCGAATGGTGCTGCCGGTTGGCGGTCAGCATGCACAGGAGTTGATACAAATTTATCGTGACGAAGGTGGAATTCATCAATCCAGCCTTGGCGGCTGCCGATTTGTTAAACTTGTGGGGGAACACGGATGGACAGTGCATCGGTGAACGGGAGAGTGTTTTCCTGGAAAGAGGCATTTTGGGCCAGTCCGGGACCGCAATCTTTGAAAAGTGCAGCATTGCTTTACCTTAAAGGCGTCTGCATGGGATCGGCCGATATTATACCGGGAGTTTCCGGTGGAACCATTGCACTTATTGCGGGGATATATGAAAAACTCCTGCAGGCGATAAAATCGGTGGATACGCCGGCAGTTCGAAAGATCCTGGCGTTTGATATCACCGGAGCTCTTGCCAGGGTTCATCTCCGTTTTCTGCTTTGTATTTTTTTTGGCATAGGCACGGCTATTTTGAGTCTGGCGCGCTTGATGAATTATTTACTGCATCATTATCCGGTATTTACCTGGAGCCTGTTTTTTGGATTGATTGCGGCGTCTGTCGTGGTGGTGGGAAGGCGGGTTGATAAATGGCGTCTTGGTACAGGTCTCTTTTTTATTGTCGGTGCAGGAGCAGCGTATTTTATTGTTAATCTTATCCCGATATCAACGCCTGAAGAATCATGGTTTATTTTTTTTTCCGGCATGCTTGCGATCTGTGCCATGCTTTTACCGGGGTTAAGCGGTGCATTTATTCTGTTGATCCTTGGTAAATACGAGTTTATTACCGCTACTTTAAAAAACCCTTTTTCCGTGCATAATATACTGATTATCTTGATTTTTTGCTCGGGTTGTCTATTGGGGCTCCTTGGTTTTTCAAGGATTCTTGATTATCTGATTCATAAATATCATGGTCCGACATTTGCTTTTCTTACCGGATTGATGGCTGGCTGTATGCAAAAGATCTGGCCCTGGAAACAGGTGCTGGCAGTCAGAATTATCAATGGACACGAACATATTCTGTGGGGTGGAAATACATTGCCGGCAGTAGTTGATATTCAGGTTGTTTCCGCCGCCGGCCTTGCCATTCTTGGTTTTATGGCCGTCACTGTGCTTGAAAAGCTATCCGATGAATAAACCCGCCCGCCTTGCATCGATAGTTCAATTTTTGAACCTGTCATTGGTTACAAAAAAACCTTTTGCTCTACTGCCGGTCAACCCGGACCGCAAATTTTTTCTGTAATTTTTTATTAACGATCGGTGGGACCATTCCGTTGATTTTACCGCCAAAGCGGGCGGCTTCCTTTATGATTGAGGAACTTGTGAAGATC
>Ga0307991_1003260_pt1 | contig 10560 bp, 10 predicted proteins | sample EllFjometagen131_FD_203146 | JGI IMG/M metagenome (GOLD analysis project Ga0307991, IMG submission 203146) | Marine microbial communities from Ellis Fjord, Antarctic Ocean - #131 | ecosystem: Environmental > Aquatic > Marine > Unclassified | place: Southern Ocean | collected 2014-10-08 | reverse complement strand
TTAGTAAAACATTATTTTGCTTTTGTCTCTAGAAATCGTTATATTGTTGAAAAAAATTGAAAAAAGTTGTTTTTTTGGGGCTAAATTCAAGAAAAGTTTACGAAACAGCAAATCCTCACATCGCTATTTTAGGGCACTTTAATCATAAGCGGGAACTGCTGCTGATCATTTATGAAGTAATATGTGAATATTTCAGCCAGACAATGAATTCCCGATTGCCTTTGGGCCCCAGAACAGGGGAGGGGATGACCGAAATGCATCGTAAGCCCCTTTCAGTAAAAAAATTTTTCAAATCCCGTATCACTTCCGTATGCAAAACAGGGTCCCGTACAACTCCCCCCTTGCCGACTTTTCCTTTGCCGACCTCAAACTGCGGTTTGATCAGGGCCAGAATATCAGCATCCTTTTGCATTAGCCGGGTAGTTGCCGGAACAACCAATCGCAGGGATATGAACGATACATCCACCGTGACCAGATCGACAGGGCGGGTTATGTCCTGTGGCGGCATATGCCGAATATTGGTGCGTTCGATGACAACAACGCGAGGATCCTGCCTGAGTTTCCAAGCCAGTTGACCATAACCGACATCAACAGCAAAGACAATCGATGCGCCGTTTTGCAGCAGACAGTCGGTAAATCCGCCGGTTGAAGCACCTACATCAAGACAGGCCAGCCCTTTGACACGGATACTGTTTTCTTTAAGGCCGGCTTCAAGTTTAAGCCCCCCCCGGCTGACATAAGGCATGTCCGGACCTCTGATGACAATAAGATCGTCTGATGAAACCGGATCACCGGCCTTGTCGGCTAACTTGTTATTGACACTGACCTTTCTCTCTAAAATCAATGCCTGGGCTCGCTGACGACTTTTTACAAGTCCTTTTTCAACGATGACAAGATCGAGACGTTTTTTTTTAACCGGCATTTTCCCACCCGAACCTGCGCACTTAAATAATGTCTATCCGGAAATGAAGACTTATGTTCAAGATCAAAGCATCTATAAAAATAACCACAGGCATATATTTGATATTTTGAGGATTATTTTTGTGCATAACGATAGATTAGGCTAAAAAACCATTTCCGGAGGGATACTAAATAATGAATTATCCCTGATGCAGCCCCCGGGCCATTAATTTTTTGGCCGCACGGACAATAGCCGTTGCATCAATTCCATATTTGGAGCGCAGCAATTCTTGCGGACCATGCTCTACAAAAGTATCCGGAAGACCGATACGCTTTACCGTCACGTCCGTCACGCCTTCATCATTGAGACATTCAAGTACGGCGCTGCCAAAACCGCCCTGGCATACATGCTCTTCAATCGTAATGATACGTGGAATTTTTTCTGCTAGAGCACAAATCAATTCGCGGTCAATGGGTTTTACAAATCGGCAATCCACAATCGTTGCTGAGATACCCTTCACCGCAAGCAAACCATGGGCCGATAGCGCATCATTTACCGGCCTTCCGATGGCCAGGACAAGAACATCTTCACCTTGGGTCAACACCTTGCCTTTTCCGATGGCCAGGGGTTTAATCGGTGTGTCGAGAAAGGCCCCGGTGCCGGCCCCACGCGGATATCTAAATGCAATGGGGCCGTCGTGCTGAATTGCCGTTATCAGCATACGGCGTAATTCATTTTCATTGCCGGCAGCCATAACTACCATATTGGGCATGCTTCTTAAATAGGCTAGATCAAAAAGCCCATGATGGGTTGGGCCGTCTTCACCGACGATACCGCCCCGGTCAATAGCAAAAACGACTGGGAGCGACTCTATGCAGACATCATGTAATATCTGATCGTAAGCCCGTTGTAGAAAGGTTGAATAGATAGCCACCACCGGTTTAAATCCTTCGGTGGCAAGGCCTGCTGCGAATGTAACACCATGCTGTTCGGCAATGCCGACATCGTAAAATCGTTCCGGATAATTTTTTGAAAATTGAGTCAAGCCGGTGCCTTCGGGCATGGCTGCAGTGACTGCAACAATCCGGCTGTCATTTTCAGCAAGTGCAACCATTGTATCTCCGAAAATCTGAGTATAGCTTGGTGTACTGATTGATTTCATACAATTCCCGGTTTCTATTTCAAAGCATCCGACACCGTGGAAATAAATCGGGTTTTTTTCAGCCGGCGCATATCCCTTGCCCTTTTTTGTGATCACATGCAACAGCACAGGTTCATTTAGATTCTTGATGTTATTCAAGATGTTGATGAGATGATCCAGGTTGTGACCGTCTATGGGGCCGAAATAATCAAAATTAAACGCTTCAAAAAGCATTCCCGGGGTCACGAAAGTCTTAAAAGATTCCTCGGACTTTTTGGCAAAATGATAAAGCCCATCACCGAATTTGGGCAGGGATTTAAGGAAATCCCCTAGCCCCCGACGTCGGTCTTGAAGATATTTTCGGGACAGGGTACGGCTGAGAAATGACGACAGGGAGCCCACATTCCTGGAAATGGACATGTCATTTTCATTGAGTATGACAATAAGGTCTTCCTTACGGGTATCACCGTCACGGATATCACCGGCCTGATTCAGTCCTTCATAGGCTATACCGGCGGTCATGGAGCCGTCACCGATAACGGCGATCACCTTGTCTTTTTTTCCTTTGAGACGTTTGCCGCTGGCAATTCCGAGCCCTGCTGATATTGAAGTTGAACTGTGGCCGGTGGAAAAACAATCATAAGGACTTTCACTGATACGCGTGAACCCGCTGATCCCTTTATGCTGGCGAAGCGTGGAAAACCCCTCCCGGCGGCCGGTCAGAAGTTTGTGCGCGTATGCCTGATGACCGACATCCCATACAATTTTGTCACTTGGCGCGTTAAAAACATAATGAATGGCAATGGCAAGTTCAACCGTTCCCAAGCTGGATGCCAAATGACCGCCGTTTTTAGATACCACACTTACAATCCGGTTGCGGATTTCGGAAGCCAGATCAGGAAGTTTGGATCGATCAAGACGTTTTAGGTCTGCCGGTGAAGCGATGGATTCCAGTAAACTCAAGTTTTAATTAACTCCCTATATATTCATGAAAAATTATAAATTCCAAATTTGGATAAGTTGTGGCGGACAAGTGGTGTCACTTTTTTCGCTTGACAATATAGTTTGCGAGGGCTCGCAGGGGATCAGCCTGTCTGCCGAAAATATCAAGGGCAAGCAACCCATTTTTAATCAGTGCGGATAGATATTTGCTGGATTCGGATAGACCGAGCAGGGCAGGGTAGGTGGCCTTATCGCAAAGTTGATCGGTACCTGTAGCTTTACCCATGATCTCAGGATCACCTTCAACATTTAAAATATCATCGGTGATCTGAAAGGCAAGCCCGATATTTTTGGCGTATGTGTCCAGTTGTTCAATTTTTTCCGAGGAGGCCCCTTTCAGCACGGCCCCTGCATACACCGATGCACGAATCAAGGCGCCGGTTTTTAATGCATGCGTATTTTTCAGATGATCCAGTGAAACGGTCCGGCCCTCAGACCAGATATCCCGCATCTGCCCTTCGATCATTCCCCTGTATCCGGCTGCGCGTGAGATCGAGTGTATGATTTTTATCCATCTATGGGCGTGTTCCGCATTGGCTGCTCCGGCTGATGCCAGAATCTCAAAAGCAAGTGTCAGCAGTGCGTCTCCGGCCAGTAGCGCCGTACTTTCATCAAAGGCCATGTGGCAGGTCTGTTTACCTCTGCGCAGCCTGTCATCATCCATGGCTGGCAGGTCATCATGAATCAGTGAATACGTATGGATCATTTCAAGGGCACAGGCACACTCTATAATTTCGGTATCGGCATCACCGCCGGAAACCGCCTGGGCGGCTGCCATACACAGAATGGGGCGAATACGTTTGCCGCCTGCCATGAGCGAATATGTCATGGCACGACCCAGTCGGCCGGATTTTTCCCGAGGAATTATTTTTTGTTCAAGTGCCTTATCAACCTGCCGTTTTCTTGAATTCAAGTATGATTTCAAATCAAACATATGGGATACATCCTGTTTCAGTGAGGTAGTGCCCATTCAAAAGTTAGACGGACACGAGATGGTTTTTGCCTGAGCCTTTAAGCCTTTGTATCAAAAGGTTCTTCCACAATGAGCCCATCTCCCTTTTCCATCAAAAGTGTCACTTTTTTTTCTGTTTCATCCAGTTTGGTATTGCAAAATCTGGAAAGCTTAACGCCTTCTTCAAATTTAGCCAGGGATTTCTCAAGAGAGAGTTCGCCTTTTTCAAGATCCTGAACAATTTGTTCAAGTTTATTCAGTGCTTTTTCAAAGGTCAGTTCAGCCATTTTTTGTTTTTCCTTTAACAGCGACCCGTAAAGAGCCTTTAGCCAGAATAACCTCCAGTTCTTGTCCCATGGATACGCTGTTGCAATCGGTGATGATGCAGGTATCCGGAATTGTCCGGGTGATGCTGTACCCCCGGGACAGAATTTCTGTTGGATTCAAGGCGTAAAGTTTTGCCGATATCTCTCCAAGTGTCGATTTCTTATGTAATAAATCCTTTGTTATATACAGAAAAGTATTCTGTCTGAGTTGCTCAAGTTTTTTTAAATGATTTTCAACCAGACCAATCGGGTTGTTTAAAAAAAGTTTTTCCGTACGCCATGCAAGTCTTTCTCGATGGCGCTGAATATACAAAGCCAATGATCGGCCAAGGCGCATGGTGCAATCATCTGTTTTCAGTCTAAAATCCTGGACATCCCGCACAGGATCCCTGAGACGGTCAACCAAATTATCGAGCCGGTCCCTTAATCGATCTATCCGGGATTGCATTTTTGTTTTCAGCGCAACGGACAGTTCCCGGCATCTGAGATGGAGCTCATTTTTTTGAGGAACAGCAAGTTCTGCAGCAGTCGAAGGGGTCGGGGCCCTGAGATCCGAAACAAAATCACATATGGTATAATCGGTTTCATGACCGACAGCCGAAATAATGGGTATTTGGGATTTAAACACAGCCCGAGCAACTGTTTCCGAGTTAAAGGCATGCAGATCTTCAAGAGACCCGCCGCCTCTGGCAATAATAATCAGATCCGTGTCAGCTCTTTTATTCAAAGCGTGCAGGGCTGATACGATCTGCGCTTCGGCATTCTGGCCCTGAACTTTTACCGGCCATATTTCCACGGCCATATTGGGAAATCTTCTGTCAATAATGTTCAACATATCATGCACGACGGAACCGGCAGGAGACGTGATCATGCTGATTTTTGCAGGTAGAAACGGAACACCACGCTTGCAATCCTCTTTAAAGAGCCCTTCGTTAAAAAGTTTTGTTTTTAATTGCGCATAGGCAGCCTGCAGGGCTCCGGTTCCTTTCGGTTCGATATATTCAAATATCACCTGATAAGTGCCATGGGGTTCATACAGATTAAGCCGGCCCAGACCGGTTATTGCCATGCCGTCTTTTAAACGAAATTTTAAATTTCGGGTCTGCCCCTTGAACATAAGCGCTTTGATCTGTGCATTTTTATCTTTCAAGGTAAAGTAAAGATGCCCGGAAGAAGGAATTCTCAGGTTTGATATTTCGCCCAAAATCCAGACGAAAGGGAGGGCTGCTTCAATTATAACTTTAATTTCAGCGGTTAACTTGGAAACCGTGTATATTTTTTTGATTAATTTGTTATCTTTGCTGTTCACTGCAATAATCTTTTTTAGAATTCGTGCAAAAATAAATTCAAAAATTTTTATATTGAGACGCCCGGGCAAACGCAATCGAAATATGGCGATGCAAAAATGCTTAAATTTAAATAAATACCATAGTGCAATCAAAGGATCAATATTTTATATAAAAGGATTGAACAGCAAAAGGGCGCTTATTCGAACCAATATTTATAACGTCTGATAAGATATATTATGTAAACTTTAGCAGAACGCTCATGCGGTAGGGGGTTTAGGGCAAGGAATTAACGTAAATTTGATACAAAAAAAGGTTTGCCTGCATTTTGTTTATGGCCGTGGATTGCAACTAATTTTTTTTGACGGAACTTGTGGCCAGAGAATTCAAAAGTTTAGTATCTTGGCCGGAGATGTTTTGGGTCTAACGGATTCCAAATGCTGACGCACTGCCGGTACAACGTAAATATTTTCCAGATTTCGGGTTGCAATAACAGATGACAAAATCTGGAGTTTTTCGATAACTGGTTTGTGTTTGTCTATTATTAAAAATTTTTGGTTCCTGATTTTGCAAAGTCCGCTTTCAACATGGATACCCGTAATTTTAAAATTATGTTCGGACACCATAATTCCCAATTTTTCTGCAAGGTCTTTAATCTCCAGATAAAGTTGTTCCTCATTCATAATATATCGATTTACCCTTTTATATCAAATTTATTCTATAATTTAAGTATGTTCAATATTTAAAAGGAACTGTAACATTAACTTTAGAATGATTGTTCTTCTGGTTTTCAGGGTACTTTTACTTGAATATCCTGGAAACTGTGTTATTATTCATAGTCCCAATCACAAATAACATTGATTTCCAGGAGGTAAAAAATATGCAGTCGATTCCGATTCAAAAAGTGCAGGCCGACGTTCGGGTCAACGAATTTATCCGGAGTGTCTACAACTGGATGGCCGTTGGGCTCTCACTTACCGGTTTTGTGGCCTTTTATGTTTCAAACAACGAGTTCCTGTTGCGTCTTATATTTGGTAACCAGCTAATATTTTTTGGACTTATCATTGGAGAACTCGTCTTAGTCTTTACGTTGAGCGCCAGAATTCAAAAAATGCAGGTATCCACTGCAACCGGTGTATTCATGCTGTATGCCGCATTAAACGGGGTGACGCTGGCTTCCATATTTCTCATTTATACAAGATCATCCATCACATCCACCTTTTTTGTCTGTGCAGCGACATTTGTTGCCTGCAGCATCTATGGGATGACCACCAAACGCGACCTGACCTCCCTTGGTGGATTCATGGTCATGGGCCTCATCGGCATTATCATCGCCTCCATTGCAAACATGTTTTTCCGCAGTTCCGGCATGAGCATGATCATCAGTTACATCGGTGTAATTGTTTTTGTCGGGCTGACCGCTTATGATACACAAAAACTCAAAACCATGGCCCTTACACAGCCAGCCGATCTTAATACCGGTGCACGAAGAAAAGGCGCAATTATAGGTGCCCTTGCCTTATATCTGGATTTTATCAATCTTTTCCTGATGCTGCTCAGAATATTAGGAAATAGGGAATAAAAAGCCTTGAAAGGCGATACCGTTTTTTCAAAAAAGGTCTCCATGTTGAATTAAACAACGCAGAACGCAGAGACCTTTTTTTAATTCAATTTTTCCTTAACCACAGCGGCAATCCGGCCGCAATACTTTTTGGTTTCATCTTTATCGCGCCCTTCGACCATAACCCGGCATATGGGCTGGGTTCCCGAATACCGTACCAGTACCCTTCCCTCCTGGCCGAGATTGTTTTCAACCCCGCGGATCACCTCTCTTATTGCCGGGATACAATCGATTTCCGCCTTTGTTTTTACATCAACATTGATAAGAATCTGGGGATACACATGCATTATTCGGGCAAGTTCGGACAAGGGTTTTGATTCGGACTGGATAACCTCCAGAAGCTGAAGTGCGGCCAGGATACCGTCGCCCGTGGTGTGATGATCCAAAAAAATCATGTGCCCTGAATTTTCACCACCCAGTACGGCTCCGCAGGAAAGCATTTTTTCAAGCACATAGCGATCGCCGACATCCGATTTGACATGGGCAATACCCATCTCCCTCAACGCAACGCCCAGCCCAAGGTTACTCATGATTGTGCTGACGACCAGGTTGTTTTTCAACCGGTTTTTCTTATTTAAAAAATTGGCACATACGGCAATCACCTGGTCGCCGGTTAAGATATGACCGGTTTCATCGACGGCAATCAGCCGGTCTCCATCACCGTCAAAGGCAAAACCTGCGACAGCTTTAGATGCCACCACTTTGGCAGCCAGTTTGTCAGGATGCTGTGAACCACAGCCAGCATTGATGTTCCTGCCGTCCGGGTGGTTGAATATGGCATATACCTCGGCACCAAGATCGGAAAACAGGTCCGGCGCCAGGTTTGATGTCGCACCGTTTGAGCAGTCAAGCACAATGCGGACACCTTGCAGTGAAAGTGATTGTGTAAAATTACGTTTAAGAAACCCGGCATATCGGTCTGAACTGTTTCGGATCCGGCTTACCGTTCCGGTTTCCTGCACATTCCGACACAGCAAATCATTCTCTTTGCTGAGAATGATTTTTTCAAATGCAGCTTCCTCACGGTCTGAAAGCTTGTATCCATTCGGCTTAAAAATCTTGATGCCATTATCAAAAAAAGGATTGTGGGAGGCTGAAATAACGATGCCCGCAGATGCCGCCATGGATACAGCCAGACAGGCGACACCCGGCGTGGGGAGGATATCCGCTAACAGGGCCTCACCCCCCATGGAACAAATTCCCGAAGCCAGGGCATATTCAAGCATATCGCCTGATATCCGCGGGTCCTTGCCTATTATGATCCGTATGTCCTGTCCTTTTTGTTTAAAAAAAACGGCCGCGGCCCGGCCTGTTCTGAGAGCCATATCCGAAGTTATCGGATAGGTGTTGGCCATTCCTCGTATGCCATCGGTTCCAAACAGTTTTTCCATAAATTTTGTTCCTGTTTTTTATTTTCACAGTGAAAATATAGTCCTCGCCTGAGCCTCTATAAATTAAAACCATTTACGATATCATCAACAATCCCCTGCAGCCACAGGCTGCCGGTTTTTGCATCCGCTGGATCAATTTTTTTAATTACATCGATATAATCCAACCCTTCCAGTTGAATAACCCTTTCAACGGTGGTGATAAAATTATCTCTGATCCGTATGTCTCCGGCATATAATTTCGGGTTTTCAGTATCTGTTTCAAGCCTGGACAATGTGTTACAGATAGTGTTTTCGCTAGGTCTGTCCCGCCCTTTCCCTGCTTTTTGAATAAATGCTGTCAGCCTATTTATTCTTTCCCGGATGCCCATTTGAAGTTTTTCTTTAAGGCCTGCCAGCAGGGCTTCAGGGAAATCATTTGAAATAAACAGGGATCGTATCTGAATATACCACTGCATCAACGCCCAAAGATTTGCGATATAAGTGATGTTATTGATGATGATACGATTTGTTCCAGTATACCGGTCGGTTTTAAAAGGAATATTGGCATTGGATTTAGCATTTTCGACAATCAGACGTCCGGGACGCAGTTCATCTTTGCGACAGATCGATCCGGCGGCCACAACTGTTCCGAAAGCCAGACGGCAGGGTCCGACAAGCCCCCCCTGTCCGCCTAAAAATATCGGTGGTTGATTCAGCATCACGCCCCCGGGGATATCACCGATCAGAGATGGGGTGGCTTTATCCTGGTTGGGTGTATAATTAAAATGAATATAGGAACTGCCTATTTCGCTGTGACTCCTGCGACTGGTGCCACCGGCCATCAGGCAGTCGCAGAAATTGATAAGGCTGCCCAAAGTTACAAAGGGGAGCAAAACGGTTTGTTTCAGACCCACACTGTGGGCGCCGCCGGCCTGTTCTTCAAGGATGGTGCCCTTTCTGATATGAGCGCCGGATCCCATGGAGGCATCTTTTAAAAAAACGGCTTCTTTAAAAAAACCGCCTTTTAGTTGAACCCCGGGACCGATCTGGCAGTTTTCAATCGTTACAGGTCCTTCCAAGCCCAGTTTTGCTTTGTGTAAAATCAGCGTCGATTTTCCGGACAATCGGCATCCCGGGTAAATAACTGTATTTTCTCCCGAAATTCTATCAGGATCAACGGTTGCGTCAATATGGACATTGTTGGAATCTATGAATGTCACACCTTTTTTTATCAAAATTTCAACTATTACACGGTCAATTTTTTTCACCAAATAAAACCTTTCATATATTTTAATTCGACCACATTAATTGCCGGATATCAGTAAACCTCAATATAGTGCCGGATCGCATTAAACATCCCTTGCCCAATGCCGTTTACCCTTTTAATTTCTTCAGTGGTATCAAAACGATGGTGTTTTTTCCGATATTCGACAATTTTTACAGCAAGCGCAGGCCCTACATGCGGCAGGGTGATAAGTTCCGTCAGTCTTGCGTTGTTGATATTGACCGGTTCAGGTGATTCTTTTTTTAAAATCTTTTTTAAATACCTAGTATACTGTTTTTGCAAAATTTTTTCAGCGATTTTACGGTTTTCATAATCTATCCACTGTTCTTCAGGCAGTCTGCCAAGAACATAAATCAGATGTTCCGTATCAAGCTTACCGTTGGCATCCAGGTAGGGGCAGTGTCTTATTTTGCCGCCATCCTTTGCAATTTCGATCACCGCAAAAGATGCGTCAGGCAGCAGACCAACGACAAATTCCGTCCATTCCTGGCTCCGGGCGGTTTGGATAAAGCAAAGTATCGACAAGGAAAAAAGAATCCCTGTCACGGTAAAAAATATTTTAATCCATACGGTATTTTTTAAACATATTTTTGTTTTTACATCCATTATTTATCTCCGTCGGATCTTTTAACGATTTGTTCCGGATAAAAACAACCGAAGAAGTAACGCCGGCACT
>Ga0307991_1003256_pt1 | contig 10565 bp, 9 predicted proteins | sample EllFjometagen131_FD_203146 | JGI IMG/M metagenome (GOLD analysis project Ga0307991, IMG submission 203146) | Marine microbial communities from Ellis Fjord, Antarctic Ocean - #131 | ecosystem: Environmental > Aquatic > Marine > Unclassified | place: Southern Ocean | collected 2014-10-08 | reverse complement strand
ATTTGGAGAGACTCGCAAAAATAGATACTATTGTTTTTGATAAAACAGGAACACTAACAGAGGGAAAATTTACTATAACAGATATAAAATGTGAAGGTATCGAAAGATATGAATTGTTAAACTATGTTGCTAGTGTGGAAAAATTTTCTAATCATCCAATAGCTAATTCGATTGTTAATGAATTTGAAAAACTCAAAAAAAATGAAAACTATACAACAAGCAATGTAGAGGAAATTGCTGGTAAAGGCCTAAAAGCCATAGTGAATGGCAAAACTGTGCTTGTAGGGAAAAAAGTATTATTAGAAGAGCATAATATTGAGAGCAAATCGTATGATGACCTTGATGATAGTAATACGCTAATTTATGTTTCAATTGACAATGTATTTAAAGCAATCATATCTATTGGTGACTCATTAAAAGTAAACAGTAAACAAACTATAAAAGAATTGAGAAAGCTGGGAATCAACAATTTAATAATGTTAAGTGGGGACAATTATAAAAACGCTAAAAAAGTATCACAAGAGTTAAACCTAAGTGATTTTAAATCAGATTTACTTCCTGAAGATAAAGTCAATGAACTTGAAAAGATTATTAAAAAGGGTAATAGAGTCGCTTTTGTTGGAGATGGAATCAATGATGCACCGTCCTTAGCCATGAGTGAAGTTGGAATATCGATGGGAGCCGCTGGAAGTGATGCTGCAATTGAGGCTAGTGATGTTGTAATTATGGGAGAGCAAATTAGTAGTTTATCCTCCGTTATTACTTTATCAAAAAAAACTATGAGAATTGTAAAAGCAAATGCCTTTTTTGCAATTGGAGTTAAATTCTTGGTTATGATACTAGGTGCTTTGGGAATAGCTAATATGTGGGGTGCTGTATTTGCTGATGTTGGCGTTACATTTTTAGCAATTCTAAATGCTCTTAGACTGCTGAGAATAAAAAAATAATACAACTACCTTGGGTTTTTTTGCAAACACTATTGACAATAAACAAGAAATTCTATAATTTTACAAATGAATTTTGAGGGCGTAGCGAAGATGGTTATCGCGTCGGCCTGTCACGCCGAAGATCGCGGGTTCGATCCCCGTCGCTCTCGAAAATATTAATCCTTACTTTTTGTAAGGATTTTTTTATCTTCAAAGCAGCCAAATAAAATGGTTCAACTCATTTGCGTTTAATATTCATACCAATCTTTAAACACTCTAATATCTACAAAAATTTATAGAGGAAAAAATACCATATTTTCTACATATCCAAAAACTGTTAATTAAAGAAAAATGTAGGTGGCTAATATCAAATATTCTCTAACTCTATATATATATGAAGGAATGTTAAAATTGCAATGATGGTCTTCTTTTTTATCTTGTTTATAGCACTAGTTAAACCTTTAAAGCAAATTTTGTTCTTTTTGACTTTGTTTAAAAGTTGTATATTAAATATTTTCGCAATCAAATAGTTTTCAGAGAAAATCACTTATATAACAATGATTTACTAATTTATACAGAAACTTCTTCTTCACTCAATGATAATTTAAAACAACAATACCTTAAACATACCATAAATATTTTAAATTTATACAGAAAAAAATTGTAAAATCTGAAAACCATGTTAATATAGATTGTTAGTAAAAAACTATATTCGGAGGTTTTTATGGCAAATAAAGCTCCCGTTAAAAAAAACGGGTTATTTGGTTGGTATTTCAATTTTAATTTATTGTACAGAATTTTAATTGGTCTAGTTTTGGGTGCAGTTCTTGGTATTATCCTTGCTGCTAGTGGAATCACAGCTATCCCAGGTTGGTTACAAATGCTTGGAGATATTTTTGTTCGATTATTGAAAATGATCCTTATTCCTATAGTTTTCTCAACTTTAGTAGTAGGTTCTGCTTCTGTTTCTCCTGCAAACCTTGGTAAAGTTGGTCTTAGAGTTGTAGGTGTTTACCTATTAACTTCAGCTGTTGCTGTTGCTATTGGTTTAGCCATGGGTATGATATTCCAACCTAATGCACAAATTGCAGCTACTGCTGCAGCTGAAGCTGCTGGAAAAGTTGCTGAAGTTTCAATTTGGAAAACAATTGCAGAAATTGTTCCTAAAAATATTTTTACAGCTTTAAATTCAGGTGCAATTCTACAAATTATCTTCTTTGCAATTCTATTTGGATTAAGTCTTTCTTATCTTAAAATTTCAAAAGATGAAAGATTATTTAGAGCTGGTAATGTATTATTTGACTTTTTTGATGCTTTCGCTGAAATCATGTTAAAAATGGTTAAGGGAATCATGGAATTCGCTCCTATTGGTGTATTTGCATTAATAAGTGGAGTATTTGCTAAACAAGGTGCAGCTGTTGCTGGTTCCTTAGCAGTAGTAACTATTGCTTGTTTCCTAGGTTACCTAGTACACATGATATTGGTTTACGGTGGTATTCTTAAACTTGGAAAAATTCCAATTAAAACATTTGTAAAAGCAGCAAGAAGTCCTTTTGTAACAGCTTTTGTAACACGTTCTTCAAGTGGTACTTTACCTGTAACTATTGAAGCAGCTCAAGAATTAGGTGTTAAAAAAGAAGTATATTCTTTCTCTCTACCTTTAGGTGCTACAATTAACATGGATGGAACAGCTATTTATCAAGGTGTTTGTTCAATATTTATTGCTTTATCAGTTGGTCATGGAATGTTTGGTCCTGCAGAACTTGGTTTAATTATCATAACTGCAACCTTGGCTTCTATTGGTACTGCTGGTGTTCCTGGTGCTGGTGCAATTATGCTAGCTATGGTAATGCAACAAGTAAAAATGCCAATTCAACCTGGTACTGCAATCGCCGGTGCTTATGCTTTGATTTTAGGTATTGACGCTATATTAGATATGGGAAGAACAGCTCTTAACGTATTTGGTGATTTAACTTGTACAACATTCGTTGCTAAGAAACTTGGTATGCTAGAAGAAGATTCTTCTGTAAAATAGTTTTAGTTAAATTTTAAAAAGCCCCTTTGTATATTTATACGAAGGGGTTTTACTTTTTTAATATCGATATTTTTTAATTACGTTTATTTATTGTCATATTCTTTAATAGGTTGATCCATAGCCCAAAGATATAAATCAATGATTTTCTTTTGAGTATGTCTAAACAAATAGGTTTGATCTTTAGTAGTCAAAGAAAGCCATGAAGTAAAAAACTTTTTTTCTGCTTCAAAATTAACAATAGCTTTTCTCTTAATAATTGTACTTTCAACAGCCCCTAAAACAGGAGTAGCTAAAATAATTACCCTATATTCCGTAACGCAAATTAATCGCCTCTTACCCTCATGTATACCTGTGGCCATGCAATTAAAAGTCTCATCTATATTTAAAATCATTGATAAAGGTTTTAATTCTGTTTTAAACCCAAACAAATCATAAATATACAATTCTTGAAGTCGTGAAATTATATCTTTCTTATTCATAAATGTATTCTACCACGCTTTTTTATTATTAAAAGGAAAAAATTCATATAAAATTAATAACAATTAACTTGTTGTAAAAACTCCATAAGGACATATTCTACTACACCTACCACAATCAATACATTTGCTATTATCCACACTAGGGGCAGCATAACCTCTTTGAGCCAAAGCTTGTGTTGGACAGATCCTTACTGCAGGGCAAGAGTGATTTTGTGGACAACGCTTTTTGTTTATATTTATACTCATTTTTTAAACTCCATATTTTAATTACTGCAATATATTGAAAAAAAACACTACAAGTCTGTAACTAACTCACATTTATATATGATATATATTATATATAAATGTGAGTTTAATAACTTGTATTTAAATTTCAAGCATGTTAAATTGCTCAATATATTAAATATAGGATAAATTATGATAAATAAGGATCAAAATGCTTTATCGATAGTAAAAGGTTTCTGCCAAGCATTTTATAATGAGAGAAGCCTTGATGGTGCTTTTTCATTTTTATCTAAAAATGTTTTATGGGCTAGTCCGAATAAAAAACCAGAATCAGCAAATTATGAAAAACTTAAAGCTATGTTTCTTATAGATATGTCCTTGATGAAAGAACCGTAAGCGTGCTTAGCTAGATAATTTTAATTATTTTTTTTTCAAGCTATTGTTTCATTCGGAGGCAATATGAAAAGGAAGAATATAAATGAAGAAGTAAAAAAAGCTATGGTAAAAGAGTTTTTACTAGCTTATGAAAAAAATAACAAACTGACTATTCGTCAATTCTCGATTAGAAAGTTTGGTAATTGTAACAGCACTTTTTTTCTCTGGGTAAAAAAGTATGATGTGAATGGTGTTTATAGCAATAGAAACTCCGGGCGTATTACAGCATTAGCTCCCACTAATAATCCAATAGTTAAAATAGAAAAGCCACAGGTCAAAATAAAAAGTCAATTAGTTAGTGTTAAATATGGAGAATTTGAAATAAGTTTCCCGTCTGATGTTGAAAAAGAATCAATCATAACATTTGTTTCAAGTATTAGGAGTATAAGTAATGGACTTTAACTTAGACGATTTTGACTTTTATTTGGTATGTGGTAAAACAGATATGAGATGTGGTATTAATTCTTTAACTACAAGAGTACAGCATTCTTTAAAATTAAACTTATTTTCCAAGTCAATGTTTTTATTTTGTGGCTCTAGTTATAAATCTATTAAAGTTCTTCTTTGGGATGACAATGGATTTATTTTATTGCAAAAACGGTTAAATACAGGTAGTTTTAAGTGGCCAAAAAATGAAGAAGAGGTCAAACTTCTTAAACTTAATGATATAAAACTCTTGTTATCTGGGGCTGATTTGTGGAGAAGAATTCCTGTTTTAAATGGTGAGTTTTTAGTATAAATAATTAATTAATTCCTTATAGAGCTTGATTTTATCTAATATTTTTGATATAATATTAATATGATTTTAAGTAAAGATGAGCAATTAAAAATATATAAAGAGCAGATAAATAAACTAGGGAATGATCTAGAAAAATCAAAACTTGATTTAGAAATAACTAAAAAAGATTTGAAGACTTCTACAATTAACTTAGAGATAACTAAAAAAGATTTAGAAAAAACTAATTTAGAATTGCTAAGATATAAACAATTATATCTTAGCAGTAGAAGAACTATTTATGGGAAAAAATCTGAACAACTACCGCTTAAAAAAATAGAATTATTTAACGATGCTGAAAATACTGTTGATGGTGAAATAGAAAAAACTATGAAACCAGCTATCAATAATAAAGAAATTCAAACTCAAATCAACTCTTATGCTAGAAGAACAGGTAAAAGAGCTGCAGCTCAAGCTGCAGCTAATACCCCATCGCATGATATATATCATGAGAATACTGAAGAATTACAGTGCGAGCACTGTAACGCAACTTTAACAAAAGAAGGGGACTATGTAGAAGAACAACTGGCAGTAATACCAGCAGTTAAAATTATGATAAAACATCACTATCCTCAATATCGTTGTAGCAATTGTTCATTAGAAAAAGGAGAGAAGAGTTTAATCACAACTCCTTCAACTAGTCTTTTAAGTCAAACTATTTGTGATCCTAGTTTATTATCAAGAATAATTATACTTAAATATCAATATGGTCTACCTCTTTATAGAATTGAGAAAAAACTTCAAAATGATTTAGGAATTAGCTTAAAAAGAAGTACTTTCTCATCCTGGATTATAGATTGTCATAGAAAGTTAAAGGGCTTGGAACAAGCATTAGAAAGATCAATAAGACAGTATCCATATTGGTCAATGGATGAAACAGGTTTAAAAGTAGTAATTGGTCCAAAGGAAAAAGAAGATAGAGCTAGAAATTGTTTTATGCTAGTAAGAGCTGCAATTGATAATAAAGTCAACAAAGGCCCTGTTATCTTTAATTTTTCAGAAAGAAGAACCAATGATGCAATATCTTCATTTATTGGTGATTATTCAGGGGTTATACAAACAGATGGACTACCTAATTATCGCTTTGCAGAAAATGAAGGAAGTTTTACTTCAATTTTATGCTTAATTCATGCTCGCCGTAAAATTATTGAATATTATACAATTAATAAAAATTCTGAACAAGCTGAAGAGTTATTAGAAAAATATGCAAAGATATTTGAAGAGGAAGGGTTGGTAGAAACCGCTTTTAGAGCGGGTGATTTAACAGTAAGTCAATTTTCTAAAGAAAGAAAAGAAAAACTATTACCTCTTTTTGCTGATTTAAAAGAAAGTCTTATTAAATATCAAAAACTAGCTTTACCCAATTCAAAGTTCGGTAATGCAATTAAATATCCCTTAGTTAGATGGGATAAATTAATAAAATGTTTAAATTATCCATTTGCTCAAATTCATAATCAGAGAAGCGAAAATGCAATAAGGCCCTTCGCGATTGGAAGACGAGGTTTTTTATTTAGTTTTACAAACTCTGGAGCAAAAGCTTCTGCTTTGTACTATTCAATAATAGAAACATGTAAAGCTATGAATATTAATAGTGAATTATATCTTCATTATCTATTTGCCAATGCAGCAAGTGCAAGCAGTGAAGAAGATTGGAATAATCTACTTCCATGGAAAGTTGATTTGAAACCAACAGAAAAATTTCTCAAAACTCTAAAATCAGCAAAGCCTGATTTAAAAAGAAAAACCCCTTATATTTTAAGAGGGAGTCATCACTAAATAATTCAAATATGTAACGAAGCAAGGTCTTTTTTAACAAAAAGACCCTAGCTAAGCACGCTTACAAAGAACCTTTTAAAGTATTATCAATTTCTGAATTTGTTTTTCAAGTCACTTGTGATGTTTATAATGTAAATTTTACTTTCAAACTATTAAATAAACAAAAAAATTTAAATCTATCTATCAACCTTTTTGCCACAATAGTATATAAGAGCTCAATTGGAAAAATAGTGTCAGCAAAGTTTGATTATATTAAAAGCCCTGATTTTAGTACCAATGCACTAAGCCAACATGCACAAGGGGGCTTACTCGTAACTACTTTCGTAAATAAAGATTATTATTCTATAAATCTGGTAAACGAACAATTATCTTCAATTTTTAATTTAACGAGAATGGAAACTGAAAATATAATAAGTAAAAACCTTTTAGATTATATTCATAAAGATGATATTCAAACTATAAAGCAATTATTTAGTAATAATATAGATTCTACAACACCTTTTTCATGTAATTGTAGAATCAAAATAAGAGACAAAAATCTTTATGTTGTTGCCATGATTGTTGCCAAAAAGGAATTTGATGAAACCAAATTTTATATTATTTGTAGACCTACCATAGAACTCAATTCAAAAAATAAAAACAATTCTCCCACTAAAAACAAGGAAAATTGTAATCATCCTATTTTTGGAACACACAGAAATGAAATTGATAATATATTTTCTATTATTGATGTGAGCGAAGACTTTAGTAAGTTTTTAGGATACACAAAAAATGAACTTATCAAAGCAACAAACAATGATTTTAGCAAATTAATTTATAAGGATGATATTCCTTATTTTGAAAGTTCATATAATAAATTAATGACAAGTAGACCTAAAAAATCACTTTCCTATAGATTACTAAATAAACAAAACCAAATTCTTTGGGTTATCGAACATATAGAAATATCTACAGATACTCTAGGCAATAAACATATTTTTGCAAAAGTTTGTGAACTTGATAACTTAAATAAAGACATATATCCTATTAATATAAATGAAAACCAATTACCACCTCCTATTGATTCCAAACTATTAATTGTTGATTTGGTAAACAGAAGATTTGAAACTGATATATTTGCAAAATCTAAAATTAAATTTAAAAAAAAGTATGTTGAAAACCTTCCAAATTCACTTATTGAAAATAATATTATATTTGAAGAAGATAAAAAGAACTTTTTAAAATTTAGTGAAAACGTTCTAAGCAAACAAAAAAATGAATGGATTGGTAGAATTTGTTTGAAAAACAATAAAATAGGCTGGTATCATATATTAAGCTATACTTTATTTAATAACGGGATGCCAATCAAAGCATTATGTATATTAATTAATATTAGCAGCAATAAAAAAATGAAGGAAAATTTTAACAAGCAACAAGAAATTATTCATCTAGTAATCTCAGATTATGAATTTTTTGGTGAATATGACTTGTTAACAAATGAACCCATTTATATGTACTCTCCAACTACTGCTAAAGATTTTTATGAAGATGCTAAATTTAATAATTTCGAATTTTGTATAAACAATGTAATTCATAAAGATGATGTATCTACTTTATTAAAGCAAAGAGATATTAATATTGCACAAGTATTCAATAATACAATACCAGAAAACCATGAATTACAAGTACGCTTTAGATCGCTATCAAACAGATTTGAGGGTTATCAATGGTATAATGTCAAATATATATATCAAACTGATAAAGATACAAAACATTTGCATTTGACTCTATTGATAAAAAATATTGATAAAACAAAAAGAAATGAAATTGCATTATTAGAGAATATAACCCAAAATAATTAGTTCTGTAAAATTCAGACAACTTTTTCTAAAATTTTATAAATAAATATTGACAAAACAGGTAATTACATTTATATTTAACAAACAAGTTATATATTGCTAACAAAATAATATTATCCAATATGTTATTTTAAATTTATACATTAATTTGTCACTCCATTATTTTTCCCTATTGTATGGTGACTATGTTATAGTCATCATATTTTTTAATTCTTTACAGGAGAATAATTTACTAACCCACTAAAACAATTTATACATATTTTATATTTTTTGCTTGACGATTTTCTTATTTCTAGTTAATTTTAAGGTGTTAGCTAATTCTAACTAGATTGATGTGGCTAACTTTTAAACAAACTTATTAAAGGAGAACAATTATGAAAACAGCAGTAGTTTATTACTCGATGACAGGAAATACTGAGCAAATGGCTCAAACACTAAAAGCCAGTATTGGAGATAATTGTGATATTTTTGAAGTTAGTGAAACAAGAGCTAGCAACATTGCCAAATATGAATCAATTGCCCTGGGATGCCCTGCTATGGGAGATGAAGTATTAGAGGAAGGTGATTTTGAACCCTTCTTTGAAGAACTTTTACCCTTATTAAAAAATCAAAAGGTCGCTTTGTTTGGATCTTATGATTGGGGAGATGGACAATGGATGAGAGATTGGGAAGAAAAATGTAAATCTAATGGTGTAAAGCTTGTTCTTGAAAGTGTAATTGCTAACCTTGAAGGGGATGAGCAAACTCTTACACAGCTTAAAGATTTAGGCAAATCCTTGTCAAATTAACAAAAAAACCATAATTATTTAACTCTACTCTAAAAAAAGTAGAGTTTTTTTGTTTGATATCTTGAAATATTAAAACCTATCCTTTTTAATGTATAATTTTAAATAAATACAAAATTTATCCTAAATTATGCTCTCTTTTGTTATCTTAAGTATACTTAAATCATTATTACTCAATAATTATATTTTTATAAAAATGAATATCAAACTTAGTTTTTAATTTTTTATAGAAAAAAAGTTGCTCCAATAGTTTGATATATTAAACTTCTTTGTTAAAATAATAACATTTTGTATTTTTATTAACATTTTTCTCTGAATTGTATTGATTTTTAATAAAAAAACTTATAGAGTACTAAAAAATAGATAATAAATGGGCTCACACCCAATAAGGAATTTATATGGAAAAGAAAATTAATGTAGCTGTAATTGGTGCAACTGGAGCTGTTGGACAAGTGTTTATGTGGATGCTTGCGGATCATCCTTGGTTTAATGTAGTTTATGCAACTGCTTCTGCTGCAAGAGTAGGACTAACCTATTCTAGTACAACACACTGGATTCTCCCTTTAGAAATGCCATCAGCAATCAAAGATATTGAGATGAAAGAATTTAACTTTAATTCCATGAAAGAAGCTAATGTTCAAATTGTATTTTCAGCACTTCCTGCAAATATTGCTCGAGAAGCTGAACCACAATTAAGAGCTCATGGTTTCTACATTTTTTCAAATGCAGCGGCAATGCGTTATGACTCAAATGTTCCAATTTTAATTCCTGAAGCTAATCATGAAAAATTAGATTTAATTAGAGATCAAGGTTATCCAAAAACAGGTTTCTGTGTTACCAATGCTAACTGTGTTACCACCGGCCTTTCAATGGCTTTAGCTCCCTTGAGAAAATTCAATATCAAATCCATACATATAAACTCTTATCAAAGTGTAAGTGGTGCAGGATACCCAGGTCTCTCTTCTTTAGATATTACTGATAACTGTATTCCATTTATCAACGGTGAAGAAGCAAAGATTGAAAAAGAAATAAAGAAAATCTTATCAATTGATCCTGAAGTTTATGCTTTCACAGTTAGAGTACCTGTAATGTTTGGTCACTTGGAAACAGTTTGGCTAGAATGTGATGAGGGTGTATGTGAAGAAGATATTATCCAAGCTTGGGCTGATTTCAAAGTCGTTACTGATTTACCTTCTACTCCGGAGCAACCTGTTGTTTACAGTAGTGAACAGACTTTCCCACAACCAAAATATGCATTCTGGGGTACTCCTAGAGGAATGGTTGTTTATAC
>Ga0307991_1003255_pt1 | contig 10571 bp, 7 predicted proteins | sample EllFjometagen131_FD_203146 | JGI IMG/M metagenome (GOLD analysis project Ga0307991, IMG submission 203146) | Marine microbial communities from Ellis Fjord, Antarctic Ocean - #131 | ecosystem: Environmental > Aquatic > Marine > Unclassified | place: Southern Ocean | collected 2014-10-08 | reverse complement strand
AAAGATGGAAGGACAAATTTCGGATAAAATTAAACATGAGAGACTTCAAAGAATAATAGATAGACAACAAGAAATCTTTGGTGAAGTAAAATCAATCCGAGCAAATGGCATTCATAGAGTTTTATTTTCAAAAGAAAGTAGAAATGATAAGGCCCAAATGCTCGCTAGGGATGAACACAACCAAATGGTTACTTTCACTCCAAAATATGAATTAACTCCAGGGGATATCATAGAAGTTGAGTATATAAGCGTAAAGGGAAATACAATTATTGGAAAACAAGTTTAATTCCTTTTAACAAAAACTCTTATTAGTACTATAATAGATATATGGATAATATTAATGCCTTTATAGATTTATTAAAAAACAGCTGCCAGACTACGGTTTTAACCGGAGCTGGTATTTCTACTTTAAGTGGTATCAAAGATTTTAGGTCATCAAATGGGATTTATTCTAAAAAGTTTAAACACCTAAACGTTGAAGACATATTAGATTACAATTTTTTCTTAACTAATCCTGAAATATTTTATTCCTGGGCCAAAGAAAATTGGTACGGGTTGGATCAATATAACCCCAATATTGTACATTCAACCTTAGCTAAACTTGAAGATTTAAATTTAATAAATGAAATTTTTACCCAAAATGTTGATATGCTACATGCCAAAGCAAATAGTAAAAAAGTTTATGAAGTTCATGGTAATGTTAGAGAGCATATTTGTACAAATTGCAAGAAGCTTTATAGCTATGAAGAAATTTTCCCATTAGTTAAAGAGGGTAAAGTTCCCAAATGTAATAAATGTAATGGCTTAATCAAACCAAATATTATTTTTTATGGTGAAAATTTGGATGTCTCCCTTTTAGAACACGCTTATCAATCATTTTCAAACAGTGATTTAGCAATTGTCTTAGGCTCTTCCCTAGTTGTTCAACCTGTTGCTTCATTTCCTATGTATACATTAAATAGGGGCGGAAAATTGGTAATTATAAACAAAGAATCTACACCTTTTGATAATTATGCAACTTTGAAGTTTGATGATTTGGAAAAAACTTTTATTGAAATTAATAAATTTCTATAGAAAAAAGATATACCCCCCACCATTTAGCAAAATACCTATCAAATAAGTTTAAAATTTCTTTAAATGTATATTTTGTTCTACAAATATAAAATATGTCTTCTTTCAGATTAAAATTAGATAACCTACAATATAGTTAGTACAAATAACTTGGAGGTTATATGAAAAAGATTTTATTAACGATGTTAGTCATTTTAATGATTGTTCCATCTTTTGTTTTTGCCCAAGGCGAAAAAGAAGATGAAAATGTAACAATTGAATTTTGGACACATGAAGATGCTAATAGACAAAAATTAGAAGATAGATACATTAGTGAATTTATTGAAACCCATCCTAATGTAAGTGTAAATGTAACTCGTCAATCTTCTACAAAGATGATTGAATTGGTACAAACTGCTTTTGCTGCTGGCGAAGGTCCTACTATTTTTAACTTATCAATTAATGATGAGTATCCCTTCATGGCTGCTGAAGTAGTTGCTCCTGTTGACTTTAAAGCTGCTGGTTATACGAGTAAAGATTCTTTAGTTGACTCTTATGTAGCTGGAATGCTTGATCCTGTTGTTATTGATGGTGAGATTTATGGTCTACCATTAGAATTAACAAACTGGTGTATTTATGTTAACAAAAATGTATTTAGAGATGCTGGTTTAAATCCTGATACTGACTATCCTAAAACTTGGGAAGAAATGTTTGAGGTTTCAAAAAAATTAGTAGTAAGAGAAGGTGAAATTTTAACTAGAAGAGGATATGACTTTAGATATCCTTACTATTTGGAATCAATGGTACCTATGGTTGAACAACTTGGTGGTTCTTTATTCAGCGAAGATGGCACAGAAGCTATTGTTGGAGAAGAAGGCTGGATTGGTTGGTTAACTTATATGCAAAAATGGGGTCCAAATGGTGAAAACTTAGGTTCTCCTACTTATAAAAATGCAAGAAAACTATTTAACTCAAACAATAATGATATTTCAATGGCAACAACAGGTCTTTACCAACAAGCTAGAATTAATCATGACAATCCTGATTTCTATAACAGTGATGATTGGATGGTAGTTCCTTACCCTAAATTTGAAAACGCTGTTAAAGATGTAGCTGCTTGTTATTATGGTCATTACTACATGGTTAATGATAGTGAAAATGATGCAACTAAAAAAGCTGCTTGGCAGTTAATTGGTTATATGCTATCTCATGGTGAAGAATATTTGACAAATGTAAATATTATTCAACCAACCAAAGCCTTGATGAATAGTGATACTTATCACAATATGCCTTTCTCAGAAGTATTTACAACTGACTTTGAAAGAGGACATGTTGTATATTTCGGTGCTAATTCAACTGAAATTCAAAATTTAATTAGAAATGCTGTAGAAGGTGTAATGCTTCAAAACGTTGAACCTGCTCAAGCTTATAGACAATTAAAAAACTCTGTTCAAGAATTAATTGACGAAGAATAAAACATTCGTATATTGGGAGTGGTAATATCCACTCCCAAGTTATTAATTATTTCTTAGGAGGAGTAATGTCTAATAAAAAAAGATATAGTATTGAACAAAAACAAGCAAAATGGGGCTTGTTATTTACTGTCCCTTGCGTATTGTTTTTTGCAGTCTTTTGTTTTTACCCAATTATAAGTGCATTCGTGACAAGTTTAACAGACGCAAAAATTTTATCTAAAACACGGGAATTTGTTGGTTTAAAGAATTATATATATTTGTTTACCAAAGAAAACGGTGGATTTTCTCTTTATAATTCAATTAGAGCAACTTTTGTTTTTACTTTAGGCACTTTTATACCTATGGTAATAGTTTCTTTAATTATTTCTGTACTGTTGATGCAATTGAGAAAACCATCTCATCGAGGATTTTTCCAAATTGCTTTTTACATGCCAGCTGTTTTATCTAGTGTAGTAGCAGCTGCTATTTGGATGATATTATTTGATCCTAGAGGATTATTTAATCAATTTAGTAATTTTATTATGTTTACTTCAGGTAAAGATTTTGGTTGGTTAGTTAATACAAAAATGTTACAAGCTTCAACTATGATTGTATATTTTTGGAAGTATATTGGTTATTTTGTAATTTTATTTATTACTGGCCTTGCCTCTATTCCCTCATCATTATATGAAGCCGCGATTGTTGATGGATCTACAAAATGGCATACTTTTTGGAGAATAACATTACCATTATTAAAACCAACTGTTTTATTAGTCTCTGTAATGGCGATGCTACAATGTTTAAAAACATTTTCAACTCAATATATGTTCCATCAAGGTGGAGCTGGAAGACAACCTATTGATGTAATTACAATGAATATTTATTTTACAGGTATTCGTAATGGAAGAATTGCTAGAGCTAGTGCAATGTCAATTATCTTATTCGTTATTATGCTATTATTAACTTTATTACAATTTAAAGTTTCCAATAGTGATGATGTTGAATATTAGGCGGGGGGAATAAGATGAACAAATTTATTGGAAAAATAAGTGTTACTGAAGTTATAGTTTGGACTTTTTTATCTTTAGTATTGCTTTTTACTATATTACCAATTGCTTTTATGGTTTGTGCTTCTTTTATGGATGCAAAGCAAATATTAGCAATGCCTTTTACATGGATACCATCAAAAGAATATTTTACAACAACTGATAGGACTTTTGCAACAAACTTTATAAAAGCTATTTTAGGTAATAATGAAGATTCAATTTTCTTTAGAACATTATTGAATTCACTTATTGTTGCAATTAGTGTATCAATTACAACTATATTTTTAGCATCACTTTGTGGTTATGGTTTGGCTAAATTTAAATTTAAAGGTAAAAATGTTATTTTTATGTCAATTATGGCAACAATGATGATTCCTTTTGAAGCAATTATGATTCCTTTGTACATGGTTACAAGTAGCTTAAATATGATAAATAGTTACAGAGGATTAATAGTACCTTTTTTAGTTAGTGCTTTTGGTGTATTTCAAATGAGACAGTACTTATTAACTTTCCCTAGTGAATTTATAGATGCCTCTAGGGTAGATGGAATGGGAGAATTCAAGATATATGCTAATATTGTTTTACCCAACTGTACACCGGTAATGGCAACACTTGGTATATTAAGTTTCAGAAACCAATGGGATAACCTTTTATGGCCACTATTGGTTTCACAAAGAGAAACAATGAAAACTATTCCTTTGTATATTACAAAGTTTAGTGAAGAAAAACAAACAGATCAAGGTGCTATGATGGCCATTGCTTTATTAGCTTCTATTCCGATGTTTATTCTATTCGGTTTTTTATCTAAATATTTTTTAGGTGGAGCTACTGTTTTTGATTCTAGGAAAGGTTAATACTTTCCTGCTTTTTAAGATAATTATATTAGCTATTACAAATCACAACGTTTGTAATAGCTTTTAGTTTTTATTGTCTCTAAATTTGGTCGGAGTTGTTTTTAATAATCGTTTAAAGATTTTGGCATAGTAGCCTGGAGTTACATACCCACATTTAAAAGCAATTTCAGTTATATTCTCATTTGTGTTAATGAGTAAATCGATACTTTTATTGATTCTATAAGTATTTAGGTATGTTAAAAAGTTTATTCCAACTAATTCTTTAAATAATCTAGAAAGATGGGTTTCACTTACATTCAATAATTCTGCAGCCTCTTGCAAACCTACTTGATTTTGATAATTCTTTTTTATAAATTTAATAGAATTATTAATAAGATGATTGTTAAGATTATCGGTAAGTGGCAATTTTATAATGTTTTTTTCAACAGATTCTTCTTCTTTTAATTGCTTTACTATTTTTTCAAGGGATTTGAGTAAATCATTATTATCAATTGGTTTTAAAAGATAATCATCAACTCCAAGGTGAATAGCATTTTGCATATAAGAAAAATCTGAATAGCCTGACAAAATAATAGCCTTGACTATAGGTCTAATTTTACTAAGCATATCGAGCCCTGTTTGACCCGGTAATCGAATATCTGAGATTACGATATCTGGGAAAAATTCATCTATAAGTTTTTGACCATCAATACCATTATCAGCTGTGGCTACAAGTTCTAGTTCAAGTGCTTCATATTCAATAATCATGGAGAGTTCTTGAAGTTCTATTCTCTCATCTTCAACAATAATAACTTTATAACTCACTTATAACTCCTATAATAGTATAATCAAGTGGTAATACTATTGTAGCTTTAATCCCACCTGTTGCTACATCTTCAAAAGAAAGAGAAGCTTGATTTTTGTAAAATAATAAAAGTCTTTTGTAAATATTATATAGCCCAACATGGTTAGAATTTTCTAAAAGATTTATATCCTTCATGATATTTTTATCCTCAAATCCAATTCCATTGTCAATTACTTGAATTACTATATTACTATTTTGATTCTTAATAGATATATTTAGATACCATTGTCCAATTTTTGGTTCAAGTCCATGAACAATAGCATTTTCAACTAAAGGTTGTAGAAGAAATTTTGGAGTTACTATAGAAAGTAAACTTTCATCAATATCGTAGGATACATGTAGTTTATCTTGAAATCTAATTTGTTGAATAGTCAAATAACTTCTAACCAACTCTAAACTTTTTTCAAGAGTACATTCTGAATTGTTATTATAAATAGATGATCTAAGTAAATGGCCTAATTTAATTGATATTGTATAAATTTCCTCTTGATCATTAATTTTAGCTAAAGATTTAATAGTATTTAAAGTATTAAATAAGAAATGAGGGTTAATTTGAGATTGTAGAGCTTCTTTTTCTGCTTCAAATAATCTTTTTTGTGATTCTTTAGTAGTTTGAAGAAGATTTACAATTTGAATAACCATGTTATTGAAACTATCATTTAATTGTTGCATTTCATAAATGCTGTTATCATCAATTGAAATAGCTAAATTTCCCTTTTCAACTCTTTTCATCCCTTTTATCAATCTTTTGATAGGTTTAGTTAATTCTTTTGCTAGGAAATATGCAACTATTAGAGAAAGTATCAATCCAAAAAGAATTGAAATAACGTCGATAATGATAATTTGTTTGAAATTGTCATTAAAGGTTTGATCCTCTATATAGTTAGCAATGTAAAAGGATGTATTTGCTACTTTTTTCAAGCATAAAACATAATTGTTATTGTGATATGTGCTTTCAATAAAATTTCCTTTATCTCTACTGCTTAATCCTGGAAAATATGTGAAGGGATAATATTCACTCGCATTATCAAGTTCAGCAGCAATAAAAGAATTGGTATCAACCAATAAAGATGTAGATAAAGACTTTGTTTCAACAATATCTTTTATTGTTGATTTGTAAATATCAACAATAACATAGCCTAGTACATTTTTATCTGAGTCAAAAACATATCTAAAAAGGGTGAGTGCAACATTATTATTAGAGTTTAAATTTTTATTGGAAATGATTTTTGTATAAGTGTAGGGTTTACTATCCATAAGTGGTAAAGCTATATCTAATATGGTAGAGTGATTTCTTAAATCATATTCTTCAGGAAATGGATGAGTGGATAATCTAATATTACCATCTGTACTTGTAATTACAGCAGAAGCCTTATAAATATCACCTTTCATATTATCAAAAATAGTATTATACGTTTTCCCCATGTATTGGCTATCTTGGGATAATTCAGGATGTTTTAATAATTCTATAATCACTGCATTATTGGAAAGGGTATATGTTTTATGTCTATATTCCTCAATAATTGTTTGTAGTTTTGAGGATTGAATGTCACTGAGAATATTTAAATTAAATTTTAGTCCATCTATAACATTCTTTTTTGCAATTGTTGAGGTAACAATTGAAAGACTTAATAATGGAATAGAAATTAATATAAAAAAGTATATAAAAAGCCTTGCAAAAAGCGATGTTTTAATTTTCTTCATGGTAGTATTTTATAAGCAAAATATTCTTAATGCAATAAATATTCAATAAGTATCGAAATAATAAATTGATAGCCGTTTCGATAAACTGAGTTTTTGTTTCAAATATTACAAAAAACTAGAAAGAATTGTAGAAAGTACTTAAAATTTGAATAGTATTATTGAGATTTTTAAAGTAAATAAAATAAAAATTAAAAAAATATTGAAATAAATGATTATTTTTTTTATAAAATTTTTTATAAAATTTCCATTAAAAAAAGCACTATAAAAACGGAGTATCATTATTGGCATTTGTCAGAAACTTTTACAAATAATAGCTTAATTTATTTCAAAATGTTATTATTTTAACAAATAGTCTATTATGCAAAGAAGCTATTATAATAACCTAAGATACAAATATTTGATAGTTTCCATTATGTTTTAATTAATATAATCAATTTAATAGCTTAAATTAATGTTTTATTTTTTATATAAAAGAGAGCATATTTGACATATTAAAACATACCCATTATAGTTAAATTAACAAATTTAAACTATAAATTGAAATAAAAAGTTCAATTATCTTTTTATTACTTAACCCATGGAGGTATTTCATGATAGTCGGCAAAGCTGTTAATAGGGTAGATGCCAAAGCAAAAGCTAATGGTACAGCAAAATATGTTGGTGATCTTGTAGATAAAAATGCTTTAATTGCTAAAGTATTACATTCAACAATCGCTAACGGTAAAGTTTTATCTTTCGATTTAGATGAAGCTAATAAAGTTCCAGGACTTATCAAAATAGTTACTTGTTTTGATGTCCCTGATAAACAATTCCCAACTCCTGGTCATCCTTGGTCAACACAAAAAAAACACCAGGATATTTCTGATAGAAAACTCCTTAATACTAGAGTTAGATTTTATGGAGATGATATTGCTGCTGTAATTGCAGAAGATGATATTTCTGCAGATAGAGCTCTAAGAGCAATTAAAGTTAAATATGAAGAGTATACTCCTCTTTTAACTTATGAAGACGCTATGAAAGAAGGCGCAATGGCTATTCATGAAGAAAAGCCTAACAACGTTGTAGTTCACAGTGATTATGAAATGGGCAACTATGATGAGGCTTTAAAAGAAGAAGGCTTGATTAAAGTTGTAGGTGAATATGAAACACCTGTTGTTAGCCATTGTCATATTGAAAATGCGGCCTCCTATGCTTATATGGAATTAGATAGAATCATAATTGTATCTTCAACTCAAATTCCTCATATTGTTAGACGTGTTTGTGCTCAAGCATTAGATTGTGGTATAGGTAAACTTAGAGTTATTAAACCATATATTGGTGGCGGCTTTGGTAACAAACAAGATGCTTTAACTGAACCTTTAAATGCCTTCTTAACAATGGCAGTTGGTGGTAGATGTGTTAAATTGTTCTACACAAGAGAAGAAACTTTTGTTTGTACTAGAACAAGACATGCCATGAAGTTCTTTATTGAAAGTTATGTTAGAAAAGATGGTACTTTTGCTGCTAGATTTATTAGAGCTTATTCAACTCAAGGTGCTTATGCTTCTCACGCACATGCATTGGTTGCAAATGCTGTTAATGGATTTAGAATGATGTATCCTGTTGGAGCTATCAAAGGTGATGCTTATACAGTTTATACTAACTTACCAACCGCTGGTGCTATGAGAGCTTATGGTATTCCTCAAATTGGATTTGCCCTAGAAGCTCATGTTGATGATATTTGTGAACAAGCTGGTTTTGATAAAATTGAATTCAGACGTAAAAATATGATGCAAGTAGGTTTTGTTGATCCATTTACAACTATTGCTTGTCATTCTTCTGGTTTAGATGAATGTATTACAAGAGGTATGAAGTCTATAAAATGGGATCAAAAAATTAAAGAATATAAAAACCAAACCGGTGATATAAGACGTGGTGTTGGTATGGCTATCTTCTGTTACAAAACAGGTGTTTATCCTATTGCTTTAGAAACCAGCGCTGTAAGAATGGTCCTTAACCAAGATGGTTCAATCCAGGTACAAATGGGTGCAACTGAAATTGGACAAGGCTCAGATACAGTATTTGCTCAAATGTCTGCAGAAACCCTTGGGTTTACTTTAGATAAGGTTAATTTATTATCTACTCAAGATACTGATGTTACTCCTTTTGATACAGGAGCTTATGCTTCAAGACAAACCTATGTTTCTGGTATGGCTGTAAAGAAAACTGCTGAATCCCTAAAGAAAAAGATTTGTGACTATGCCGCTTACATGTTAAATAAAGACGGTGATGATTTAGATATTGAAGATAATACTATTATTCATAAAGGTACAAAACAAAAATATCTAACTACTGAAGAAGTAGCTATGGAAGCTTGTTATTCATTAGAGAATTCTCTACACATTAGTGCTGAAGAAACACATCATTGTACTGATAATACTTATGCTTTGGGTTGTTGTTTTACAGAAGTTGAAGTTGATATTCCTATGTGTCATGTTAAAATTCTAAACATTATTAACGTGCATGACTCTGGTAAAATTATCAACCCTCAAACTGCTAGAGGACAAGTTCATGGTGGTATGAGTATGGGTATTGGTTATGGTTTGTATGAAAGACTAATCTTTGATCCTAAAACTGGTAAGACAAACAATGATAACTTATTAGACTATAAGTTAATGACTATTTTAGATACTCCAGATTTAGGCTTTGATTTTGTTGAACCAAATGATCCAAGTGGCCCTTATGGAAATAAGGCTTTGGGTGAACCACCAGTAATTCCTGTTGCACCAGCTCTTAGAAATGCTGTTTATAATGCAACGAATGTTGCTGTTAATGCAATTCCATTACATCCTCAAAGGTTGTTTGAAGAATTTACTAAAGCTGGATTAATTAAATAGAGGAGACAAATTATGTATGATTTTAATAATATATATCAACCAAAAACTGTAAGAGAGGCTCTTGAGATGAAAAAAGCTCATCCAGATGCTTTATTTCTTGCAGGTGGTAGTGATATTTTAATACAATGCCGTGAAGGTAAGTTAGCAGGAAGAGATGTTATTAGTATTTTTAATCTAGATGAGTTAAGAGGTGTTTGCCTTGAAGAAGATGGTACAATTTTAATTAGACCTATGACAAGTTTTTCTCATATTACAAACCATCCTATTATTCAAAAATATATTCCAACCTTAGCTTATGCTGTTGATCAAATTGGTGGTCCACAAATTAGAAATGTTGGTACAATCGGTGGTAATATTTGTAACGGAGTTACAAGTGCTGATTCAGCAACAACCTTAAAAACTTATGATGCTATTTTAGAAATTGCTAGTGTTGATGGAATTAGAGTAGCCCCTTATTCTACCTTTAGCTTAGGTGCTGGTCGTGTAGATTTAAGAGAAGGTGAAATGTTAACAGGTATAAGAGTTAAAAAAGATTCATATGAGAATACTTTTGGTAATTATATCAAATATTCAATGCGTCGAGCTATGGATATTGCAACTCTTGGTTGCTCATTAAATGTTAGACTTTCTGATGATAAAAAGAAAATTGACAGAGTTAGAATTTCTTATGGTGTAGCTGGACCTGTTCCTTTAAGAGCTACTAAAGCAGAAGCAACTTTACAAGGTGCTGAAATAAATTCAGA
>Ga0307991_1003251_pt1 | contig 10582 bp, 8 predicted proteins | sample EllFjometagen131_FD_203146 | JGI IMG/M metagenome (GOLD analysis project Ga0307991, IMG submission 203146) | Marine microbial communities from Ellis Fjord, Antarctic Ocean - #131 | ecosystem: Environmental > Aquatic > Marine > Unclassified | place: Southern Ocean | collected 2014-10-08 | reverse complement strand
TTTTGTAGAACCCATGGTAGAGGCCATGAAAAGATGTGGAAAGGATCTTACTGTAGAAAATTTTGTAAAGGCAATGGACTCCATCAAGGATTTCCAGGGCATAGGACCGAAAAATTCTTTTGGCCCGAACAAGAGGCAGGGGACAAGATCTTCCTTTATTGGAAAATGTATTGAGGGAGGTAAGTCTGTCCGGCTGACTGACTGGATGGAATCCGGTATTGATGTTAATGAGGTTATTAAGAGGGCGTATAATAGATAAAAAGTTAGTAATTGCCAAGGTTGCTTAGACAGTCTGCCTGCGCCCCGATATTAATAGGGGCATGCAGGTAGGCAATAGTCTGTTTTTAACGCTCAGGTGTCAGATAAGATAAATAATTTTCCTGAAAATATTTTAAGATTTGGAGAATTTAGGCATGAAAAAATTTATTTCTAAAAAGATATTTTATAGTTTACTTATTTCCGTTATCGTTACCTTGACCTTTGCAGGGTGCGCCCATACGGAAAAGGCATTTAACCCTCAAGTTACAGGCCCTCAAATGATTGTTGAGCCGGACGTCGTAACCCTTGGTGTCGCCAAGGTAATGGATACACAATTTGTATTCCGTGGCAAGGGTTTTCAACCTGAGGATTCAGTTTTTATCACCATGTTAGGGGTAAAAAAAGGGGATAAGGCAGTTGATATTCCGATTTTTGATGGAGATGTTGATGATAAAGGCTATTTTACAATAAAGACCAAACCTGGCTATGACCCAGCAGGACTAACCTTTAAAATAGGGATATTATTGAGGGCAAAGACCGGTTCGAACAAGAAGGGAGAAACAATCCTTATTGTTGGCCAACCACCAATACCTGAGGGTCTTTATACGATCAGGGCGGTAAGTATGGATTCAGACAAAAAGGCCGAGTGCAAACTGATGATAAAGGGTCCGTCTTTTATAGACAAGGTAAAAGACTGGATTGGAGGATTAATGGGGAAGATTGTTAAAAAATAGGACACCTCTGAGTATTATAGTGGTAACCATTTTTTACCTTAATAACAATTGCGGAGCAGAAGGGATTTTCTTCTGCTCCCTCCGGGGCTTAGGCTCTATGGGCCAGAGGCCTTCCCCTGTCCCGGTCCTCACTTTATGTAAATAATATTAGTTTACGCCCAACACAAAGAAGATGTTACAAGAATTCGGCTAATTTTTATATGAGGACCAGGCTCCGGTTTCCTCCATTGATAAGTCACGAAAAAACGTCGTCCTCCTCTCCGTAGGCTTTACGTGCCATAGGCCGACAGTCTATTAAGAAAAACCCTCCTGCCTCTTTTTGTAGAGCTGTTACAATTTTATCACTTATTGTTTTACCCACCCCCCAATACCCCCATAAACAAATAGGTGTATTTCACTCGCTTTTAGGTAAAACACCTGATTGAAATAACCATTTTAAACAGATAAATTCTTTTACAAAAAGAAACACAAACAATGAAATCCAGTAAAATTAAAATACAACAAAACCCTCTAACCATTAATGAAAAACAATAGGAGGATAAAATGAGAGTAAGAGATTTCATGTCTACCAATGTGGTGGCAGTTGATGAAAAGACATCTATCCACGATGCCAAAAAAATTATGGAGGCCCATAAGATTAGAAGACTGCCTGTAATGAGAAAAGACAAGCTCATTGGCCTTGTAACAGAACGTATGCTCTTAGAGGCATCCCCCTCACCTGCTACATCCCTTAGCATCCATGAACTGCACTACCTCTTGGCAAAGATGACCGTAAAGGACATTATGGTCAAAAATCCCCACACCCTTTCCCCTGACACACCGGCAGAGGAAGCTATGCAACTGGGGCAGGAAATGGGCTATGGCGGCTTTCCAATAGTAGAGGATGGTAGACTCGTAGGCATGGTCACTGAATCAGACATTGTACGAATCATGACCAGGGTATTAGGGGTCCGTGGAAAGGGCAAGAGAATAGACATAAAGGCAAATAAAGACTTCGGCAATATGCGGCGTATCATGGATATCCTTGACAGCAAAAAAACCGTCCTACTGAGCCTTATGACGCTACAGCCTGAAGAAAACAATGATTGGATGATATTTATAAGAATAAGTACTGATGATGCCGGGCCAATAGCCGATGAGCTGAAGTCCGCCGGTTTTAATGTTACCTATGTAGGTTAAACTTATTGGAGGATGAATTACCCTTATTCACATGGCACCCCCCTTCCGTATTTTTCGGTTTCCCATGGTGATAACCTTTCATCCTCCTTTTATACAACATAAAATATACTAAATTTACCAGAAGGAGGCGCAACATGGAAAAAACAAAGGTCCTTGTAATTGATGATGAAAAGGTTGTCTTGGACAGTGTCAACAAGATCCTTGCAGATGAAGGCTACGATGTAGAAACCAATCTAAGTGGAAGAGAAGGCCTTAAAGAGGCCCTTAACTCAGACTATGACATAGTGCTCACTGACATCATGATGCCGGACATCGGAGGTATGAAGGTATTAAGGGATATTAAAAGAAAAAAACCATCCCTTCCTGTAGTCATGATAACAGGATATGCCTCTGTAAAATCATCGGTACAGGCCATGAAATTAGGTGCGGCGGATTACGTAGAAAAACCCTTTACCCCTGATCAACTTATAAAGGCGGTAGACACAGCCCTTGAAACAGCCGCCTCCCAGGAGCCTGAACCTCAGGAGCTGATTCATAAACAGGAGATGATCAAGGTCCTTGAAAGGGCTGCATCCGACAGTGATTTCTTTACCAGTCTCTTAGAACAGGCCGCAGATGCCTTAGATGAATATGACCTTACAGGAGCTGAGAAACTTGCGCTTCTTACCGGTGATGCCGTATGGATAGAGGAGCAGATCGGCTCCCTCACCCAGTCTCAGAGGAGATGGCTTGATATAAGGAGGAGTGCGGAGATTTGGTGAGATTACGATTTTGCTATGAATTGAAGTAGAATTAAAGGAGTAAACATTATGGCCCGAAAAATGCTTGCAATAGACGATGATCAAACAGTTCTGTCATCATGCAAGAGGATATTTGGCTCAGAAGGGTTTGATGTTATTGTCACTGCAAGTCCGGAAGAGGGACTGAGCCTTGTCTTAGATACGTATTTTGATATAGTTCTTTGCGACTGGATGATGCCGGGCATTGATGGGATGGATGTGATATCTAAGCTTGATGAGATTTCCCCTGGATCTGCAGTGGTTATGATCAGCGGTTATCCAAGTATTGGCAGGGCAACAGAGGCAATGAAAAGAGGGGCAATGGATTACATCGCCAAGCCATTTACCCCTGACGAGATAATCACGGCAGTTGAAGAGGCGCTCAAGAGAAAAGAGTCGGAAGAGATTAGTATTATTGAAAAGTTTGGGAGGTTGGCAAAGACCGGTCAGATAACATTTCCAACCATTGATGATAAGCTTTTACAATCCCTTTCAGCCGTTATAGGAGAGAAGAGGCGTGTAGAGGATAAGGCGGCCCTTGAATATCTTTCAGAATCGGAACGTATAAGGGAGATGACCTTAGCCGTACTTGATCAATATAGCAGGGACACAAGCAACCTGATTGGTATACTCCAGGCAGTTCATTCATATGCAGGCTATCTATCGTACGAAACGATTAGCTTGATAGCAAGAGAGTTAAGTATGAGCGAGCATGAAGTATTCGGCACGGCATCATTCTACGCTCAATTCAAATTTAAGAAACCAGGTAAACATCATATCAGGGTATGTGTAGGCACGGCATGTTTTGTTGCAGGAGGTTCAGTAATACTGGAAACAGCCCAATCAAGATTGAATATTGTGCCGGGGCAAACTACTGAAGATGGGTTATTTAGTCTTGAAAAAGTTGCATGTCTGGGATGCTGTGCCCTTGCTCCATCTATGACTATTGATGATGAGGTACACGGTAAAATGAACCCGGCAAAATTGTTGAGAAATATAGATAAAATCTATCGAGCAGAATAAACAGGATAATTTTTTGGTAAGGGTTCACAGGTTCAGGGTTTCCCGCTGAAAGCGGGATTCAGGGTTGATGGCATTACGATTTTTTCATTTTTTTGTTTTTGATTTCACTGTAAACTCACATGACATATCCAAAGAATATGATGAATTTATTATTGTACACAGAATCGAAAATATCCTTCATTATTATAACCTTGAACTCTGAACCTTTGAACCTTTGAACGGTTATTTTTTTTGTTTATAAAACACGGGTGAACAACCATGAATAAATTAGCTGTAAAAAATGAGTTGTCACATGAAAAGATGACAATAGATGGAAAGAGTGTACCATTCACTTCAGGTGAGACTATACTCGATGTGGCAAAAAGATCAGGTATTTATATTCCAACATTGTGCGCGAGGGCAGATTTACCATCTACAGGATCATGCCGCCTTTGTCTTGTAAAGGTTGAAGGCATGAGGGGATATGCCACATCTTGCACTACCCCTGCTGAACAAGGCATGGTTGTTACCACCAATTCGCCTGCGATTGAAAAACTGAGAAGGGGTATACTGGAGTTAATACTTTCTGAACATCCTTCTGCATGTTTAGTATGTCCGATTAGGGAAACCTGTGAAAAATTTAACGCACCCTCATCTAAGACGGGGAGGGTCACCGGCTGCAATATGTGCCCGAACAGGGACACATGCGAGTTAAGGCAATTAGTGGAGTATTTAGGATTAGAAGAGATCAGGTATCCAATTTTATATAAGGATTTTCCCCTTGAGAGGGATGATCCATTTATGGATAGAGACTATAATTTGTGTATTCTTTGCGGAAGGTGCATCCGTGTATGCCAGGAAAACCTTGGCACAAGTGCTATTTCGTTTGTTCAAAGAGGTCACGATACAAAGGTGGGCACCTCCTTTGGGAAACTTCATGTAGATGGTAATTGCCGTTTTTGCATGCATTGTGTTGATGTATGCCCCACCGGCGCCCTTAGCGTTCGAGGTTCCAAATGGTATGGTTATCCTGATGAAGAAATAAACATAACATGTATTCTTTGTGATCGTGGCTGTGAACTTGTAGTTGATACAAAGTGGGGTAAGGTAATGGGCGCTCATCCTATAAGGGATATGAGCGCCGGCAAAAGGGAATACTGTGTAAAGGGAAGATGCTGCTTGCCGGCGCTTTTTAACAGCCCTGATAGATTGAAGTATCCTGCTGTTCGTCGTGAAGACGGGAAATTTATCTATACCAATTGGGATACTGCCATAAAACATGCATCAGGTATATTATCAAAGTATAAAGCATCTGAAATTGCCTTGCTTTCGTCCAGCCATTTAACGGATGAATCTATTTATGTACTTCATGAATTTGCCCGCGTTTATGCTGATTCCAATATATTTTACATAGTAGACGGCAAGCTAACATTTTCGACGATAGAGAAATCTGATGAAATATTAAAGGATATAAAGCTGTTATACGCAGTTGAGGCAAATAGTTTAACGGACGATATTATAGATAGATTTAGCAGCCTCGAGCATATTATCGTACAGGATATTTATCCCTCCAAACTTTCTTTGTTAGAGAAGACATGCGCTATTTTTCCTACTACAGTATTTACAGAAATGGACGGCACAAAGACCTGTGCTGAAAATCGTAGAGAGACAGTGGCAAAGGCTGCCAATCCACCAGGAAATGCAATGCCCGATTGGGAGATAATCCTTAAAATAGGTAATGAATTACGTAATGGGAATTTTAAGATTAAGGATTTTCGAAGCATACAAAACCTTATACTGATGCATCCATGGATTATTGGAGCGGTACCTATGGTCCCAAAGGACTCTGTGGTATACCGAGGTTTTCCCATTGCTGATTTTGTCCCTGATTTCAGGGAATATATTGAACACCGTTTAAAGGCAAATGGAGAGGTGCATTTTTAGGAGGACCCTATGTATGAAATAGTAGAAAAATCAGAGATATTTAATGTCCATAAAATTGTTATTAAGGCGCCTGCTATAGCAAGCGCTGTTAAGGCAGGGCAATTTGTAATTATTATGGCCTCTGAATACAGCGAAAGGATACCTGTTACCGTCTCTGACTGGGATGTGGAAGCGGGGAATATTACCCTTTATATATTAGAGGTTGGTATATCTACATTGGAATTGGCAAGAATGAAGGTTGGCGATTCACTGTTCGCCGTAACAGGACCATTAGGCGTTCCCTCTGAGATTAAAGATTATGGAACTGTTGTCTTGGGTGGGGGCTGCTATGGAATTGGCGGGATATATCCGATAGCAAAGGCATGCAAAGAGGCCGGCAATAAGGTTATTTCTATAATTGAGGCCCGTTATAAGGATATGTTCTACCATGAAAAAGAACTCATGGAGGTGAGCGACAAACTGTTGTATGCCACCAGTGACGGTTCAAAGGGTAAAAAAGGTAAGGTGGAAGATGTTGTATGTGAAATGCTTGAACAAGGGGAAAAAATTGACCAGGCCTTTTTTATGGGCTGCACGCAAATGTTAGAGAGATGCTCTGAGGCAACACGTCCAAATGGTATCCCAACTAAGGTGGCTTTAAATTCTATAATGCTTGATGGAACTGGGATGTGTGGCGCCTGCAGGGTCAGCGTAGGAGGAGAAATCAAATTTGCCTGCGTTGATGGACCGGAGTTTGATGGACATGAGGTTAACTGGAATGAATTGCATAATCGTAAGGCTGCCTATGCAGAGCAAGAGGCGGAAATTTACCAGTCTTATTCCCATGAATGTATGGCTGAAAAGAAATTAAAACAGGAACTTGAAAGAGGTTAAAATAAATGAGTTTAACTGCAAAAGAGCGAATGGCTATCAAGCGAAACAAGATGGATGAACAACCACCTGATTTGAGAAATCGCAATTTTGAAGAGGTTCCGTATGGATATACACCAGAGGAGGCTGTAGCTGAGGCACAGCGATGCTTGAACTGCAAAAAAAAGACATGCGTGTCCGGGTGCCCGGTGGAGGTGCCTATTCCAGAGTTTATTACCCTAATTGCAGAGAAAGAATTTGCCGAGGCAGCAAGGGTAATAAAAACAAAAAATGTTCTTCCTGCCGTGTGTGGCCGAGTTTGTCCCCAGGAGTCACAATGTGAAGGTGAGTGTATCAGGGGAAAGAAAGACATAACCCAGGCCGTTGCAATAGGGAATCTTGAGAGATTTGTTGCTGACTATGAAAGAGAAAACAATCTCGTTGAGCTTCCGAAAATACGCAAAAAGAACGGGTTTAAGGTGGCTGTAATAGGTTCAGGCCCCTCTGGTTTAACCGTTGCCGGCGATTTGATAAAGCTTGGATATGAGGTCACAATATATGAGGCATTTCACCGGGGGGGAGGGGTGCTGGTTTACGGCATACCAGAGTTCAGGCTGCCGAAAAAGATCGTACAGGCAGAGATAAAGGGATTAGAAGATTTAGGCGTTAAGATATTTTATAATAGCGTGATAGGTCGTCTCCATAAGATTGATGAGCTTTTTAATGATTTAGGATTTGATGCAGTATATATTGGGGTAGGCGCCGGGCTTCCAATTTTTTTAGATATACCTGGAATGAATCTGAACGGTGTTTTTTCCGCCAATGAATATCTCACACGGAGTAACCTGATGAAGTCCTATCTATTTCCAAAATACCGAACCCCTATGATAATAGGGAAAAAGGTCGCCGTCCTTGGGGGCGGCAATGTGGCCATGGATTCTGCAAGAACGGCTATTCGGTTAGGTGCTGAAAAGAGCACTATTGTTTACAGGAGGTCAATGGAGCAGATGCCGGCAAGGGCCGCAGAGGTTCATCATGCAAAAGAGGAAAAAATAGAATTTAATCTGCTGTCAAACCCAGTTGAAATATATGGGAATGATGATGGATGGGCCACTGCAATGAAGTGCCAAAATTATGAATTGGGAGAACCGGATGAATCAGGAAGACAGCGGCCTGTTGCAATAGAAAATTCCTTTTTTGAATTCGATTGCGACCAGGTTCTCGTAAGTATAGGTGGTCAGGCCAATCCATTAATAACAAAAACTACCCCTGATATGAAGACAAACAAATGGGGCTATATTGTGACCGATGATTGGGGCAGGACGAGCAAGCAATTCGTTTATGCAGGTGGAGATATAGTTACAGGCGCGGCAACGGTTATATCAGCTATGGGGGCCGGGAGAAGGGCGGCAAAGGCCATACATGAGGATTTAACGAAAGAGGGCAATGAAACGACAGGAGATGACGGAAAATGACCACTAAGCGAACATTACTTATCTGTCAGGGTACAGGTTGCGTATCCGCTGGCGCAATCCAGATACATAGAGAATTTGAACGAGAGATTGCAGAAAATAAATTAGATGTAGAACTAAAACTAACAGGGTGCCATGGTTTTTGTCAGATAGGGCCTACCGTAATGGTACAGCCTGACGATATCCTGTATTGTTATTTAAAACCCGGTGATGTAAAAGAAATCGTCAATTCCCACCTTAAAGATGATAAGCCGGTAAACAGGCTTCATTACCATGATCCCAATACAGGCCATGCTATTCCTAAATGGACGGATATTTCATTTTATAATAAACAGCAGAAAATAATTACCACCCATTGCGGATACATCAACCCGGAAAGTATTGATGAGTACATTGCTATTGGCGGGTACAGAACGGCTCGACAGGCAGTTTTGGCCATGAGCCCTGAAGAAATCATCGGCGATATCAAATCTTCTCAATTGCGTGGACGAGGAGGAGCAGGTTTCCTTACCGGAATGAAGTGGGATTTTGCCAGACGTAGCAGCGGTGAAGGGTCATCCCAAAAATACATCATCTGTAACGCTGATGAAGGTGATCCAGGGGCGTTTATGGATCGTGTTATTCTTGAATCAACTCCCAATAGCATTATTGAAGGCATGACTATCGCAGCATTTGCAATCGGAGCATCAAAGGGATTTATTTATATCCGGGCAGAATATCCGCTTGCTATTCATAGGCTCGAAATTTCTATTGCGCAGGCAAGGGAAAACGGATTCCTTGGATCTAAAATATTTGGTTCCAACTTTGATTTTGATATACAGATGAATCAGGGAGCAGGGGCATTTGTATGTGGTGAGGAAACTGCATTAATGGCATCTATTATGGGAAAAAGAGGAAATCCTCGTCCACGTCCTCCATATCCTGCATCAGATGGTCTCTGGGGACATCCTACAAATATCAATAATGTAAAAACCCTATCATATATACCCCTTATAATAAGAAACGGGGCAAAATGGTTTAGTGATATAGGCTTTGGCAAATCAAGGGGTACCGCTGTTTTTTGTATTACGGGAAAAATCAATAACTCGGGGCTTATTGAAGTGCCTATGGGCATAAAGCTTCACGATATTATATATGGTATCGGCGGCGGGATACCGAATGGGAAAAAGTTTAAGGCAGTTCAGACCGGAGGACCTTCCGGAGGATGTCTCCCGGAAGATTTTCTCGATACGGAAGTTACTTATGAATCACTGCAGGATGCCGGCTCCATACTTGGATCCGGCGGGATGATTGTGCTCGATGAAGATGTATGCATGGTAGATATCGCTAAATACTTTATTAATTTTACCCAGGAAGAAAGTTGCGGAAAGTGTGCGCCATGTAGAATAGGATTGAGAAGGATGTTCAATATATTAGAAAGGATTACTAATGGTCAGGGCGAAGAGGAGGATTTAGATTTGCTTGAAGAGGTTGCAGGGACAGTAAAGGAAGGTTCGCTTTGCGGGCTTGGACAAACTGCCCCAAATCCCGTGCTAAGCACTATTAAATATTTTAGGGATGAATATATATCCCATATTAAAGATAAAAGATGCCCTGCAAAAGTCTGCAAGGAACTTATTGAATACTATATAGATGAAGATAAATGCACTGGATGTTTGCTTTGTTTAAGAAGCTGCCCGACAAGCGCCATAACGGAACATAAGCTTGAACATAAAGATACCGCTGAAGTTAAGAAGCAAGATGGAGTACAGTTAATTGGAAAAGAAAAAAAGAAAAAAGTTCCAGGCGTATGTATTATACAACCTGATATATGCGTAAAATGTGGCATCTGTTTTGCTAACTGCCCCCATGATGCCATTTTTAAGAAAGATAGAATCTTTAATGAAAAACAGTATGCAATTGGTAATATGTAGTGCGGTAGGCAGCAGAAGGTTTTAAGTGCCTCCTTTGGCCTTTGTGCTGCCTACTTTTTTTATTTTAACTATTTAAATGATATATTCCTATGTTTTATTCAACAAGGTCCAAACTTATAGCAAGTTTTTTAGGGGTTTCTATTCTGGTTGGAGCTGTATCACTGTTTATCGGAGGGCAGCTCCTTTACAAGACCATATTAAGCGAGGCAACTAACAGGGTAAGCCTGGATCTCAATGCCGCCCGGGAGATATATATTTCCCGTATAAATACGATGAGATGCCCTCTTAGTATTACCTCAATGGACCCTTCATTTAGGGAAGACCTTAGAGAAAGAGATATCCCCAAGCTTATACCAAGGTTAGAGATTATAGCACAGCGGGCGGAGCTCGATTTTGTCGGCGTAGTAAGAAAAGAGGGAGAGACCCTGTGCGGGGTTGGAAAGGGATCATTA
>Ga0307991_1003250_pt1 | contig 10583 bp, 11 predicted proteins | sample EllFjometagen131_FD_203146 | JGI IMG/M metagenome (GOLD analysis project Ga0307991, IMG submission 203146) | Marine microbial communities from Ellis Fjord, Antarctic Ocean - #131 | ecosystem: Environmental > Aquatic > Marine > Unclassified | place: Southern Ocean | collected 2014-10-08 | reverse complement strand
AATAGCATTTAAAATACCGCCTCCTTTACCAAAATAATAGCCACCCTGTGGAACTTTTGTCAGCATTTCAACAGATAAAACAGGCAATCCTTTAATAAGAATGGTTACAATAATCAATACTAAACTAAATAAAATGGCAGAAGTTGATAAAATCATTAATATCTTGAAAAAATTTTCTTCTAATTTTTTTGTCATAATGTTAATATATCTCCAATTTAGTAATTGTTAACCGCGAGATTATGTTAAAAAACAATACTACACCAAATAGCACTAATGCTGCAAACATAAGAGCCGAATCATACATTGGTATAGATAACATTTCTCCGTAATTATTAGCTATCAAAGCAGGCAAAGGATATCCCGGGTCAAAAGCACTATTAGGAACTTTTGCAACATTTCCCACAACCATTAACACAGCCATTGTTTCGCCAAAAGCTCTTGATATACCTAATCCTATAGAAGATATTATTCCCGGTGAAATTTTTTTTATTAATACAAATTTAATGGTTTCCCATTTGGTAGCGCCTAATGATAAAGAAGCTTCTTTTAGCTCATCAGGAATATTTTTAAAAATTTCAATAAGTATATTTAAGATAAAAGGCGAAATCATTATTGATAATACTATTGCCCCGGCTAAGATGCTGTATCCTGATGTCTGTTTGCCAAATGCAGGAGCTATATTAGATATAAAAGGTACTATTATTAATACTCCGCAAACACCATATACAACAGAAGGTATTCCTGCCAGGATGTCAATTACAGGATGCATAAATTTTAAAAAATATTTTTTAGCATACTGAGTCAGATAAATAGCTGATAATAAGCAGATTGGCGCAGATATTAATATAGCTATCAACGTTACCCAAACAGAACTGATAATAAAAGGATAAAAACCAAATTTCCCGTCAAGTGGCTTCCATATTTTTGAAAACAATAAATTAGCAAGAGAATAATTGTCAAATAACAAAGATGATTTTAAGAACAAACCTATTCCTATTAATAAAGGAATGGTCATAACCAATATAAGGCAAGCCAACATCCATGCTGAGCTAAATTTATCTCTAAAATATCTGTTAAATGAAAATACTTTTAAAATTTTAGTAAATTTTATGATAGCTTTATGTATTTATTTGCCCAGTAAGAAATATCCAACCGGATAAAAATGTTAAAGGTCTTTATTAATCGCTAATTTTTTGAAGTTCTGATTTTATTTCTTTTTCCGGCAAAAGAATATATCCTGACTCGCTTACATATTTTTGTCCATCTGTAAGTATCCATTTTAGAAATTCAATAGTAGCTTTATTTTTAGGTTTTCCTTTAGAGACAAAAGAAAGTTTCCTTGCTGGTGGAGAAGGATATTTACCATTTTTAATTGCTATTCTTATTTGATCACAATTATCATAGAAGTTTTCTTCTTTATCAATAATCCCATTTTCATTAATATCAATAGGTATAACTTCTAATCCTTTATATTTCATTTTTGTCTGCAAATCATAAATATATATTTTATTGTTATATCCTATTGCCAGGATATCTTTTTTCACTGCATTGGCTACACCCGGGTCTGCATTAACTCCAATACCTAACAAATCTTCTTGATTTTTTCCTAAAAATTCTGCCCATTTTTGTGCTGCACCACAGGCATCAGAACGTGTATAGACATTAATTTTATTTTTCGTTTTATTATTACCAACTGCTGTGCCCCAGTCAGTTATTTCGCCGGAGATAAAGATTTTATAAAATTTCTCTTTGGTAAGCCCTTTGTTTTTTAACTCATTGATTACTGGATTTTTTGAGTTAATTGTTGGTAATACCGCATCTTTTGTAACATTAATTTCCCAGCAACCTTTTTCTTTTTCTTCTTTTTTAACATCTCTTGAGAACATTCCAAGGTCAACCATTTCAGATAGAGCATCAACCATTCCTTTTCCTGCCCCGCCTCCTGATATGTCAATTCTAACATTAGGATGGATTTTACGAAATTCATCAGACCATCTTGTTGTCATTGGATACAAAGCAAAAGCACCTGAAATACTTATTGTGCCTTGTAATGTATCTTTATTATCATTTTCTGAATTTGATTTGTTGCTCTTACATCCTGTAAAAACAAAAAATTGAAAAGCAATAACACAAATCAATACTAATTTAAATTTAAAATTTAATTTTTTCATAAATTTAATTTGTTTTAAGTGAATAATTATTGAGCCCACTCCAAAAAGACAAAATTATGTCATTCCGAATTTATTTCGGAATCTCTAATTTCAATAATATCAATAGATTCTGAAACAAGTTCAGAATGACAAATAGACAAATATCTGCTTTTCGGAGTGGGTTCATTATTTAATTTGTTTGATAATTAATTTATAACCTGCAACACAAATTGCAAGGTTCTTATACTTTTTAGATTGGGCTTATATTTCAATTGTATATTTAGAATTTATATTCAAGGTTTAAATATATTTTTGGCTCATCATTTGAACCTGATAATTTTGGTCTCCACATTTGATAATTAGCTGCAATTTTTATGTTTTTTACCGGTGAATATTGAATGCCGCTTATAATTGCATTCCCATCTTTTGTAATATTCCATGATGTTGAATCACTGCTAATTTTGTTTGATGACAGATTATCAAATCTTCCAAAAATTTCAAATTTTTTATTAATAATATAAGAAATATAAGCAGATATGCCTATTAAATTGTTATCTTTTACAAAATAATGATTATTTTGTATGTCATATTCTGCTCCAAGTGTTAGTTTTTCTTTAAATTGATATCCAATAAAACTGGATATTGTCCATTGGGTTTCTGATTTTTGATAAATATCATAATATTCTCTTATTATTAAATTTTTAACAGGTGTGATTGTCAAGCCAAAGCCACCTTTGTAAGTATTATCTACCTGTATATTTTTATAACCTTCTCCGTTCATAATAGATGCATCAACACTAAGTATTTTGTGTAATTTATAAGAAATACAGGCACCCATATCAGCAGTATATCCGAATTTATGTTGATTTTGGATTGTTTTGTATATATAACGATGTCCCCAGTATCCTCTTTGGGTATTAAATTGTTTTAAACCTATCATTCCAAAATCAAAGGATAGATTTCCTTTATTGTTTTTATAAGTTAATGCAGCCATTTTTACAAATGCAGTATTATTTAGCGAAGAAGCAGTTCCCGGGTCTGCTACATCAAAGGTTACATTTGCTGAAAAATTTTTACTCATCTGACATTTATAACCGAGGTAAGCTCTGTTTAATTCAAAAGCAGAACTTTCTTTGTCTTTGGTCATATCTGTATGAAAATTACTAAATACTATTATAAAAGGTGTTCCTGATGGTTTAAATTCTTTTTTATTATCAGATTTTTGTAAAACTTCATTTTCTGTTTGTGCTATTGTTATAGTAGATATAGCTACAAATAACAAAACAAATAAAATATTTTTCTCTATAATTTTCATAATTAAAATATTTTTATTAGAATATATACTCTATCGGATTAGTAGAGTAATAAAAAAAGGCAAAGATATATAAATTTTTTAACTGCCAAAATTTTTTTAAGTTTTTTTTAGATTTTTTTTCTTTAACAGATTTTCCCGTCTAATAACATCGGCTAAAGAATTTTTTTTTAGGATTTTTACAGTTTCATCATGGGCTTCTTCAAAAATGTTCCTAAGTCCACAGTTTTTTTCGTTTTTATTATACTCACATTTTTCATAATAATTAAATGATACGCAAGGAGTAAGAGCTATAGCTCCGTCAAATTGTCTGATAACATCAGCCAAATTAATATCTTTTGGTTTTTTTATAAGATAATATCCTCCACCTTTTCCTTTTTTACTGCTTACAAAACCGGCATTTTTTAGTTCAATAAGTATAGCTTCTAAAAATTTTTTTGGTATATTTTCACTCTCAGCTATTTCTTTGATACGAACAGGACCTTTATTATATTTTTTTGCTAAAAATATTAAAGTATTTAATGAATATCTTGTTTTTTTTAATAACATATAATAAAAAAATTAATTATACTTATTTTATACTTGTTTGACAGAACAAAATTAATCAAAAAATTTGTTTATAATAATAATAAAATCTATAATAAAAATTTTTTATAAAATTGGGAAATGTAAAAAATATATATCTTTGTAAAAAAATTTGATGATTTTTTGAAGTTAAAAATAATTTAATAATTTAATAATTTAATATTATGAAAAAACATATTTTTAATGCAGGTCCTTGTAAGTTGTCAAAACCGGCAATTGAGAATACTGCAAAAGCAGTTTTGGAACTTGGTAATACTGGACTTTCAATTATGGAAGTATCTCACAGAAGTAAGGAATTTCAATCTGTCATGGATGAAGCAGTATCTTTATTTAAAGAAGAATTAAACATACCTGATAATTACCATGTATTGTTTTTAGGTGGAGGCGCAAGCTTACAATTTTGTATGCTCCCTTATAATCTTTTGAACAAAAAAGCAGCATATCTTAATACCGGCACATGGTCAAAAAAAGCAATTAAAGAAGCTAAATTATTTGGTGAAGTTGATGTTCTAGCATCTTCTGAAGATAAAAATTTTACATATATACCTAAGGCATATACAATTCCTACTGATGCAGATTATTTTCATATAACTACCAATAATACTATTGTAGGAACAGAGATAAGAGAAGACATTAACTGTCCTATACCTCTTATAGCTGATATGTCGTCTGATATTTTTAGCCGTCCTGTTGATGTTTCAAAATATGATATTATTTATGGTGGAGCTCAAAAAAACTTAGGACCGGCAGGTGTTACTTTTATTATTATAAAAGACGGTATTTTAGGGAAAGTTAATCGCCAAATACCCAGTATGTTGAATTATGAGACACATATTGAGAAAGGTTCTATGTTTAACACGCCACCATGTACTGCTATTTTTACTGTTAGAGAAACATTAAAATGGATGAAAAGTATAGGTGGTGTTAAAAAAATTGAAGAAATCACCAAAGCCAAATCAGAACTTCTTTATAATGCTATTGACAACAGCAGGATGTTTGTCGGAACAGTCAATAAACAAGACCGTTCAAGAATGAATGTCTGCTTTGTTATGAAACAGGAATATAAAGATAAAGAAGCTGATTTTATCAAATTTGCATCTGAAAGAAATATAGTTGGTATTAAAGGACACCGCTCTGTGGGTGGATTTAGAGCTTCTCTTTATAATGCAGTAGATATTGAAGATGTTCAAGCCCTTGTTGATTGTATGAAAAATTTTGAAGATAAAATTTTATAAACCCTTTTAAAAACATTAAAAAATATGACAAAAGTATTAATTGCAACTGAAAAACCTTTTGCACCGGCAGCAGTGGAAGGTATTAAAAAAATTACAGAACAGGCAGGTTATGAGCTCGTTCTTTTAGAAAAATATGCTGATAAATCAGAACTGATGAATGCTGTATCTGATGTAGATGCTCTTATAATCAGGAGCGATAAAGCTACAAAAGAAGTTATTGATGCAGCAAAAAATCTGAAAATTATTGTCCGTGCAGGAGCAGGATATGATAATATTGACCTTGAAGCAGCAACAGAAAAAAATATTGTTGCTATGAATACACCGGGACAAAATTCAAATGCAGTAGCTGAACTTGCTCTTGGTATGATGGTCTGTATCGCCAGAAACTGCTATAATGGTAAACCGGGAACCGAACTTAAAGGGAAAAAACTCGGTATTCATGGATATGGCAATGTAGGAAAACATATTGGCAGAATAGCAAAGGGCTTTGGAATGGAAGTATATGCGTATAAACGAACAAATGCTAAAGAAATAATAGAAAAAGATGGATTTATATGTGCTGATTCTGTTAAACAGCTTTATAGTATTTGCAATTATGTATCTCTTCATATTCCTGCAAATGAAAAAACAAAAAAGTCAATAAATTATGAACTTCTTTCTAAAATGCCGCAAGGTGCAACACTTGTTAATACTGCAAGAAAAGAAGTTGTTGATGAACAAGGACTTTTGAAAATGTTTGCAGAAAGACCTGACTTTAAATATGTTGCTGACATAGCTCCTGACTGTAAAGACGAAATTGCAAAAAATTATGAAAACAGATTCTTTTTTACACCTAAAAAAATGGGGGCTCAAACAGCGGAAGCTAATATAAACGCAGGTGTAGCAGCTATAACACAAATAAAAAATTATCTTGAAAATAATGATAAAACTTTTCAGGTAAATAAATGATTTATATTGATAGGAACAAGCATTTAAAAATCTGTGCTGAATTTTATCCTGAACAACGTTATCCTGAACTTTATGTTGAACTTGTTTCAATATTGTTTCAGGGTTGTTTTAGTATTTATGAATTCGTTCCGTATAGGTATAATAATTGAACAGGATATAAAAAAGTCCAAAATGATGTCATCATTAGATAAATTAAATTTTTTAAATGTTTGATTATCAGGACATAATTTTTGGTAAAAACAAACTGATTTTAAAAAAATATGGTATCTTTGTATGAATAAAAAATAAATAATGATTAAAATTCATCCACATGCTTTACAACGTAGTAGAGAGAGAGGAACAACTGAAGAAGAAATAAATTTGGTAGTACAAACAGGAGAAGCATTTTCTGCTAAATTTAACAGAACAGGTTTTAGGCTTAATATTTCTTTTAATTCAATTTGGAATGAAAATTTTTATCAAACCAAACAAATAGAAGCTTATGCTGTTAAGAAAAATAATGAATGGCTTGTAATAACTGTAATAGTTAAGTATTTTTAAAAATAAAAAAAATGAAAATAACCTATGACCCCAAATTTAACATCGCTTATATTAAATTGAAAGAAAAAGAAGAAAATGTAAATTCAATAAAAATAAGTGAAGAATTAATTATTGATATTGCACCTGACGGCTCTGTTTATGGTATTGAATTACTTAATGCAAACGAACAGTTAAATAATGTTGATAAAGGTAAATTAGTTTTTATCAACCAACTATCAGGATATTCACACGAATTTATTTTTAAAAAATAATTTGTATGCTCTCAATAATTAATGTTTGTTCATATTGCAGGGATGTATTGCAATACATCCCTGCTTATGCTAAATAACAAAAATTACAAATCACAAGCATCAAGCACCAACTTATTGAGGCAATCTCACGAACATAGTGATAAATATCAAATAATACTCAAATTTTAATTTACCCTGTTAAATAGCAATTTCGTTGCTCTCCGACAAAGTTGAATATTTAACGGGAAAAACCTAAATTTTAAAACGTTTTGAATTTGATATTTGGAATTTATTTGAGATTCGTTATTTTTTTTTTGGTGCTTTAACTAAAAAAATCGTTACTTTACGAACAGACACTAAGTAGTTTTTAGTAATAACTTAATATAATTTTATAAAATTATGGCAATAATAAAAGCATTTAAAGGTATAAGACCGGTAAAAAGCAAATCACGGCTGGTGGCTTCTCATCCTTATGACGTTTTAAATAAACAGGAAGCAAGAATAAAAGTTAAAAATAATAAATATTCTTTTTTACATGTAGTTAAACCGGAAATTGATTTACCCGATAGTGTTGACCAATACGCACCTGAGGTTTATCAAAAAGGGAAAGAAAATTTTAATAAACTATTAGACGAAAAAGTTCTTTTGAAAGACAATGAAGAGCATCTGTATATTTATGCACAGACAATGAACAATAAGACACAATATGGTATTGTTGGCTGTGCCTCTGTTGAAGATTATATTAATGGCATTATAAAAAAGCATGAAGTTACTCTGCCTGCAAAGGTAGAAGAAAGAATGAATCATATCCGTGTTAGTGGAGTGAATTACGAACCTGTGTTTTTTACGTATCCTGCTGTTAAGGAAATAGATGAAATAGTTGAACAAGTTGTAAAAAAACAAAGACCTGAATATGACTTTACTTCTGATGATGGTCTTGGACACCACTTTTGGGTAATAAAAAATAAAGACAGGATAAACAGAATTATAGAGTTGTATTCCAAAGTGCCTTATGCTTATGTAGCTGATGGACATCACAGAACAGCATCCGCTGCATTGATTGGAAACGAAAGAAAAAAAAATAATCCTAATCATAAAGGAAATGAAGAATATAATTATTTTTTAGCTGTGCATTTTCCTGATAATCAGTTAACTATAATTGATTATAATCGTGTTGTCAAGGATTTGAATGGTCTCTCAAAAGAAATCTTTATTAAAAAACTTAAAGAATATTTTGATATTGAAGAAAAAGGCAGCAAAATTTATAAACCTGACAAACTTCATAATTTTAGTATGTATTTGAACAAAAAATGGTATTCAATGACTGCAAAAGCAGGAACTTATGATAACAATGATCCTGTTGGAGTCCTTGATGTTTCTATTTTATCAAATTTAGTTCTTGATAATATACTTGGAATTAAAGATTTAAGAAGAGACGAAAGAATTGATTTTGTTGGAGGAATAAGAGGGCTCAGAGAACTGAAAACAAGAGTTGAGAGCAATGAAATGAAAGTCGCTTTTGCTTTATATCCTGTATCAATGAAACAACTTATGAACATTGCTGACACAGGTAATATTATGCCTCCTAAAACAACATGGTTTGAACCGAAATTAAGAAGCGGATTGATTATACATTCGCTTGATTAAACTATTTTGTTGCACCGCTTGGTTTATAAAAATTTTAAAAGTCCTGAAATAATTTATTTCAGGACTTTTTTTAATAACTTTTGATATAATGGAAAAAAAGAAAAAAAAGAAATTTTTAAAATTACCCAAATATCCCGGAGGCAATGTTGATTTTAAAAAATTCTTTGAAGATAATATGATTTATCCAAAACAGGCATTAGAAAATAAAATTGAAGGATTTGTTTATCTGACTTATGATGTTGACCATCTCGGTAATGTTATAGATGCAAAAGTGATTAAAGGACTTGACTATGGCTGCGATGAAGAAGCATTGAGATTAGTAAAAATGCTTAAATATGAAAAGAGTAAAAACAGAGGTGTGAAAGTAACAGCATCAATGAAAGTAAAAGTGCTTTTCAAACTAAAAAATTATTTAAAAATAAACTATCAGGTCAAAATTCAAAAAGATAAAAGAGCTCCCAATACATATAGCTATACAATAGAATTATAGTAACTCGTATGTTTGCAAAAATATATAAATTTAGGCACTTCGGTATTTTTAATGGGTAATGGGCTAAATATTATTTTGAGGTGCTACATAAAATAGTATTTTACCAGCTACCCTTTTCCACATCTAAAAACAATTAACTGTCATTCCGAACGCAGTGAGGAATCTTTTATTAGAATCCCTTAGTCAATTTTCTTATTACTATACAAGTCAATCCATTTAGGATTTAAAGAATCAATAAGAGTATGCTTTTTTTTCCTTGAATACCCTTTTATCTGTTTTTCTCTTTTTATTGCCAAATAAATAAAATCAAACAATTCAAAATTTACCCTGTGAAAAAAAATAGTAGATTTTAATGCTTCGCATTATTTAACGGGGTAAAATTAGGTCAATTATAATATTTTTTCCATAAATTTTACCGAAGAACCTAAATTTATCCAGTTGATTGTTATCTGCGAAGAAAAGAATAAACCAAAAGTTATTTACTGACTTCTTTAGCTCTTCTATAATAATAATCAGCTTTCTCTAAATTTCCTTTTTCCTGAAAATAACGACTTAAAATAATACATAATTTACTATTATAAGGATATTTTACCACTGCTTTTTCCCAATATGATAATGCTGTTACAGTATCATTTTTCATAAAATAATAATTGCCTGTATTAATATAAGGAGTGCAAGAATTGGAATCTATTTTCATTATCCTTTTATTCAAATTAACAGCCATATCAAATTCACCGGATTTATTATACAAACCAGCAAGTTGTGATATAGCATCTATAAATTCAGGATTTAAGTCAATAGCTTTTTTATAATATTTTATTGCTTTTTTATAATCATTTAACATCTGATAAGAATATGCCAAATTAGCATAAGCCATATAATTTTTAGGATTTGCTTTAATAGATTTTTTAAAATATAACAAAGCTGTATCATAATCTTTGTAATAATTCAAATAAACCGTGCCTAAACTATTAAATAAATAAATATCTGTCCTCGGATATGTTTTGAGAGCTTGTTTAAAATGTTTTATTGATAATTCTACATCTTGTTTTATTTGTTTTCTTGCCTGTTCTGTTTCTATATTATTTTTTGTTCTGTTTTGAATATCCTGATTAAGTTTAACAATATTTTTTTCTGCATTCATCATTAAGGCACCTGCATACAATCCATTGGCTTTTACAGAATTTTTGAGATATTTGATGTCATGAGAATAAAGAGTTATTTCATCTTTCCAGTTTCTGTTGCGACATATTGTCTTAATGGTATAAGGTATTAATATGATAAGTAATACGCATACTAATTTATATTGTGATTTGACAGGAACATATTTTTTTTGTCCATCAATTTTAAAAATTTTAAATAATAAATATGCTAATATTATACAAAAACCAAGCGAAGAAAAGTAAACAAGCCGTTCACCAACAATTCCTGTTACAAGAACTAATA
>Ga0307991_1003248_pt1 | contig 10584 bp, 8 predicted proteins | sample EllFjometagen131_FD_203146 | JGI IMG/M metagenome (GOLD analysis project Ga0307991, IMG submission 203146) | Marine microbial communities from Ellis Fjord, Antarctic Ocean - #131 | ecosystem: Environmental > Aquatic > Marine > Unclassified | place: Southern Ocean | collected 2014-10-08 | reverse complement strand
ATTTGGAACATAGATATTTATTTGTTCTCCATCTTTTTTGATTTCTTCATCAATATTCTTAACAACTCCCAATTCTTTAGGAGTTTTATTATAATTTATAATATATTTATAATAAAAACACCCATTTACTATTGTAATTATTGCTATAATAATTATTATTATCTTTTTTTCCATTTTATCATCCTTTTTTTCCATTCTTAATTAAAACTTTCTTTTATAGCTTTTTCTATTGAATCAATCATTTTATTTTGATACCATTCTGTACAAACTTTTTTGGCATCACTTTTATTTGATATGAATGCTAATTCTATTAATACAGCTGGAGATTGACTTCCTCTCAAAACTGCGAAGTTTGCACCAAAAATTCCTCTTTCTCTAAATTTAGTGCTAGAAACTAATTTTTTTTCAATAGTTGAAGCTAAATTCATACTTTTTTCTTGATTTATATGATAAAAAATATCATTTACAATCAATTCTGTATAATCTTCTTTTATTCCATATTTTTCATTAACACTATTTTCAAATTTTGCTATTTCTTTTGCATATTTTGATGATTTTCGTGAATAATAAAAAACTTCTGTTCCACTTGCCGATTTATTTTTATTTGAATTCATATGCAAACTTATAAATAAATCTGCTTCAAAATCATTTGCAATTTTAGACCTATTTTTAAGTGTAATGAATTTATCGGTTTTTCTAGTTAATAAAACATCATATTGTTTTCCTAATTTAGATTCTAATTTTTTTGCAAATTTCAAAGCTAAATCTTTTTCGTATATATTCTTATATCCTATAGCTCCTGGATCTTTTCCTCCATGACCTGCATCTATTACTATTTTTTTCTTTTTGCTTTCTTTTTCAAATTTTATAATAAATCTTGTTGGTTCTTTTAATACTAATGTTTCATATTTTATATTAGGTCTTAATGATACAAATAAATCTGTCATATCATCCATATTTAAAAATTCAATTTTTTCAATATAGTTTCCATTTATTACTTTATTATTCAAATCTTTACTTTTTTGCATATTTTCAAATTCTACAAACAATAATTTATTTTGTTCGTCATAGTTCACTAATGGATTTAAATCTTCAGTTGAATTTATATCAAAAACTACCCTATCACTTCCAAATCTCATATTACTAATCTTATTTCCATAAATATTTATTGAAAATAATAATAATAATAATAAATATAATTGTATTTTTTTACTCATTTCACACTCCAATTTTAATCACACTCTATTCTATAAAATTCAATTGAACCAAGTTTCAATCCCACTTTGTTCGATAAATTCAACTACGGTTCCATATAGTTCAATTGAACCAAGTTTCAATCGCACTCTGTTCGATAAATTCAACTACGGTTCTATATAATTCAACTACGGTTCTATATAATTCAATTGAACCAAGTTTCAATCCCACTTTGTTCGATAAATTCAACTACGGTTCTATATAATTCAATTGAACCAAGTTTCAATCCCACTTTGTTCGATAAATTCAACTACGGTTCCATATAGTTCAATTGAACCAAGTTTCAATCCCACTCCGTTCGATAAATTCAACTACGGTTCTATATAATTCAATAGAACCAAGTTTCAATCCCACTTTGTTCGATAAATTCAACTACGGTTCCATATAGTTCAATTGAACCAAGTTTCATTTACATCTCTCAAAAAAAGCGACAATAATATTATTGTCGCTTTACTTTTATTTTATTACAGATGTTACTGCATTTTTGCTAATAGTTAATTTTACACCTTTGTCTACTCTTATTTCATAATATTCATCTGTCAATGATACTATTTCACCTTTTATTCCACCTTTTGTTATTACATTACTTCCCTTTGCTAAAGAACTAACCATCTCTTGATGTGCCTTTGCTTTTTTCTTATTCGGTCTAATTAAAAGAAAATAAAATATTGCTACCCATATTACAATAGGAAGAATTAAAGACATTATATTTCCTCCTGGTGCTTTTGTTGTTGCTGTCGCTGTTTCTCCTGCATATACTACAAAACTACTTAATCCCATAATCAATCTCCTTTTAATCATATTTATACACTTAAAGATAGTATATCATATTCATATTCTTTTTTCAATTATTTTTTAAATTTTTCTGATATTTTTTCCCAAAAATTTTTACTCTTAGAATTTTCATTCTTTTGAATCTCTTGATCAAATTTTATTAATAATTCTTTTTGCTCTTCAGTCAAATCTAATGGAACTTCTACATTTATTTTTACCATTTGATCTCCCTGTCCATAACCTCTTACATTTTTAATACCTTTTTCTTTTAATCTAAATACTTTTCCTGTTTGCGTTCCTGCAGAAATTTTCATTTTTAACTTTCCATCTAATGTTGGAATATCTATTTCTCCTCCTAAAGTTGCCGTAGCAAAACTTATAGGAACTTCACATACTATATTATTATCTGATCTTTCAAAAATTTCATGTTGCTTTACTCTTATAAAAAGATACAAATCTCCATAATTCGATCCATTATCTCCTACTTCTCCTCCATCACTAATTCTTACTTTTTGTCCATTATCAACTCCTGCTGGAATTTTAACTTTTTTGGTAATAGTTTCTTTTGCAATTCCTGTACCATGGCATTTAGTACATCTTTCTTCTGGCACTTCACCTTTTCCATTACACGCATCACATGTTACTACATTTACAAATTGTCCAAATAAGCTATTTGAAACTTGCTTTATTTCTCCTGTTCCATTACATTTACTACATGTTTTCTTTCTTGTTCCTGGTTTAGCTCCTGTTCCACTACAAATCGGACAAGCTGATTTTCTTTTATATTTAATTTCTTTTTCTATTCCTTTTGCTGCTTCTTCCAAAGTTAATTCTACTGTATATCTTAAATCACTACCTCTTCTTACTCTTGGAGTTCTGCTTTGACCACCAAATCCACCAAATCCTTGACCTCCACCAAAAAATTCATTTATGATGTCATCCATTCCGCCACCAAATCCTTGACTACTTCTTCCTGCTCCAGCACCATTTTCAAATGCCGAATGACCAAATCTATCATATTTTGCTCTACTATTTTCATCAGACAAAACTTTATATGCTCCTGATACTTCTTTAAATTTTTCCTCCGATTTTTTATCACCTTTAGTTCTATCTGGATGATATTTCATCGCCAATTTTCTATATGCTTTTTTGATTTCCGCCTGAGAAGCGTCCTTTGATACTTCTAACATTTCATAATAATCTTTATTTGTTGACATTAATTTCTCCTTCCTCACATTCCTAACTTATTTTAATTTCTATTTTTGATTCAAATTTTTCATCTTTTCCTAATCTTTGCATTCCTTTTTTTTCTTCTATTTTATTATTTGCTTTTACAAAGTCAGCAATTCCATACCATGGTTCTATACAAACATAACTTGCTCCAGGTACTGCCCAAAATGCTAAATATGGAAAACCAGTAAAATCTAATTCTAATTGTCTAGTATTTTTTGTATTTTTTAATGTAACTATATTAGAGGTTAAATTTTCAAATATAAGAGCATCATTATCAAAGATATTTTTTTTCAATAAAATTTTATTTTCATTATTTAAAAAATCCTTTTTTTCTTCACCTACAAAAGCTCCATCTAGCATATATATTTTTTGATTTTCATTTTTATTAAATTCTAAATAATAATCTTCATATCTTATATTTTCATTTGTTGGAGTTGAAAAAGCTGGATGTCCTCCAATAGAGAAATACATTTCTCCTGCTGTTTTATTTATAACTTTATATTGAATATCTACTCCATCATTTGTTAATATATATTTAATATAAAATTCAAAATCAAAAGGATACATTTTTTTTGTTTCTTTATTTGATTCTAACAAAAAAGTTATCATTTTATCTGATTTTTCTATCATTTCAAACTTACAATCTCTTGCAAATCCATGTTTTATCATTTCATATTCTTTACCTTTATATGTATATTTCCCATTCTTTATTTCTCCTACAAAAGGAAATAAAACAGGTGATTTTTTACCCCAATATTTTGGATCTGCTTCCCACATATATTCTTCATCTATGTCTATTTTTTTTAAACTTCTTAATTCAGCACCTTTTTCTATTATACTTATTGATATTTTTCCATTATTTAAAGAATATTCCATTTTTCCCTCCTTGCGTTTCTTCATTTTATCATTATTTTCAAATATATGCAAAGTTTATTCAAAAAAGGGAAAGAGAATCGCTTCTCATCCCCTTTTTATTTAAATTATTAATATTTTAAATTTAATTAATCTTCTACTACTTCTGCTTCTTCTACATCATCATCATTATTTGTTTTTTCTTCTGTTCCAGCTTCTGCTCCTGGTTGACCTTGCTCAGATTGTGCTTTTGATTGTGCATCTTTATATATTTCTTGAGCTAATTTTTCTGATGCTTTTTGAGTAGCTTCTATTGCTTCTTTTATAACTGCCACGTCTTCACTATCTTTAACTTCTTTCAATTTAGCTACTGCGTCTTCTATATTCTTTTTATCTTCTTCTGTAGCTTTATCACCATAGTCTTTTAATGTTTTTTCTGTAGCATATATCAATTGATCTGTTTGATTTCTTAATTCAATTAATTCTTTTCTTTTTTTATCTTCTTCTTCATGTGCTTGTGCATCTTTTACCATTTTTTCGATATCTTCTTCTGATAAATTTGTTGATCCAGATACTGTTATTTTATTTTCTTTTCCTGTTCCTAAATCTTTTGCATGTACATGTACTATTCCATTTGCATCTATATCAAAAGTTACTTCTATTTGAGGTACTCCTCTAGGTGCTGAAGGTATATCTCTCAAATCAAATCTTCCTAATTCAGTATTATCTTTTGCCATTGCTCTTTCACCTTGTAATACATTTATTGTAACAGCTGGTTGATTATCCGCAGCAGTTGAAAACACTTGGCTTTTCTTTACTGGTATTGTTGTATTTTTTTCTATCAATTTAGTCGCTACTCCACCTAATGTTTCTATTCCTAATGATAATGGAGTTACATCTAGTAACAATACATCATTTACTTCTCCACTTAATACTCCTCCTTGGATTCCTGCTCCTTCTGATACAACTTCATCAGGATTTATACTTTTATTTGGTGCTTTTCCAAAGAAATTCTTAGCCCATTCTTGTACTGCAGGTATTCTAGTTGAACCTCCTACTAATATTACCTCATCAATATCACTTGGTGATAATTTTGCATCATCAAGAGCTGTTTTTGTTGGACCATGAGTTTTGTTTACTAAATCTCTTGTTAATTCATCAAATAATCCTCTTGTTAATTTCATATCCAAATGTTTTGGTCCGCTTGCATCAGCAGTAACAAATGGTAAATTTATTGATGTTTCTTTTGAACTTGATAATTCTTTTTTGGCTTTTTCTGCTGCATCTCTTAATCTTTGTGTTGCCATTTTATCTTTTGCTAAATCTATTCCATCTGATTTTTTAAATTCTGAAATCATCCAGTTCATTACTATTTCATCAAAGTCATCTCCACCTAAATGATTATTTCCACTTGTTGATTTAACTTCTACTACTCCATCTCCAATTTCAAGAATAGATACATCAAATGTTCCTCCACCAAGATCAAATACTAATACTGTTTCTTCTTTATTTTTTTTCTCCAATCCGTAAGCTAATGCTGCTGCTGTTGGCTCATTTATAATTCTTTTTACATCAAATCCTGCTATTCTTCCTGCATCTTTTGTTGCTTGTCTTTGAGCATCTGTAAAATAAGCTGGTACAGTTATTACTGCTTCAGTTACTTTTTCTCCCAAATAATCTTCTGCATCTTTTTTTAATTTTTGTAATATAAATGCTGAAATTTGTTGCGGTGTATATTCTTTTCCAAATATAGTTACTTTGTGATCTTCTCCCATATGTCTTTTTATTGAAAATATTGTATGATCTGGATTTGTTATAGCCTGTCTTTTTGCTATTTCTCCTACTATTTTTTCTCCATCTTCTCTAATAGTTACTACTGAAGGTGTCGTTCTTGCTCCTTCTGCATTTGTTATTATCTTTGTTTCTCCACCTTCCATTACTGATACACATGAATTTGTTGTTCCTAAATCAATTCCTATTATTTTTCCCATTATTTTTTCCTCCTGTTTTTTTGGTTTTATTTTATTTATATGTAATTGCTTTTTTGGTTTAACTTTACATATAATATTATTTTTATACAAATTTTAATTATTCCATTATTATTTATTTTTTGCTACTTTTACTAAAGCTGGTCTTATTACTTTACCCTTCATTTTATAACCCTTTTGTAATTCTTGAATTACTGTATTATGTTCAAATTCTTTATTTTCTTCTTGCATCATTGCATGGTGTTGATAAGGATCAAATTCTTTTCCTTCTGATTCTAAAGGTTCTACTCCTTCATCTTTTAATAATTTATGCATTTGATTTAATGTCATCTCTACACCTTTTACTAAACTATCAAAATCTTGATTCTTTTTTGATGATTCTATAGCTCTTTCTAAATTATCTACAGATTCTAATACTTTTACTACTAATTTTTCTGAAGCATATTTAACAAAATCTTCTTTTTCTCTTTGCATCCTTTTTTTTATATTTTCAAATTCTGCTATTTTCCTCATATATGAATCTTTCCATTTTGCTGATTCTTTTTTGGCTTCTTCTAATTCATCCACTTCTGGTTCTTCTTCTACTAATTCTGCTTCTTCCAAAACTTCTTCTTCCTTTTTAGCCTTTTTTTTCCCTTCTTCTTTTTCTTCTTCTGGTTCTTCTTTTTTGATATCTTTAGATTTTAATTCTTCTTCCATTACATTTTCTTTTTTTTCTTCTGCCATTAAAACTACTCTCCTTTTTATCTTGACGCTAATTTATTGCGTCCTTTATATTTTTTTTATTATTTATTATCTATTATCTATTATCTATTTATTTTTTCATTCTTTTTTGAATGGATTTCCTTTTATATTTTTCACTACTTTATTGACTTCACCAGTTACATATTGTATTAATCCTGCTGTTTTAGAATATTCCATCCTTTTAGGCCCCATTACTCCTATTATACCTTTTGACTGCCCTTTTCCATATACAGAAAAAACAAAACTAAGTTCTTCTAAACCATTTATTCCTAATTCTTCTCCTAATACTATATTAACTTTTCCTTCTTCATAAATATTATTTTTTGCAATTTTTTCAAATAAAGTTCTTGCATCTTTTTTGCCACCCAAAAATTTAACAACATCTTCAATTTCTTTTGTATTATTTTTATCTATACATTTTATTATATTTGCTGTTCCTTCTAAATATAATCCGCATTCCAATTGTCTATCTATAATTTCTATATCTGTTTTTTTAAAATTTTCACCTCTAATTTTCTTTACAATTTCTTCTAAATTAACAAATACTTTATTTAATTCTTTACCCTTTAATACAACATTTAATTGTTCTGATAAATTTTTTATTTCATCTTCTCTGATTTTTTCTTCTAAAAATATTTTTTTACTTCTTATTGTACTATTACCTATTATTAAAACAACCATAATCATATATTCGTTAACATGAACAACATCTATTTTTTTTACTTTTTCTATATTAATATCTTGTTCAACTACCACTCCTGTATATTTTGTCATTTTAGATAATAATGAAGATGTTTTTGCTAATACTTCTTCTAATTCTATTAACTTATTTTCATAAGCTAAATTGACTTTTTTGATTTCTTCCTTTGACAACTTTTGTATTTCCATCAAGCTTTTCATATAGTATTTATAACTCTTTGAAGTTGGTATTCTTCCAGAAGAAGTATGTGTCTTTGATAAATATCCCATTGATTCTAAATCAGCCATAACGTTTCTAACTGTTGCTGAAGAAACGGTTAAGCCATATTCTTTTACTAATGTTCTTGACCCTACTGTTTTTCCTTTTGTCATATAGTAGTCTATTATCACACTTAGTACTTGTTCTTCTCTGTCTGAAATCATATTTCTCTCCTTTTTTTCTATTTGTTAGCACTCATCATCGACGAGTGCTAACAACTGAACTTAGTATATCTTTTTTTTTTGATTTTGTCAAGTGATTTTTAAGTTTTTTTAACAATTTTTATAATTAAAAAATCTACTTGTTTTCTCCTTTTTTCTTAAATATTTTATCATTTGCACTTCTTTTTAAAACAATTAAATTATTCTCCTTTTTCACTTGATAAAAAAAGAAAGGATTTTTTTTAGAAATTTTTATTTTCTAAAATTATATATTTCAATAAAAAAATGTAGGGGCGTTATTTATAACGCCCTATTTTCATTATTATAAATTATTAACTGTAGCTTCGCAATAAATATAAATTCCACAATATTAAAAGATCTTTCTTTATTTCTTGATAAAATAAAGAAATAAAAAAATCAAGTACATTTGTTCCAAGTTATAATTTACAAGAAAATTAAGGTCAAGTATATTTCAAAAAGGAATAAAATTTAAATTTAAAGATTAAAAAATTTCACTATCCTTTCTACTATATGCTTTACTATTCTTTCTATATATGCTATTATTACTATACATAAATAGAATAAAATACACAAATTAATTTTAAGTAGAGGTTGCTAATTACTAATAGTAATAATTCATAACTGAATTATGAAAGGAGTTTTAGCCGAAGTATATTTGTTATACTGGGATTGTGGGTTAATACCTATAATACTGTCGTCTTTTTTGATGGAGAGCTACTTATTAATCTTTATACTTTAAAAATACTTTAAAATTTTAAGATTAGTAAGTTTTCGCTTACTAATCTTTTTTTTGTGTAAAACTCAGGAGGTTGTTATGAAAAAATTAAGTTCTAAGTCGGTTATGGTTTTACTTTTCATCAGTTTTTCAATGTGTGCATTTGGAGGAGATGCTACTGATAATGCAACAAAATTTAAGTTGCTTACTCTTTTACCACCATTAATTTCAATAATTTTGGCATTTATTACTAAAAATGTTGTTCTTTCGTTATTTACAGGAGTATTATCAGGTACTTTTTTGTTAAATATTAGTGGTTCCAATGTATTTAGTGCATTTTTAAAAGGATTTCTTGATTTAATACATCATGCATTAGTTTCACTAGCAGATCCATGGAATGCTGGTATAATATTACAAGTTTTAACTATTGGTGGATTAATTGCATTAATTTCAAAAATGGGTGGAGCTAAAGCAATTGCAGAGAGCTTAGCCAAAAAAGCTAAATCTCCAATAAGTACACAATTAATTACATGGGTTTTAGGATTAATTATCTTTTTTGATGATTATGCCAATGCTTTAATTGTAGGTCCTATTATGAGACCAATTTCAGACAAAATGAGAATTTCTAGAGAAAAACTTGCTTTTATAGTCGATGCTACCGCAGCTCCTATTGCAGGAATTGCATTAATATCTACTTGGGTAGGATATGAAATCAGTCTTATAAAAGATGGTTTTTCTGCAATCGGACAAGATGTTAATGCTTATGGAATATTTTTAGAAACTATCCCTTATAGATTTTATAATATTTTGATGTTAGGTTTTGTTGTTTTTACTATAATATTTTTAAAAGAATTTGGTCCTATGCACAAAGCAGAAATGAGAGCAAGGACTACAGGAAAACTTTTGAATGATAATGCTAAACCAATGGTTTCTGATGATGATGACAGTGCCGAACCAAAAAAGGGTATTAAATTAAATATTTGGAATGCAATAATTCCAATCGGAACTTTAATAATTGGTGCTTTTTTGGGATTCTACTTTGATGGATATAATTCAATTATGGGTGGAGAAAATAGTGGATTAATTAATATATTAAAAAATTCTCCAAGTTCTTTTATAGCTATTCGAGAAACATTTGGAGCAAGTGATGCAAGTTTAGTTTTATTCCAATCAGCTGCTTTTGCTACAATAATTGCAATAATTATGGCTGTTTCACAAAAAATAATGACTGTAGGTGAAGCAATTGATACTTGGGTTAATGGAACAAAATCACTAATCATTACTGGTGTAATTTTACTTCTTGCATGGTCATTAAGTGGAGTAATTAAAGAATTAGGAACTGCTAAATTTTTAGTTTCTATTTTATCAGAAGCAATTCCACAATTTTTATTACCAAGTATAATATTTATATTAGGTTCTATTATTTCTTTTTCTACTGGAACTTCTTATGGTACTATGGGAATACTAATGCCACTTACCATTCCATTAGCAGCATCTATATCACCAGAACATTCTTATATTATTATGAATGCTGGAGCTGTTCTTACTGGAGCTATATTAGGAGATCATTGTTCACCTATTTCAGATACTACTATTTTGTCTTCAATGGGAGCTTCATCTGATCATGTAGATCATACAAAAACACAATTAACTTATGCAGCTACTGTTGGAATTATCTCGATTTTATTTGGATATATCCCAGTTGGATTAGGTATGCCAGTTCTATTAGTTTTACCAATAGCAATGCTTATTACTGCTGGTGTTGTATTCTTTGTTGGTAAATCTATTCCTACTTTTGATCCAAATAAAGAAATTTCAGAAGAAGAATTTATAAATGATCCAATTAATACAAATTTATAATAAGTATATTTATATAGTAATTTA
>Ga0307991_1003247_pt1 | contig 10587 bp, 8 predicted proteins | sample EllFjometagen131_FD_203146 | JGI IMG/M metagenome (GOLD analysis project Ga0307991, IMG submission 203146) | Marine microbial communities from Ellis Fjord, Antarctic Ocean - #131 | ecosystem: Environmental > Aquatic > Marine > Unclassified | place: Southern Ocean | collected 2014-10-08 | reverse complement strand
GGGTCCACTTCAGAGAGGTCCATGGCGTTTAAACCCTTATCAAAAACCCCTTGAGCATAGCCAAAGGATTGGGGTAAATTCCGATTGGAAAATGAAAGATTTCCCGTAAGATCAATTTCAAAAAGAGTTTGAGGAAGAAACTCAGCAAGTTCCTTGTATTTCTTACCGTTCTCCCGCAGGATATCCTCTATCTGCCGGTACTCGACGGCATTTTTCTCCAGCGCCTTAATCTTTTCCTGCAATTTTTCATAGGATGATTTTCCATACATTTTCATACACCCCGATCCCGGATTTCCATGGAATATCCCTATTATGCCAAAACAACGCCCAACTTTTTTCCAACTCATTACTTTTCATGCAAGATTCATACGAACACCCTAACATATTTCTGCGTTATCCCTTTTTTTCTTCCTCCAGGAAATATATGACCGACAAATAATAATCGATATGGGAATGCCGACAAAAGCACCGTCATCAATCTTTCCAGGTGAAAAGTCGGGCATAAAAAAATAAACCAGACCCCCTAAAAGTAAGCTTGCACGAAGTGCTCTCGCGTATCCCATAAAGGTGAAGACTCTTAAGAAGGTCATGAAGAGAAAAGTCCAAAAGAGAAATACGATGAAATCCGCTGCATATTGGTATGGGACAGGAATCAAATCTGCTATGGATTTGAGTATCGTTTCATAAAAAGAAGTTTCCTTTTTGGCGCGCACCGTTATGATGTCACCGATAGTCATTTTTTCATCGATGTAAGTCGCGCTTGGGATCAAAAAATCGAGAGTTAAGGCGGAGTTCTTTTTGTGAAGGGCATCATTTGTTTGACCGAACGGAAGTTGAAGGATATGCTTGACAAGCAGAAATCCGGCAATACATAAAAAAGCTAGCGCCAATAAAATTATACTCTGGGAAATAGACCTTTTCATGGGAGGGTTGTACTTTTTGTAAAGGTTGAGTTGATCTCAATGATGGATATAATGCATTATATAGAGCTCATTTTATCCAGATATAAAAATATTATTAGCAGATTTTTATAAATTTTTCAATCATATTTATAATGCGTTATATATTCGGTAAAAAGGCATCGTTTTCAGGGGAAAAATTCAAAAATGCTTAAACAGGTTGTATTCCCTTATGTGTATTCAACGGTCGCGTTTTAAAGTCTGCACACACGCTGGGGGGATAGACGACCTCTTTAAAGGGGGCATTACCGATTTGTTAAAATGGTTCTCACACATTAATTTATTTATTTTTGAGCGAAAGCCATGCAATCAGGTGTCAGGTGTCAGGAATCGCCAGACCTGAAACCTGAACACTGACACCTGACACCAAAAAGTCTTGGAAAGCTATTAACAAACTGGTAATGCACCCTCTTTAAACAGCTTTCCCGGACCGGGTCGGGTGTTATTTGCGAAGGTCTTCGAACTTTTTGATGTGTGACGATTCTTCCTGAATTATTTTTTCCAGGTGATCAATGGTTTTTTCGTCCACGAGGAAGGTTTTCAACATTTCGTAAAATAAAATCGTGTCCTTTTCAAACTCTATAAAGATATCGATGAGATGTTTACTGCTTTTAACCTGCGAAAAATCAATATCGGCAAGTGAAAACGTTTGTTTTCCGATTAAATCGTCGATCAATGACGCATCCATCTCTTCGACCTGCGCACGATCTTGACTTTTTTCAATTTCATCTTTTAGGCTCAGAAACCAGTCTCTATGCTCCAGCTCTTCTTCTGCAATATCACGCAGCAGATCATCCAGTCCAGGATTTTTGGATTTGCCGATGGCTTCGCGATAGACCGTTTCACCGTTCTTTTCCAACTGAACGGCAATTTCAATGATTTCGGTTATGGAAAACATTGGTGCGATCCTTAGAAATCGTTTTGACACGGGGGTATATTCTATATGCCGCGACCCGGGTGCCGAAAAATGGGGATTATAAGAATTTGCTTTGATTGATTTTAACAAAAAAATTATGATTAAACATCTCGGAAGTTCTACAACTTCTTTTAAATACATGTTAATTAATGGCAATTTGGCTATGCCATGAGAATGGAAAAATGGAATGCTGGAATGCTGGAATATTGGGAGTAAGGGCGGAAATAAACCATTTTAATTGTAAAAAATTCCTTCAAAACCATCATTCCATTACTCCATCATTCCATGATTCCAATTTGGACAAAGCCACTAATTTCAAGTTCCTATAATAGGGAAAGTTGCATGTCAAGAGATTATACCTGCAGGGGTTTATGGGACGGGCCTCTTCCTCCAGCTCTGCCAAAAGCTGACCACTTTTCGGCAAAAACTGTCTGAAGTATTCTTCCGGATGATCTACAAAATCGGACATATTTGCGGGTTCACGAAAAAATAAATTTACAATTTTGGGAGTTGAGACGCCCGGCTGGCAAGGCACGAAAACTTAAGGAATATCAAACATACAAAGAATTGGGTCTATTACTGTTTCCCCATAGTTGTTAAGTTTTTGTTCAAACACGGACATCTTCTGTTCAGTAATTAAACTATTTGACTGTTTAAATCCTTAACATATTAACAGTTGGATAACATCGAAAATTTTAAACTCGAAGGTGACGGTTTGGTAAAAAATCCTGCTAAAAGATTTGGGATATACTGATATATTGTGGTAACATATTGATTATAGGACTATATGGTAGTCAATATATTTGGTTTCGACTTTTCAAAAGACCCACAAGCTTCAATTCTAAATTATTTTATCTGGAACCCCGCAACCGGTAAGAAGAAGCCGGGACCCAATCATAATTGGCATCATTATTGCTGTATTATTTTTTAAATCTTTCATAAAAATCCATGAGAATCTTCTTCTTACAATGGCGAAAAACAGTAGCTAATGGCCTGGGAATAATTGCAAAAACAAAACATCACGGCATTATATAAATCGGGCAGGGCAGTTGGTGAGCGGTACAGAATGTTCTGAATTGTAATGTGGCAATTCTTTAAAAGAGGATGCATGCTCACCTTCCGCTTTGCCTTAAATGAAAGGAGGTGACAAAGACAGGGCACTATATTGCAGAAAAACATCGCTCATAATGATTGCAAAAAAGAAAGGAGGTGAGGTCATGAAGCATTTACTGTTTTTCTTGTCTTTAGGAGTTTTGATCGTTTCTTTCTCCTTGCCAGTATCTGCCGGGGAAAATGATAACCCCCTTACTCTTCTGAGTCCAGTCGGGGGGGAGCAAATAGTAATTGGGTCGGTTTATCACGTAGAATATATGGCTCCTGGCGGTGACTGTGTTTGTGTTGAAACTTCTTACGATGGAGGGTCTACTTGGAAGTGTAATTGTAAACGCAACAAAACAGATGCTCAAGTTGGCACCTTCAAATGGAATGTTCCCAATACGACATTCAAGAAGTGCTGTATGCGAATTACTGACGTTTCCGGTTCGGGCTCATCTTACACTTCTGCTCCTTTTTCAATTTTAGAATCAGGAGATGTTAAAGCTGAACAGATTATGGAGGAAGTCGATGAAAGCATGCATGAATGTTCAGGGGGATAGGATTCATCTGCAACTTTTTTACATTAAGGAGTTAAGGGGAAACATATCGGAAATTAAGTTCATTATGATATGCGGGGTTAAAATGACCCCGCATATTTTTTGGTGAAAACATTTTTTTTGTGTGTATATTTCAGGCATAAAAAGCTAAGAGGAGTAAAATCATACCCTAACATAACCCCCAGTTCCTATACTTCTTATTTTAACCTAAATTGAGCGATTTTTTACTCGATCTGCACCGATCTCTTGCGTATCAAGGATCCCCGAAAATCCTCGACATATCCACGGGTATGCCTGTCGGAGATCCCGATCTCTTTTCGGGGCAGTTTTCGTGAACCCTTATGCATCAAGATCTCAGCGCATTTCTTCGCAAAAAATCGCTCAATTTAGGTTAAAGTTTGCGACCGCTTCCCGGAATTGAGGCTTCCGCCCGTTTTATCAGCTCGCAGCTCCGAGCATGAAGATTGATAAGCCTGCTCTGGTAGTCGGCCTTGGAGACAGGGTCGGTCATGGGGCGTAAATTAGCCATAGAGATATGATAAGCACCCCGCCCTGCAGCGCCAAGAAGTTCACAAACCACCTGAAGGTCCGAAAGAAGATGATTTTTGCACTGTTCTGCAGCCACAGAGACACAGCTTAACGCTTTATTGACCTGTTCTAAAATCTTCATGGGACATTCAATGGCTTGCTTAAGGGCTGCCGCAATCTCTTCTTCGGTTTTTCCGGAGGCTTTTGTTTCCGCAAAAAACAGATAGCTCTTTCCGTCCTCACCACGAAGCCGGTGAAGGTTCTCGGACAAAACTGACACTTGGTTAAGCAGGTCTCCCCAAAGCCAGGGTTCGGAACCGTCCGGATACCGCCGCATCTCTAATCGAACAATTTTTTCAAGAAGCGCGAGGCCGACAGATCCAGCATAAGCTGCGGCCGAACCACCTCCCGGAACCGGCTGATTCGGATTGGAAAGGGCTGCGATAAAAGAATCATGCATAATAACCACGCAAGTTCGCTCGGCCCAGCCTGCCATTGCAAGGCACGAGCGGGCAGGTCACAATTGGCCTCCGGCCCGTAGGGCCTACGACCCGGAAGGAATGTTGGAATATTGGAACAATTGATTTGACTCCCATTCTATTGCTTCAACACCCATGTGCCATTGATCTTTTGTCGAGTCGCAAGATACGGCCACGATGGGAGGCCAAGCTTGTCGCGCAAACCCATCAACGCGTTTCCGAATTCGTTCTCATTCGAGAGGCGCGAGCCGACTACGTTCTGTCTGAGGTAAATGAATAATTCCTGTACAACAGGATCCTTATTTTGGAAATGCGAGATAAAATAGGATACAAACCGACGCTGATCATTAGTCAGTTTCTTACTGTATACCGAGCATGACAAATCGGCCAACCGCAAACGCCATGCGGCAACCAGGGGACGAGACTCCACGGGAAAGCTCTGCGCAATGCAAATGATTCCTCGCTTAATATCCTTACGTGTCTCACCATAAAATACATCGCTGATTGGAAGCATTCCAGTATCAGTAAACAGGTGATGAAGTATGTATGTGTCATCAACAACATTTTTAATTTGCTTTACCAGATCCTTTATTCCCGGATTAAGATCCGGGTGATTCACGGGACATGCGAGAAGCGGAAATCGGTCATGAAACTGCATACGGACGCGAAGCAATTCGTGTGCGATATCCACGAATTCCTCAACAGCGCTTTTGTACCTGATTTCAACGTGCTGTGACCGGTCATCGAAGTCCATCCGTGTGCGCTCGGTCATTCCATCATCCTGGATAAATACGATCGGCACGACATTAGAAACATGGCTGTAGAGTTGTTTTGTGTACTTAGTCTTAAAGTTGTAAGTCATCTTTTCATCTCAATATTAGGTGTTAGATAGAAATCTTAGGGTTATGGGGAATCCTCATTTCAAATGTTCTTCCGTGTACAAAGAGAGTTCGATCATCCGTTCAAGGAGTTCGTCTGTGGGCAGTCCTGGAAAATTTTGACGAACCAGTTCTTTGCAGAACAGGCGGCAAATATAGCGAAGCTTGCGGCTTTTCTGCTTGCCGGCATACACGAAGTCCCTGTGTCCGTTGTTGATTACGATGACATTCTTATCCGCATCGAATTTTGAACGCCACATCTCTCCCGGAGCCCGACGATACGTATATCCCGGCAGCCCTTTACGCGTTCCTCCGGCCCCGGCCGATGGGTCCATGAGTGAGTCGGTGATGGTTATCAGGGCCTCATCCGTGCATTCCGTATCCCCCTGGCGCACGACCACCTTCAATGAGGTCAGACACGGCTCTGAAGGCGCAATAAAAACCACTGATTCATCATCGCCGCCCTGGAGTTGACCCTCTCCATCGATTATTTCCCAGCGATATACCAGATTCTCCAAAACGGTCCGCCGTGAGCGATCCCGGCACACCGCACGATATTTCTTGCGATTGTCAACCGGTACCACGCTTGACTTAGGCGAAATCAGTACACTGAACAGCGGTCCGGCAAACTCAAAAAACTCCATCTGCCTTCTTTGATCGCCGTCAAGTCCTGGGGCGTCTTCGTGCGCATCATCTTCCCGGCCATCCCCCTCACGGGCAGTCCCAATCATGGGTCCCGAAGAAAAAAGAGACGCCTTCTTTTTTTTGCCTTTTCCGCCATGAATATCGAACCAGTCATATTCTTCCTCCGGAAGACGCAAAAACGCCTCCCTGAGAGCACGTTGCACCTTTCGCAAAATTTGCCGACTGGACCGTTCCTCTTCCGCCTTGCGCTGCTCTTCGATGACCTGATGCAAACGCTTTTCAACCGGCTCTATGGCCTTGCAAAAAGCGTCAAACCGTTCATCCTGAATGATTCCCTGACGAGTCCCCGGCGTAAGATTAAGGAACGAAGCATCAAGAAGACCCTGAAGGTACCCCGCGGTCCACGGCTCTTTCTGAAAATGATCCAGTTCGACAATGGACGTCAAAACCCGCGTACCGCGTCGATACAATCCCACCTGGTTGGCGGAACCGGGATCGCTGAGGTACAGTTCCAGATAGATATCACCCGGCGCGGTCTCGGCAGCTCTCAGGTCATGGAGCAGGCGCCCGCTAAATTGTCGCGGAACCACAAGATGCTCTGTCCGGCTCGTCCGATCCACAACCTCTATTTTTACCCCCGACTCCTTGATCCGGTCCCTGAGTTCAGACGCGAGATAGCGCTGGATCTTCTCCCCGGTCAAGAGCCGCAGCCCCGGCAACAGGGGATAGACCATCAGGTCCGTCCCTTTGAAGGGGATCAATACACGTTTCTTAAAAACCGAGAATTCCGGTGCGTTCTTGGCCATGGTCATTTCGTATGTACTTCCATCGGCTCCGCAACAGGTAATACTGAGGTTCTGGCCAACCGTCCAGAAACTGAGAAGACCGATGCCGAATTCGCCCTGAATTCCCTCTGCGCCCTTGGCCTTTAACCGTCGCTTCACGGAATCACAAATATGTGTTGCCACGTGCCGAAAATCGGGCAACCCTTTTCCATCTCTGGGTATTCCTTCACCATTGTCGCTGACCTTGAGATAGAATTCACCTTTCTTCTTTCCTCTCGTAATCACGATGTGCCTGGCCCGTGCATCAATGCTGTTTTCCACAAACTCGGCGACTGCTTTCAGCGGATTGGCCTGGGAACTGGCGATGATGCTAATCGCATTCCAGTGATCCGCTATGCGTAACTTTCCGGCACTTGCGCCTTTTTTTCTTTTTTTTAGAGTGGATCTGGCCATCACTGATCCCTCGGTTCTTGTTTTTTGTTATTGCTTTCTTTCAATGTTATAGACTCCATCAGCACAAAAAATGGATTAGATTCTGTTTAGATCATTTTAATGGGAGAAAGTCAAACCAATGCGTTAATCCAAGCTTGATCCAATCCGGAAATATTTTTTTTCTTTGCTGTGGGTCGTACATCAAGTATGATGGTGTCGTTTGGAATTTGCTTGACTTTCAACGAACTTCTGTGCCAGAATGTCCAAAATATGACTCCAGTATCATACAAATTAAATACACTTCCATAGAACATACTGACTTTCGCCAGCTTTCTGTATCACTCCGGACCGAAGATTTCGACCTCTACCTCTATTAATTTCCTGTGAATCATATTCGACGATTCAAACCTTTTAGGAGGTCTCGCCATGCCCAAAGCTTTCATCACTCCTCGGGATAAGAGAGCGGAAACCGCTCTATATGATGAACAATTCCTCACCAGGGTCTTTGACAGTGTAACCGATCCCTTTGCCATTTATGATCGTGATCTTCATATTATCAAAGCAAATAAAGCCTTTATGAATATCTTTCAAATCTCTGACCAACAGTTTATCGGCAGCTTTTGTTATGAGATCTTTTATAATCGCACCGAGGTTTGCGAAAACTGCCACGTGGAAAAGGTCTTTCGCACTGGTGAGCCGCACATGGTGGAAAAACTTATTTCACTACCGGATGGACGGAAGTGCATTTGGGAGGTTCACTCTTACCCCGTAAAAGATCCTAATGGCATAACCATTCAAGCCATCGAGCATGGAAGAGATATTACCGTGCATAAAAACCTCGAACACCAACTGCGAACAACGAAAAAATTCAACGAAAAAATTATTAGCAGTATTACAGATAGCCTAGTGGTAATTGACCCCAGGACCCATACAATAATTCAGGCAAACCAGGCATTTTACTCTCGCGTGGGCCTTGAGCCTACCGCTGCGGTTGGGAAAAAATGTCACGAGATTATGCGGGGCAGCCGTAAACCTTGTGGGACAACCGGGATGCATTGTCCCCTTGAAGAAACGTTTCATACGGGGCTTTCGGCCATGTCGGATAAAAATTATCCGAACTTTAAGGGAGAAAATCGTATGCTGGCGATATCGACCTATCCCATTCTCGACAATCAAGGACAAGTTGACTTGATCATCCGATACGAACGTGATGTCACCGAAAGGCGCAGAATGGAGGAGGCTCTGGCGTTTCGTTCCAAGGAATTGCAGAAGAGTCAGCATCAACTGGAAACACTCTTTGAATTTTCCCGTCAGGTGAGCGCTAAAACATCCCTGGCAGAGGTAGTTCATTTCATCCATGAAATCACGCAAAAAATCTTTCCCGACTCAGAGCTTCTCCTGTTCCTCATGGATGATGACGGCCAGAAATTCCTTGACTTGAAAGAATTCAGCCTCAACATGCTTGAACCCTTGTCACACGCTTTGCAAAAACTCGAGCAATCGGGATTGGTTAAAGACTTTGTCAGATATCTGCAACAAAACATGGAAGACCGGATAGTCGATTTTCAAAAAACCGAGGACATTCCCGAATTTCTGAAAGTCATCTCGGAAAGTTATCCGAGTTGGTTCGGATTGCCTGTCTCCATACCTGAACGCTGCATTGGTTACGTGGTGCTGGGTTTTCATTTCTTCTATGAGTGCCCCCGAAAGGACCTGCACTTTCTTCAAACCTTCCTTAGCCAGACAGCCGGAGACATACGTCATTTGGTTATTATCCATAAGGCGGAAAACAACCTGCTTCAACAAGAAACCGTCCGGACAATTTCCCATCCGGAAATTGTCGGTCAAAGCTCGGAGATGCAGAAAATTTATGAACTGATCAATCTGGTCTCGGAATCCAACGCCACTGTTTTGATCGCCGGTGAAAACGGCACCGGCAAAGAACTGGTCGCAAGGGCCATCCACCAGCAGAGTCATCGCAGAGAGGGGCCGTTCATCGTCGCCAATTGCTCGGCCTATTCGCCGACCTTGCTGGAAAGCGAACTTTTTGGCCATGAAAAAGGGGCGTTTACCGGTGCCATTAAAACAAAAAAAGGGAGAATCGAACGGGCCATTGGCGGCACCTTGTTTCTCGATGAGATCGGCAATATTGCTCTAGCCACTCAGATTTTATTGCTCAGATTTCTCCAGGATCACTGTTTTGAACGGGTTGGCGGAGAGGAAACCCTTGAAGCGGATGTACGGGTGCTGGCTGCAACGAACCGGGATCTTTATCTGGAAATGGAAGCGGGCCGATTCAGGGATGATCTTTACTATCGCTTAAACGTTATCAGCATCATCCTGCCGTGTCTGCTCGAACGCAAGGTAGATATTCCCCTGCTCTGCAAGCATTTTCTCAAAAAGTATAACCTGAAAGAAAGAAAAGAAATCCAGTCAATCTCTCCCGATGCCATGCAATTTCTGATGGACTATGAATGGCCCGGCAACATCCGTCAACTGGAAAACTCTATTAGACATGCCGTTATTCTTACCCAGGATCAAATCATTGAAAAAAATCATCTGCCATACTTTCTCAAACAATCCAAGGTGGATTTTCCCGCCACCTCTCTGGCCGAAAATGAGCGGCGGTTAATTGCCGATGTACTCAAGAAATCTAACTGGAACAAACATGAAGCGTCCCGGCGTCTTGATATCAGCCGCAGCACTCTTTACAGCAAAATCCGCCGCTATGGTCTGAAAAAAGAGACCTCTTGTGTCTGATATATGAACAGAAGTGGGTCCTTTTTCCAACAGACGGAAAAACCCTATTGAGGTCAGGGGGTTAACTATTTTTTGCCGGAGGCTTGAGTCTAATTTCATACATTAACCCCAAAAATATTTGAAACTCACACTGGCCGAACCCCGGTTGCCCCATTATTTTTCACCAACTAACTATTTGATTTTTAATTGGAATACGCCATGGAATCTTAAGTATCCGTGGCGTATCCGTTTTCTGGCAAGGATTTTGTAATAGTTTGTAACATTTATAACAGATACTCAATCAAAAGCTCAAACATTTTTTTGCTCTTAACGGTTAAGTAATCTCCTGTCTTAGAAATAAAAATCGACAAAATTCTGGTGTGTAATTGTTCAAAGAATTTCAAACATGCGGGGTAGTTTGTTTTATAAGGTGATAATCTCCACAGGGTTAGCCAATTGGTTTTTAGTTTTAATTGGCATGAACCAAGGGGATGATGATTTTGCCAAAAGCCCTTACTTCAGGCATGACTGCGTTTTTCAGCGAAGCATTACATCCTGACTCGTAATCGTTTTT
>Ga0307991_1003245_pt1 | contig 10591 bp, 8 predicted proteins | sample EllFjometagen131_FD_203146 | JGI IMG/M metagenome (GOLD analysis project Ga0307991, IMG submission 203146) | Marine microbial communities from Ellis Fjord, Antarctic Ocean - #131 | ecosystem: Environmental > Aquatic > Marine > Unclassified | place: Southern Ocean | collected 2014-10-08 | reverse complement strand
AAATATCAAAATCAAGAAGAGATAAGAGACGCACACACTGGAATTTGAAGGAAGTAAACTTAGAAGAATGCCCGAGATGCCATGAGATGAAATTACCTCACAGAGCATGTCTTGAATGCGGTTATTATAATGGAAAAGAAATTATTTCATCTTCTGAGAAAAAAGATAAAAAGAAATAAATTATAAAATATCATTATTATCAGATGTAAAAAAGTGCCACAGTTAATTTATAAAAATGTGGCACTTTTTTTATTTTCATTTCCGTCTTATGCAAAGTGAATGTAAAATTTAGTGGGGTAATTATGTAAAAAGAAGAATACTAATTTTTTGTATCTTTTCTTCTCTTTCTTTACTCGATACTTTCTTTGTTAGTGTAAAGTTTAATAGAGTAGTTGAATAAGAAAAATAATACTATACTTTCTGTCTTCTTTCTTTTTCCCTAACTATACACTCCACGCTATATTCTTCCTCTATTATTTTACTCGGTACGCAATAGGCAATACCAATTTATACAAAAATGCTTGATTTTTAGATACGACTAATGTATAATACTTGCAATTAGTAGTTGCTTATAATAGGTGCTATTAATAAATATAAAATAGGCGGCTGGTAAAATGATTCAAAATTTAAGTAAATTAGAAAGGCAAAGAAAAATAAAAGAACATATTTCGAATGACCCGTTTTTGTCTGATAAAAAACTTGCTGAATTATTTAACTTTAGTGTGCAAACTATTCGATTAGATCGCCTGGAAATGGGTATCCCCGAAATGAGAAAACGAATAGTGCAAGTTGCCAAAGATACTTCCTCAAGTGATAAAGTAAAATCCCTAAGCAAAGAAGAAATCGTTGGAGAATTAATAGATTTTGAATTGGGTAAGAATGCCATTGCCATCTTAAAAACTACAAAGGATATGGCTTTTAACAGAACTGGGATAGTTAGAAGTCATTATATATTTTCTTTAGCTGACTCATTGGCAATTTCCATCATTGATGCAGAAGTTGCCTTAACCGGGGTTGCTCGTTTAAGCTATAAAAAACCTGTATACGCAGGGCAAACTCTGGTTGCCAAAGCAAGGATTGCCCGAAATAAAGGTAATAAATATTTAGTATCAGTTCACGTAAAGACAGACCAAAAAGAGGTATTTACGGGAAAATTAGTAATTTTTACCGTTAATAATAACTTAAAAAAGGAGAAAAACTAAATGAAAATAGCCCTTGATGCTATGGGTGGAGATTATGCTCCCGAAGAAGTTGTAAAAGGCGCAGTTTTAGCTTTAGAAGAAAGAGACTTAGAGATTATTTTACTGGGTTATGTGGGGGAAATTAAAGAAGAGTTAATAAAATATAAATATAAAAAAGATAAATTATCGATTATAAATTGTAAAGAATATATTGAAACTGGGGAATTTCCTTTAGATGCCATACGGAATAAAAGAGATTCTTCTATAGTAGTAGGCACGAAATTAATCAAAAACAATCAAGCTGATGCTTTTATTTCTGCTGGAAATAGTGGGGCGGTTATGGCTGCGGCATTATTGGAGTTAGGATGTATTTCTGGAATACGCCGTCCAACCATTGGCGCCATTTTACCTTCCGCAAAAGGGAAAGTATTGGTATTGGATGTAGGTGCCAATGTAGATTGCAAGCCGGAACATCTACCCCAGTTTGCCCTTATAGGAAGTAAATATGCTAAACATATTTTAGGAATAGAAAATCCTAAAATAGGATTGTTAAATATTGGTGAAGAAGAAAATAAAGGAAATAAATTCGCTCAAAATGCTTATAAAAAATTGGAAAATGCTAATATTAATTTTGCAGGAAATATTGAAGGTAAGGATATTTTTAAGGGGAAGGTAGATGTAGTAGTATGTGATGGATTTACCGGCAACATATTATTAAAATCTTCTGAAGGGTTAGCCGAGCTGCTTTTAACCGAGATTAATAAAATGATTATCAATAATCTTCCACAAAATCAAGAAATGAATAAATTAAAAGAAAAATTTATGAATTTGGTAAAAATGACCGATTATACTGAACACGGCGGATCCCCACTATTAGGTGTAAACGGATTATGCTTTATTTGTCATGGGCGGTCTAAAGCAAAAACTTTTAAAAATGCCATACTCAATACCGGTAAATTTATAGATGCTGATCTAGTAGAACACTTTAAGGAGATATAAATATAAAAAAATTACTAACAAGAAGGAAAAAATTTAATTAATGAAAAATTTGCAAAATGTTAAAATAATTGGAACTGGATTATATATTCCAAAAAATGTTTTGACCAATGAAGATTTAGAAAAAATGGTTGATACAAATAACGAATGGATTATCACCAGAACGGGTATCTCTGAACGCCATATAGCTGAAGACAATGAAGCTACTTCAGATGTAGCTGCAAAGGCAGCCTTGAAAGCCCTAAAAGATGCAAATATTAAACCTGAGGAGATTGATTTAATAATTGTTGCTACGAATTCTCCGGATATGGTTTTTCCGGCCACTGCCTGTCTAGTTCAAAATAAAATTAAGGCTGTAAATGCCGCAACTTTTGACTTGCAAGCAGGATGCACCAGTTCGGTTTATGCCCTGGTTACCGCCTGGCAGTATATTGCTACCGGGTTTTATGACAATGCCTTAATCATTGGGGCAGAAACTCTCTCAAAATTAGTTGACTGGACTGATAGAAATACTTGTGTCCTCTTTGGTGACGGAGCAGGAGCTGCTGTTTTAAAAGCTGGTCAGGAGAAAGGAATCCTTTCTGGTTGTTTGAGAGGAGATGGGTCAAACGATGACTTGATTATGTTACCAGCTGGCCTTTCCAGAAACCCTGCTTCTCATGAAACCGTAGAAAAGAAAATGCATTATGTTAAGATGAAAGGTAATGAAGTATTCAAGCTTGCGGTTAAACATATGAAAAGAGTAACTATAAAAACTTTGGACAAATGTAATCTATCAGTAGAGGATATAGATTGTTTTATTCCGCATCAAGCTAATATTCGAATTATTTCCGCACTGACCAGAGTTTTAAAAATAAAAGAAGATAAAGTTTTTGTAAATTTGGAAAAGTATGGAAATACTTCAGCTGCTTCCGTTATGATCGCTCTTGATGAAGCAGTGAAAGAAGGTAAAATAAAAAATGGCGATATTGTACTAATAACTTCCTTCGGTTCCGGTCTTACTTACGGTTCCATTGTTTTAAAATGGTAAAAAATTAAAAATTCTGAGGTAGTGTAAACTTTAGTGGGTTAGTTAGATAAAGGAAGAATACTATTTTTTTGTATCTCTTTTTCTCTTTCTTAACTCGATACTTTTTTAGATACTATAAGATTTTAATAAGAAAGGTTATGAAAAAAATATGAACAAGATAGCTTTTGTTTTCCCAGGCCAGGGGTCACAAAAAGTAGGAATGGGAAAAGATTTAATAGAAAATTACCCGGAAGCAGAAATTTTACTTAATAGAGCTAATGAAGCTCTAAAAGAAGAAAGAGTAGATATTGGTAAAATCTGTTTCGAAGGCCCAGAAGAAGAATTGAAAAATACGGTTAATGCTCAACCAGCAATTTTAACCATTAGCACAATTTTGTATAAATTATTAAGAAAAAATAAAATTGAACCCTCTATAGTTGCCGGACATAGCCTGGGAGAATATTCAGCAATGGTAGCTAGTTCTGCTATTAAGTTTGAAGATGCAGTGAAGTTAGTAAGGAAGAGGGGAGAATACATGCAGAGCGCAATTCCGGCAGGAAGAGGTTCGATGTTAGCAATTATCGGTTTAGAAAAAGATGAGATAAGTAAAATGTGTGAAAAAATTAAGGATATCGGGATAGTAGAAATTGCTAATCTTAATTCTCTAACTCAAATTGTAGTTTCCGGTGAAATTAAAGCATTAGAAAAGCTATCATTAATAGCCAAAGAGAAAGGAGCAAGGATGGCGATACCTTTAAAAGTAAGTGCTCCCTTTCACTCATCATTTATGGAGGCTGCAAAAGAAAAATTAGCGAGATATTTGGAAAATGTAAAAATAGATAATCCCAAAATACCTATAAGCTGCAACGTTAGTGCCGATTACATTAACAATAAAGAAGAGGTCAGAACAGCTCTAATCAAACAAATGACTCATCCTGTAAGGTGGGTTGATTCCATAAAAAAAATGAGTACTGAAGGTATTAATTGTTTTATAGAGGTAGGTCCAGGGAAAGTGTTGAAAGGGTTGATTAAGCAAATTATTCCCGAGTCTGAAGTCTATAATGTATTTGATTCAAATTCTCTTCAAAATGTAGTTGAAAAAATGGGGGAGGTCTTATAGAATGGGGCTATCCGGAAAAGTTGCTTTAATTACAGGATCAACTCGAGGAATAGGAAAGGCTGTTGCCTTAGAATTAGCACACTATGGGGTAAATGTAGTTATAAACGGTGTTTTACAAAAAAGTAAAATTGATAAAACTGTGGAAGAAATCAAAAAAAATGGCAATAGGGCGATTGGAATAAAAGCTGATATAACTGTATTTGATGAAGTTAATAGAATGGTGAAAGAGATTATAAATAAGTTTGGGAAAATAGACATATTAGTAAATAATGCCGGGATAACCCGAGATTCTCTTCTAATCAGGATGAAAGAAGAAGATTGGGATGCAGTGATAAAAATAAATCTAAAAGGTACTTTTAATTGTTCCAAAGTTGTGGCAAAATATATGATGAGGCAAAAGTCCAATGATAAAATTATGAATATCTCCTCAGTTATAGGATTAGTGGGAAATATCGGGCAGGTTAATTATGCCGCTTCAAAAGCAGGGATAATAGGATTAACTAAATCAATGGCAAAAGAACTTGCTTCGAGAAATATAAATGTAAATGCTATTGCGCCCGGATTTATCGATACAGATATGACTAAAAAGTTACCGGAAAAAGTTAGACAAGATCTGCAGCAACACATCCCTTTAAAAAGATTAGGTACTGTGGAAGATGTTGCTAAGGTGGTGCATTTTTTAGTTTCTGATGCAGCAAATTATATTACAGGACAAGTTATAAATGTCGATGGCGGCATGGTAATGTGAAAGGAGGTGAAAGTATAGAATGGAGTCAATAGACAGAATAAAAAAGATAATCGTAGATCAATTAGGAGTTGATGAAAGTAAAATTACAGAAAATTCTTCTTTTGTTGATGATCTGGGTGCAGATTCTTTAGATATAGTTGAACTGATAATGGCTTTCGAGGAAGAATTTGATATAGAAATTCCAGATGAAGATGCTGAGAAGATGAAAACTATCGGAGATGCGGTTAAATACTTAAGTAAATAAGAATATAAATATAAAATAGGTATAAGTGTTTTTTATATTTATTTTTTAAAAAGATATGTATTAAGAATAATGTTAAAAAATTAAGTTTAATTTTTAGCTAATTAAGGGTCGGAGATTTATCCGACCCTTAATTAAAATGTTAATCTACTAACAATAATTATTTAGCGAAGGTGTTGAGTGAATAATGAAAAATAGAGTAGTAATTACCGGTTTAGGTCCGGTTACTCCCGTAGGAATTGGGAAAAATAGTTTTTGGCAATCTTTAATTCAAGGAAAATGTGGTGTCGATAGAATAAGTTATTTCGATACTGAAAAATATTCTGCTAAAATAGCAGCAGAAGTAAAAGATTTTGATTATATAAATTATATATCTATTAAAGAAGCAAACAGAATGGATAAAAGTACTCAATTTTCAATTGTCGCGGCTATGTTGGCAATTGAAGATTCCAAATTAAAAATTATTGAAAAAGATGCTTATTCAACAGGAGTTATAATTGGTTCGGGTATAGGCGGTATAGGAACATTGGAGAAACAACATAAAATATTATTAGAAAAAGGACCGAGGAGAATAAGCCCATTTTTTATACCTATGATGATTTCTAATATATCCGCAGGCGAAATAGCTATTAAGATTGGGGCTAAGGGGCCTAATGGAGTTATAACTACTGCTTGTGCATCATCTACCCACGCCATTGGAATGGCTTTCAAGCTTTTACAGTTAGGAAATGCCCAAGTAATTATCAGTGGAGGTACAGAATCAGCAATTACCCCCATGGCTTTAGCCGGATTTTGCAAAATGAGAGCTTTATCTACTCAAAATGATCATCCCAAAAAAGCTTCTAAACCTTTTGATAAAGGAAGAGACGGGTTTATTATGGGTGAAGGTGCCGGGATTTTAGTATTAGAAACTTTACAACACGCAAAAGAAAGAAATGCTAATATATATGCCGAGATATTAGGTTTTGGCATGACGGCTGATGCCTATCATATTACTGCTCCCGCACCTGAAGGAGAAGCGGCTGCTAAGGCGATAGAAATTGCTTTAAGAGATGCAAAAATCGATCCTTCACAAGTCGACTACATTAATGCTCATGGGACTTCTACTTACTTAAATGATAAATTAGAAACCTTAGCCATAAAAAAAGTGTTTGGAAAGCACGCCTATAATTTAAAAATTAGTTCTAACAAATCAATGATCGGTCATCTGTTGGGGGCAAGCGGGGGAGTGGAAGCAATTTCTACTGCTCTTACTATTAAAAACAATATCATTCCTCCTACTATAAATTACAACTTGCCGGATCCGGAATGTGACTTAGATTATGTACCAAATAAAAGTGAAAAGAAAACAGTTAATTACGCTATTTCCAATTCATTTGGCTTTGGTGGACATAATGGAGTAATTGTTTTAGGAAAATACCATAATTAGTATCGGGTATCGAGTGTATAGTAAGATGGTTAACTATAATGTGAACCGATATACCAAAGACTAAATAATAAAGGATATAATGATATTGAAAAAAAGAAAAGGATTTGATGACAAATAATTTAGAAAAAAAATTAGATTATAAATTCAAAAATAGAATTCTTCTCAAAGAATCTCTGACCCATCCTTCTTTCCAAAAGAGAAGTTTAAAAGACAAGAAAACTAACAATCAAAGATTAGAATTTCTAGGTGATTCTGTTTTAGATTTAGTCGTTACTGGATATCTTTATCGTAGCTTCCCTTCTTTTTCAGAAGGTAAGCTTACAAAAATAAAATCTGTTATAGTTAGTAAGGATATTTTAGCTAAATGGGCAAATAATCTTTCTTTAGGAAAGTATATTATTTTGGGAAAAGGGGAAGATTCAACCGGAGGGAGAAAAAAATTATCTATTCTTGCAGATTGTTTTGAAGCTCTATTAGGAGCAATATATTTAGATGGTGGTCTACAAAGAGCTAAAAAGATTATATCATTATTTATTAAAAAAGAAACGGAACTAATTATAAAAGGGAAGCAGGGAGAAGATTATAAAACTTTATTACAGGAAATATCTCAAAAAAAGATAAAATGTTTACCCGAATATTTTTTGATTAAAGAAAAAGGTCCGGACCATAAAAAAATATTTTGTATTGAGGTAAGACTAAAGAAAATTGCCTATGGAAGCGGAATTGGTGAGAACAAAAAAGAGGCAGAGCAGGAAGCAGCACAGGATGCTCTAAAAAAATTAAAAGTAATAAAATGAGGCAAAAGGTGTTTTTAAAAGAACTTGATATTTATGGATTCAAATCATTTGGAAAAAAAACAAAACTATCATTCAATTCTGGCGTTACTGCAATAGTAGGTCCGAATGGCTGCGGTAAAAGCAATATTACCGATGCGGTCAGATGGGTATTAGGTGAACAGAATATCAGGTCATTACGGGGGAAACAACTATCAGATATTATTTTTTCAGGGAACCACAAAACAAAACCTTTAAACATAGCGGAAGTTTCGTTAACTATAAATAATTCTGAGAAAATTCTCCTGGTAGACTGGGAAGAAGTAAATATTAAAAGAAGAATATATCGTTCCGGAGAGACCGAAAATTTCATTAATGGAATCTCTTGCAGATTGAAAGATATTCAAGAACTGTTCATGAATACAGGATTGAGTAAAAATACTTATTCCATCGTTGCTCAAGGAGAAGTTGATCTTATTTTAAGTGCAAAGCCGTCTGAACGACGTTATTTATTTGAAGAAGCTGCCTCTATTTCCAAATATAGATATGAAAAGAAAAAAACATTAAATAAGATAGTAGAAACTAATAATAATTTAGATAAGATTGAAAACATAATTTCTGAAATAAAAAATCAATTACTAATTTTGGAAGAAGAAGCAAATCATTTAAATAGTTATAAAATATGTCAAAAAGAGATTAAAAATTTGGAATTATTTTTAATCTATCAAAGATACAATCTATGCAGAACAAATTTATATAAAATAAAGAAAAATTTAGAGTACTACGAAAAAGAAAAAAACAAGATTACACAGAAAATTAAAGAAGAAGAATCAGCGATTAATTCATTAAGTATAGAATTAAATAATTTAAGTAAGGAACAAGAAAAATATAAATATGATAATTACGAGCTGGATAATAGAAAAAAAATAATTCAGAACGAATTAAATTTAATGTTACAAAAGAAGGGCGATATTGAAAAAAGGTTGGTTGATTTAAATAAAGAAGCCGAAAGTATTAACCAAAAAATAGTTATTGGTGAACAAAATAAAAAAGCGGTAAGCTTGAATACTCTAGAGATAAATCAAAAATTAGATAGCTACAATAAAAAACTTATCTTTTTAAATAAGGCCATTGATAATATTTCAAATTTTACCAATTCGCTTAATATTATAGAGATTAATTCAAGGGAGCTATTAAAGATAATTTCTAAAAAAGAATTGTTTTTAAGGGAATCAAAAATAAGATATAGTACTACCTTGAATATTATCGATGTAAATTTAGAGAAAATAAGGGAAAAAAGAGCATTGCTTGAAAATCAATTAAAAAATATGCTGGCAAAAGAGCTTGATTATCAAAAAATTGTAAGAGAAAACAGAAAAAAAGGAAATGGAGCGCAACTTAAATTAAATGAAGAGAAAATAAAAGAGATTGAGATTATCTTAAAAAAAATACAGGCAGAAGTGGAGAAAGATAAAAATGTAATTAACTTAAAAGAAGAAAGGAAAAACATTTTAAAGAAATCAATTAAGACTAATGGGGGGAAAAACGGACAAAAGACAGATATCTTCTACTTTAAATACTGCCAAAAATATCCAGATAACCTTTGTGAAAAAATCATAAAACTCATCGATAATATTCCTTCAAAATATGACAAAATTATGAAGATTGCTTTAAAAGAAAGTTTAAACTCAATTGTAGTGAGCGATATTTCATATGCTTTAAATATAATTAATTCCATACCGAAAAATGAATTAGTGAAATTGAAGATAGTCCCTATGAATTTAATAAAAAATGTAAAAACATTTCCTGGTAACCAGATTAACATTAAAAACAAAAATATTTGTGGTTTTGCCTGCGAACTGATAAATTACTCCCAAAAATACCAGAATTTATTTAAACTTTTATTGGGAAATGTATTAATAGTTGAAGATACAAAGACTGCCCTTGATATTTCTAATGAGTACCTGGGTAAATATAAAATTATTTCACTAAATGGTATGGTAATAAATATAGACGGTTCCGTAGATTTTTATTCAGAATCAACAAATTCAGAGAATTATAAAGAGAGTTTTTATTATGTAGAAAAAGAGATTGAAAAGTTAGAAAAAGAAATAAAAACTTTAAAAATTAAAATTGAAAAAAATGATAGTATTATAGAAAAAAATAACGATATTTATAATTCACTATGGAAAGAAAACCAGGATATAAAAAGATTATTACAGGAGAGTGAAAAAAACCTAACGGATAGTGTAAGCAATTTGAATAAGTCAATAGTTTCAATTAATGAGCTAAAAGATAGCTTAAAAAGTATTTTGATTGAAGAAAATAGTATTTTGGAGGAGAGAAAGATTATTTCAGAGAAATTACGTTTCTTGAAAAAAAATTACAACACTCTTTCTGAATATAACAAAAATATTAGTAATTCTTATAATACAATTAATCAAATTATTAGAAGAGGAAAAAACCGTATAAACAATATTTACAGAGACATAAATGACTTAAAAAATATTATTTTAATAAATAAAGAAAAGCTGATAAACATAAAAGAAAAAGCTGAAAATGTTTCTCAATACAAGGATGAGTATTCCATCGATTTAGACAAAAAAAGAAGTGCTATAAAAGAATATAATGAAAAACTTTCTGATATATTAAAAAAAATAGAAGAACATAGAATTCAAATAGAAAGATTAGATAAAGAAAATCCTGCTATTTTCATGAAATCAAAAAAGATAGGTGAAATTCTGCAAGAAAAATCTAATCTATTAAAAAATATACAACAGGATAAGATGAACCAACAAAAAACGTACGAAGCAATTAAAGATAAACAACACAGAGAAGAAATGTTAGAGGTTCAACATCGGGAAAAATATGTTAATACAAAGGAAGAAGTAAATAAAAATTACAATTTGGCACTGGAAAAATTGGAATTATATAAAAATAAAGCCGGTTCACAGAGGGAAGCTAGCCAAAGGATAGATGTTTTAAGAGATGATATTCTAAGAATGGGTCAAATAAACTTTGAGGCCGAAAATAGATACAATAATCAGTTACAACGATATAATTCTCTATACGAAAAATACGAAGATATATGTAA
>Ga0307991_1003243_pt1 | contig 10594 bp, 12 predicted proteins | sample EllFjometagen131_FD_203146 | JGI IMG/M metagenome (GOLD analysis project Ga0307991, IMG submission 203146) | Marine microbial communities from Ellis Fjord, Antarctic Ocean - #131 | ecosystem: Environmental > Aquatic > Marine > Unclassified | place: Southern Ocean | collected 2014-10-08 | reverse complement strand
GACTGCCTTTTTACTTACTCTTGAAACAACGACAGGAATCCTGTCCTATTATTGGCAGCAGGCTTGGGGCCAAAGACTAAGTGCTCTGATTTGTAAATTCGGTGACGTATTCAATCTAATATTTAACTGGCGGGGATAAACCCCGCCCCTACGGAAAATGCCTTAAATCCTATGTAGGGGAGGGCTTTATGCCCTCCCGGGTAACTTTTTGTATTCGTAACCGTATTTATGAATTCGGGTGCTAAGCGCAATAACCGTTTTTCGAAACGCCTGTTAAATATAAAAAAGAAAAATGAAAGATTCAAACATTCAAAAAAATGATAAATGCTGCCATTCCAATCATGGGGCGCATTCAAATACTGATTCCATTCATGATGAATCCGAACATGTATCTGTATGTTCAAATGAATTTTTCGGGCATCATCATGCAAATATTGAAGAAACCAGCGGAACTAGACTTTTAATCACCCTTGCCTTGAATCTGATCATCCCGATTATTCAGATTATTAGCGGGGTCTATGCCCACAGCATGGCGATGATTTCTGATGCCACGCATAATTTCAGTGATTTTACGGCAATTTTAATTTCATACATTGCGTATCGAATCGGCAAAAAAGGCGCAACACCGCAAAACACCTTCGGGTATCGCCGGTCTGAGATCCTGGCCGCTTTATTGAATGTGACGATTCTGTCCGGAGCTTCAATTTTTATTTTATATGGAGCTTTTAAACGGCTTTCAACGCCTGAAATTGTTTCAGGCGAGATCGTTATATGGGCCGCTGCGGTCGGCATATTGGGAAACGGATTTTCCGCCTGGCTGCTCCATCGCGATTCAAAACACAATTTGAATGTGCGCGGTGCTTTTTTACACATGATGGGAGATTTTTTAACCTCCGTGGTTGTTCTGATCAGCGGCATCGTACTGATTTTTTATCCCTGGTACTGGCTCGATCCCTTGCTTTCCGTGCTAATCGTCATATTTATCCTTAAAAACTGCTGGACCATACTCAAATCTTCCACCATGATTTTAATGAACGCCACACCCGGCAGCATTGATTTAAATAAAATTCAATCCTATTTATCAAATATCAAGGGAATAACCAGTGCGCATTATCTTCATGCCTGGCCTCTGAGTTCTTCCGGCATCGCTTTTTCATGCCATTTGGTCGTATTGGATCAATTACTCAGCCAGACAGAGAAATTGTCTGAGCAAATTCGGCATTCATTTTTTCATGAGTTCGGCATTGACCATCCGGTCTTGCAGTTTGAAACCCAAACCTGCGGCAATGGGTCCATGTTGTGCGAGATGTTTGCAGACGAAAACCAAAAAAAAATAATTTGAATTCGTCAAAAAAAAGGTTGGTTAATCAGGCGTGTATGTTCTGTATCTCATAACAGGGCTTGCCCCTGATTGTCTCTTTGATTGCAAGCCGGGGAAAAACCCGGCACGCTCTGAAGATATCCTTTAAGCGGCTGGTAATAATTCTCCCGGCCTTTATTACCATGCTGGTGTTGGTATCCGTAGTTCTTTTTTTTGTGCTGGACAACGTCATATTTGCCTGTCTCGGCAACCATAACAGGGCAATTGGTGTGATAGTTGCTTTGTTTTTCGGGTCCATCACTTTGATGCCCGGCTTTATCGCCTATCCTTTGTGCGGCATTTTGCTGGAAAAAGGGGGTCACTTACATGGTCCTGGCTGCCTTTTCAACCACCCTGATGATGGTGGGGGTTTTGACCTATCCCATTGAAAGTCGATATTTTGGCGCAAAGGTGACTATCCTCAGAAATCTGGTCAGCCTTTTTATTGCTGTTGCCGTGGCAATTGCCACCGGTATTTTTTTTGGAGAAATCGGATGACAAAACGCGCAAACATTTTTAAGGCCGCAGGCGCTGCCGTTTATGTCATTTTTGTGGTTCTTTCATTTTTCTTCGGTTATGCGCCTGGAAAAGAAATCGGGCAGAACTTTATCTCTTTTTCACTGGCCATGCTCAAGATTCTCCCCTGCGCCTTTATCCTGATCGGTCTGTTTGAGGTATGGGTCAAGAGGGAAACCATAGAAAAACACCTTGGCAGCGGATCAGGGATAACGGCTTATTTCTGGGGCATTCTCCTTGCCGGGACCTCTGTGGGCGGGCTTTACGTTGCCTTTCCGGTTGCGTATTCGTTGTATAACAAGGGCGCCAAACTCGGCATGTTTTTCGCTTATATTGCATCTTCGGCGATCTGCCGGGTCCCCCTGACCATATTTGAGGCCTCTTTTATGGGGATAAAGTTCAGCATTATCCGCCTGGTTGTTTCTCTGCCATTGGTTATTGTGAGTTCAATGCTGCTGGGTGGATATCTGGAGAAAAAGGGCTATAAAATAACAAAGAAACGATAAAGGTATGCGTGCTATGAATTTTTCAAGATTCCTCAAGGCTTATGCCATCATTCTTATTTCATGTATTACCGGCTGCAAATATGCTCCCGCTGAATTTCCGGCAAGCGTCCCATCAGCGCTTCTATGTCAGGGTCCTTTTCCAGCCAATGCTTCAGCCCACCGATCAAATTGGCCGCATATGCGCTTTCACTGCCGTCGGCCAATTTATAATTCACCCACAGCCCGTCTTTATAAAAAGTGATCAGGCCAGCCTCTTCTAAAATTTTTAAATGCTTGCTCGCGGTTGACTGGGCGACACCCAGGGATGCATGGATTTCACAAACACACATCACCCGGTATTGAAGCATTTTCATAATTTTTACTCGGCTGGGGTCTGACAGTGCTTTCATCACTTTTATAAATGTTTTCATTTTGCCTCCCTTGATTTTATATCGTAATATAACGATATATAGGGTTTTGTCAATATTTTTTCTGATCAGGCTTAATTTTAAATTCGAACAATAATTCGCTAATTATTTTTTCAGCGAAACAAGCAGCAGGACGGCAACCATATCCAGGCCAATAAAGATCCAGTACGCAGTATCATAGGATCCGGTGATATCAAAACTCTGGCCGGCGATAAGATATCCGAACATCTGCAGAATCAGGAAAAATGAAATATACCGGAGCACGGAGGCAAAGTTTTTTCGGCCGAAAAGGGTGGCAACAATAATGGGGAAGGTCGACATAATGCCGCCCATAGAAAATCCAAAGACAGGGATAAAAATAATTAATGCGGCCATAGAGTTTTTAATCAGACCCAGTCCCAGTCCCAGAGCATTTGCAATGGCCATGGCAATGGCAACGCGTTTCGGATTGAATCGGTCGCACATTATTCCCCAGCTGTATTTTCCGGTAGCACCGACCAGTGCAGTGGCGGCCATCATTAACATGGCGGTAAGATGTGAAAACCCGGTATCTGCAAAACGGGGTTTGAGCTGTGACATGACACCAACCGTTCCGATCATTAACAGGCCGAAAGCCAGACCGAGCTTCCAGAAGATATCTGTTCGAACCAGTTTCGCCAGATTCCATTCAGTCTGCGTTGCCGCCGACGGGGGGACATGAATCTGGATTTGCCCGGCTGTATAGGTTTTCGTATATGTTTTGGGGTTTATCGCCAGACCATCCGGCACCAATCCCATATCTTCCGGCCAGTCCTTGACAATCATCCAGGCCAGCGGCCCGAATGATAACATAACCAAGCCGATGCAAAGGGCTGCATTTTCGATTCCGGTATATTGGATCAGCAGAAGGGCTGCGATGGGAAGAATCGCACCGGATAAGGACATGCCGGCGGTGGCAAATCCAATGGCTTTTCCTCGTTTATCCACAAACCAGTTGTTGACCGCGGCGCTTGCGACAATTCCGCCATAGGCCCCGTTTCCGATGAATAAAAGGGAATAAAACAGGTAAAATTCCCACAACGTCTGCACCCGGGCAATAAATATAAACGATATGCCCGCGATAATTGAACCGGCAAGCATTAAAATTCTCACCCCGGTTTTTATCAAAATAGTGCCATAGATGTACTGGCTGGAAAAACCAAATATCGTGCCAATGACCAGGGCAAGGTTCATGTCGGTCCGGGTCCATCCCCGGGCAGTGCACAACGGTTCTAAAAATGCGTTAAACGCATAAAATCCGGTTCCTACGGATAGAAAATAGGCCCAGAACGCGATTCCCGCGATATACCAGCCGTAATATATTTTTGTATTGGTTTGTTCCATGTTCTATTATTTTATTTAAATATAGAAAACTTGGTCCTCTGAATCAGGTCAGAGATATTTGGTCCTGTCCTGAACGATAATTTAGTTTATTTCTTAATCGTAATCTTAGTCTTAATCATAATCTTTTGTGCAAAAGTCTTTCAAAAAAAGACAGATTAAGATTACGATGATGATTAGGATTATGAAAATTGAGTATTGGTATCATCAATTCAGTGAACCATGCCCTATGTCTATGAACCTTCGATCCATCTGATTTCCGGGTTTTTCCTTGATACAGTGTTGGGATGCTTTATTGCCGGATGTCCCAATACAAGACTGGCGTACACTTTTCGTCCTTTAGGCAGGTTGATCAGACGGCACAGTTTTTTGTTAAACCGGGACAACAGAGTGACAAATCCGATGTAGCAGGAACCCAGGCCCATGCTGTGGGCGTAGTTTGTCATATTTGCCGCAGCTATATTACAGTTATCCGCTCCGAAAAAGGACATGGCCGGGCCATGAATCAAAATCAGTGCCGGCGCGCTATGAAGGATCAAGTCCCGCCCGGAATCCTTCAGTTCAATGTAATACGCCATGGGTTCAATATATTTTTCCAGCATTGCATCAATTGCAGCACTTAACTTGAGTCCTTTAAATACGTATTGCCCGCTTCGGGTGGTGGAATATTTATAAAAACTGACAGCTGTTGAAAAAACCATCTCAGAGATTTTATTTAATATGTTCGGATCTGTAATAACAATGTACGATACATGCTGTGAGTTGCTGGCCGTCGGTGAATACCGGGTAACATCAATGATATCTTTGAGTATTTCCGGGGCAACCGATTTGTCTTTGTAATGCCGGATGCTGCGGCGGGAAAGCGCAATTTCTTTATATACTGCCGGATCAATGAGTTTTTTATTAACCCGCCGCACCTGGGTGGTCTTCAAAAAGTCATTTTCAATGGCATTTTTCGGGCAGACCGCTACACAATGGCTGCATCGGTTGCATAATTCCGGGTCGGTCATGGTCGGGATGCCATCAATATTTTTCCAGACACCGGATGCACAGTCTAATACACAGCGCATGCAATTATTACATTTTTCCTCTATGCGTCGAATTTTTTCGTTCATTTCACATCCTGAGATTTACTTTTTTTATGCAATTTTTAAACATGCGCATCCCCCCTCCGAAACTGACGATTCTTAATATCTCTTCCGCATCTGTCACCATCACACCGGACAGGGAGGTTACCGGGGTATTGGTAAATACATCCGGAATAATCGGGGTAGAAGCCCCTAAGATGATAATCTCGCGGCAGTTTCTCGCTGCCTGAATGACACGCTCAAAGCTATGATTAATAATGGACGTGGCCGTTATTAAGGCCACCGTGCAATCCGGCAATCGTTTTTCTATTTCAGCAGAGGGGATTAAGTCGCCTTTGGGCTGATCAATTTGTTCAAAAATAAGCAATTTTTGGGTTTTTTTGCGAATGGCTGCGATCAGGGGGGCGAAATTGCCCACCATACCCACACAATCATTTGCACCTAGAAGATGGTTTTCTATAACATCGCCGGAAGTGAAATCGACTGAATTAAAATTTGCTAACGCATTGGCAGTGGCAAGCCCGACAGCGGTTTCGACGACATTATCAGATGTTAGAAACGCCAGCAGTGTATTTGCGGGTATGTCCTTTTGCGGTATAAAACCCGGAAACAGGGTGCAACCGAGGGGCATGTCACGATGCGGGGTGTATGCAAGCCCCACCTGTCCGTTATCCAGCATGACGGCGGTGTATCCCAGTCCGATCCGAATGTCTTTAACCCTGTGTTTTTCAGCGGATTCCGATAAATGATGCTTGATTCTATCTCTTATGTTCATAATGATTTGTCTTTTAATCAAAGGCGCGAGGTGTGGTTTTTGCTCAGGGTCGGTGATTTATTTTGAAACGGATACGATGGCATCTGTCGTCCCTTTGGTAAACATGATGGCATATAAAATAACAATAAAGCATCCGGTGGCGGAACATGCGAAAAATTTATAATAGGTACCCATGGGTGCGAGAAAAATAACCGTGATCCAGTGAAATCCAATCAGGGTATATGAGTGAAGTCGTAACGGGAAATCATCAAACCGGCAGATAATGGCCAGTCCGCAGAGGTTCCAGCCGTAGAGGGATGCAAAGGAATGCATGCGCATGAGCCATTTGTAATTTTCTGAGGCATAATCCGGAGACATTTCATAGACAATATACAAGATCCCGGTGAGTGTGGTATAAAGCAGAAATCCCATGCCGGAAATCAGAAACGCTTTTTGCTGCAGGCCTTTTCCCAGACTGACCAGAAGATACATAATCATCATTACGGTTGCAAGAAGAATGGATGTGACAAAAACCTGGGGTATCAGTTTTTCAAAAATAATAAACATAAAGAAAATGATCACCCCAAGGTTTACAAACCAGAAGCCGATGTTTTTCATCCAGAGGATGGGTTTTCCGTTATCTCCCATTATACTGAACAGCAATGACATGGTGATCAGGGAAAGAGGAAATGAAAATCCCAGGAAAAAGGTGTCTAACTGAAGTTTCGGAAAATTATTGAGTATAAAAAAATATTCATTGTTTAATATCACAAGGCTTGAGATCAGCAGACCCAATGAAAGGCAGAGAAGAGATGCCTGATGGAATTTAGCGGAAACCGGGACGTTGGATTTAAAAAAATCAAACGGAAAGAAAGAAAATTTTTTAATCCGGCTGCTTTCGACAATTGCCAGTAAAATCATGGCAATAATCAGGACCGGAATATAAATTTTAAAAAAAGCAAACAGTGCGTACATGATCGCCATAACGAGAAACACAATAATTTTAGGCGATACTTCCTGGCGGCCTTCGGTAAAGTAAAGGATAATCGATCCGCCGCTGCACAGGTTAAAAAGGAAAATATGCAGCCGGTCAAAATTGTATGGGAAGGTTTCCGGCAGAAACAAATTGAGATATCCGAAAAACAATGCCAATGACATCAGCATCAGAAGTAATAGTCGAAATCGAAGGCTCATGGTATTTTTTCTCTATCGCTATGGGTGGTGGTTGTTGTTGATTCGGTTTTCATTATATTGAAGAACAGCATTTATTTGTTTATATTTCAGGGATGGCCTCCTGTCAATAAGGTGATTTTTTCAGTTGGTATCAATGATTGACAAACTCGTAAAAAGCTTTTCATGGTGACGCATCACCACTGTATGAGAAAATAACTTGTCAATCATTTCAAAAGATTATGGACGAGTTATTTGGAAGCTTTTCATAATCACAAAGATCTTATATTCGGACGCTACGCCGACAAACAGCAGCAGTTTCTTTCCTTTGTGCTGGGTCACTATATTGATCAGGGTGTCGGCGAACTGGATCAGGAAAAATTGCCCGGCCTGCTGGCTTTGAAATATCACTCCATGGGCGATGCCGTGGCGGAGTTGGGAAGCGTTGCCGAGATACGGGAAGTGTTTGTCGGATTTCAGGCGCATTTGTATGTGCCCCAGGCACGAATATGATTATGCTGGTATGTCAGAGTTTTTTGAACCGGCGGAGTCATCCGTAAAAAATGATGTCCGGCAATTAATCCGCTTTATAATTCAATAGATCCCGGAATATGGTGAGTGCGGCTTCCGCGCCGTGACCGGATGCGGTGACAATCTGGTTAAAGCCCCCAACCACATCCCCGGCCGCGTAAATTCCGTCAATATTGGTTCGGTAGGTTTTCTGCTTGATAAATCCTTCCGGCGTTTTTTCCACACCGATTTTGTCCGCCAGGTCCACTGACGGAATATATCCGATGGAGATAAATACACCGGCAGCTTCAATCTGCGTTGTTTCATTGGTCTGCCTGTTAACAACGGTTACGCCTTCAACGGATTTCTCCCCTGTGATCTCTTTGACAGTGGAATTGTAGAGAATGGGAATACCTGAATTGATCAGCTGTCTGGCAAGCACTTCCTGTGCGTCGAGTTTATCGGTCCAGTGGACGACGGTGACATCCACGCCGATATTTTTCAGGTGTAAAGACTCGGTGACGGCACTGTCTCCGCCGCCAATCATCAATACTTTCTGTCCGGCAAACAAAGGCCCGTCGCAGGTGCTGCAGTAGCTGACACCGCGCCCGGATAATTGGGCCTCGCCCGGCGCCCCAAGGTGTTTATGCGTCGCGCCGGTGGCCAGCAGCATGGCTTTGGTAATAAACCGGCGGTTGTTGGTGGTGACGGTCATGGGAAGGCCTTTGGATACTGCCATGACTTCTTCTCCCTGAAAAATCTGAACATACTGAAGGGCATGGGAGACTAAAATTTCAACCAGTTTTGTTCCCCCGATCTGGGTCAGGCCCGGATAATTTTCTACAGTCGATGTCAGGGCTACCTGGCCGCCGAGAATATTGCGTTCCAGGATAACGGACTTCAGTCCGCTGCGGGCCGCGTAAATGCCTGCAGACAAGCCGGCCGGTCCGCCACCGACGATTACCAGGTCTGTTTCAATTTCTTTGGCATCATTGTCCGGGATAAACATGGTTTGCTGCTCCATTTTCTGCAGGGACAGCATGAACAATTCTTCCTGCTGGGCGCCGAGGGCAATCAGCATTTCATTGGCAAAGGTTTGCGGAACCGACTGGGCATTATATTCTCTGGCAATGTCCGGGTTGGCCTGGATGTCTATGATTTCAAGGGAAATAAGATCCGGTTTTTCAACAGCCGCCTTTAATGCATGCACTGCCTGCTGGGGACAGTAAGGGCACGACGGACTCACAAACAGCTTGATGTCTCTTTTGTCTTGAATCTGGTTGAGGACATTTGCCGCCTGTTGTCCGATATCGGTTTTTTTAAAACCGACAAAAATAAGGGTTTCGATAAAGATTCGGCCTTCTTCGCCGATGGGGGCACCAAGCCACCGGATATTATAATGCTCCGGGTCAATGAGGATTGTCGGCGAGTTTTCTATGTTCCATTTTTTTGCCTGATCGTGATTCAGGTCAAATTCATGGAACGTAATTTTATTGGTCAGCTGGCTAAAATATTGGATGGCCTGTCGGGCCGTATCCGCGAAAATATCATTTTTACCGGGCTGGGCAAACAGATAAACAGGTATTTCTTCAGGCATTTTTTCGAAAACCTGTTTTAATTCTTTTTCCATTTCCTGTTGGGACGGGTCATGGTCGTGTTCATCATGTGTCGGTTCCATCAGGCATTCTCCTTTTTTAACTGGTCGTTGATCAGGATGGAGTATATTATCAAGTAATAATCTTGTAGATCAAGAATAAAACAATCGGTTGGAATTAAGGAGTATATCTTCATCCTAAGTTAAGTGAGGAATATCTTTTTTGTTGCCCACTGTTGTTTTGTTTGAAAAAATTATTATAATGTTAATCATTATGGACGATTTTATTTATTGAGGATTTTGCAGAACTATCAATATTATATAAGGGAAATGAATATGAGCCATCACGATCACGACCACAATCACGATCACGACCACAATCACGATCACGACCACAATCACGATCACGACCACAATCACGATCACGACCACAATCACGATCACGACCACGATCACGACCACGATCATAAGCACGATCACGATCATAAGCACGACCACGATCATAAGCACGATCACGATCACCATCACAGCAGTATAGAAATGACGTTTGAGGAAAAAATTGGTAAACTTCTGGAGCACTGGATCAAACATAATGATGACCACGCGGTAACTTATCGGGGATGGGCGGATCAGGCAAAACTGAATCACCTAGAATCCGTTGCTGCAATCATACAAGAAGCCGCTGAAATGAACCTGGCCGTCAATGAAAAATTTGAGCAAGCCAAATTACTCCTCCAGAATCAGGGGTAGTTGATAAAATTATTCTTTTGAACGTCTCACTCACATCGAATAATTAAATCGCTCTACTCAGCTTTCAGCGGCAAAGAAAAAAGTTCCAGTTCAAGGCGCACGAAGCCTGAGGAACGAGGCGTACGAATGTACGTTGAGTGACGAAGGCTGTGGAATCCATCAGGAAAGAGGTTATCTGGAAAAAGGTTGTTTGAAAAACGTCATGAGCGCAGATCAGACAAGGCAGAATTTGGCGAAAAAGCGGAGTTTATATTTATAAATGAGCAATTTGAGCCAAATTTTAACGCTGTATGGTCAAGCGTAATAGTTTTTCATCAACCTGCTATAAGCGTTGGATGAGATAGATATACACCGGCAACCGGCACAGCGTCTTAAACTCGGTAAATTTATTTTTCACGTCTTGTATCGAGCCGATGTTTTCCATCGGTGAGAAATAGATGGTGCCTTTGCTGTGAAAATGATCCAGCTGGTTACGGGTGAGTTCTAAAATAGATGGCATGTGAGTTTCCGGAAGGTCCGCGCCGTACAAAAAATTGGCGGATATTTCCACTTTATTGTATTGTTTATTGATTGCCATTAT
>Ga0307991_1003242_pt1 | contig 10598 bp, 8 predicted proteins | sample EllFjometagen131_FD_203146 | JGI IMG/M metagenome (GOLD analysis project Ga0307991, IMG submission 203146) | Marine microbial communities from Ellis Fjord, Antarctic Ocean - #131 | ecosystem: Environmental > Aquatic > Marine > Unclassified | place: Southern Ocean | collected 2014-10-08 | reverse complement strand
CTTAAAGATTCATTATTAGGTACATTGATAAGCTTATAACCTTTTAAAACGCTTTCAATATAAAGTCCTGTTCCACCACATAATATCGGTATGCTTCCTCTTTCATCGATCTTATTATAAGCTTCCAGAAAATCGCGTTGGAATTCAAAGACATTATACTCATAACCAGGATCAACTATATCTACTAAATGATGTGGAATCTCGATATTGTTAACAGTATAATCGGCCAGATCTTTCCCAGTACCAATATCCATACCTCTATAGACTTGTCGGGAATCGGCGCTAATTATTTCACCATTGACTAAACTTGCAAGATTTGCAGCAAGACTTGTTTTTCCGGTAGCTGTGGGGCCAAGAATTGTAATCATAAAAATTAATTAAGTGGCGGCAAATTTAATATTTTGATTTCATTTTGCGAAGCGAATATTCAAAATTAACTAAAGCTTCTCTTAATTCTATCAGAAAAGATAAGTTTTTAAAATCTACAACTTGCGTAAACCGTTCAAATTCAATACTGTAAATACTTTTTATTTTGCTGAAATACATTAAATTATCTTTTAAATTTTGTTCTTGAATAAGATTTTCATTTTCTACTTCTTGTTTTAAAAACTGAAGGATTCGTAAACCATCAACAAGTGTTGAGCAAGCCTTTACAAATTGCTCTTTTGTTTTATAATTTTTACGCAAAGCCGACCAAATATCTTCTTTCTTCAATTGATTTTGAAGAAATGCAGTCATTGGTGTTTCACAATCGCTTAAAAATAATTCAGGGAAAAGATCATAGGTTTTTTTAATCTTTTCGAATAACTGAAAATGATATATTGGATAAGAAGACCAATCGCCTGCATCACCTTTTATCATAGCAGGCCCCGTACCAAAATTTACTCGATCAGAAAACCGAGAAGCTGGATAAACTTTAACTGCATTATAATCGGCCAAAGACCCGAATTTGCGTAATTTTTGGAGAAAGTAAAAATCCTCACCAGAAACTTTGGGACTTATCCCTCCCATCTTTTTATAGATAGCGACAGTAGTTCCCATAGCAGAGCCTAAAGCTGTATAATGATACGGGTTATCAATTAGCAACATATTGATGGCATAATTTCGCATATAGATTTCATAACGAAGAATGGCTCTATTTGCATTTTCATCAGCCGTTAATTTATGGTAATATGGATTGGCTAATCCTACAATCTTTTTTTGATTCAAAAAGATACTCTTAACGGTTTCCAAAAAATTGTTTGGGTAAAATGTATCAGCATCGATGCTTAAAATGATATCATCTTTTTCTCCCAGACTGGCCGCTTTATCCATAGCCATTTTTCGTGCCCAGCCTACTCCTTTTTGCTTTCCCTGCCAACCATTGCCTTTGCTGCTTTTATCGATTGTAATAACAGGAAAAGTGTATTTTGAGCTTAAAATTTCAATGCTTTTCTGATTGTCGATACACTGAGCGATCTTATCTTCTGTTTCCCACCAACTATCTAATTGATTTACACAAGCGATCAATTCAAAATTTTGAAACGATTGCTGCTTCAAACTTTGCAATAAACGACCTATATTTTCGGATTCGTTTAAAATGGGTAAACACAAATATATTTTTATCTGGCTCATAAAGACAATAAAAAAGAGGCTGTCCTATGCTTGAACAGCCTCTTCGATTTTAATATTTAAATATTATTTTAAGAATTCAGGTAAACGGCCAGGAGTCCACATCGCTCCTACTTCGTCTAATTTCTTCTCAATAGCTTCCAATTCCGCTTTAGCAGCTTTAATGCGAGTTAAAACTGGAGGGAATTCTTCAATAAGTATTTCTAGGTTAGAAACAGCAGTTTTAGTCGGTGCAGATGTTGAACCCCACATACTGTTAGCAATAACACCAAAACGATCGCTTAAACAAACTTGTTCAGGTGGAACTTCCTCTGGACTTGCCTTAGCAGGTGTTCCATCCAATAAATGAGTGATTTCATCCAATTCTTCATTCAATGTTTTTGCTTTTTGAGCTAATTCGAAAGAACAAGCAGGTGTATTATGAATTGCTTGACGAATCTGAACCATTTTAGATTTCATTTCACCTAAATAACGATCAGCACCATCCACGGTCTTACCAAATTCAAGAACTTGATTCTGGAAAGCAACTAAAGCAGCCCTGTCTTCAGCTCCTAAAGTAACATTGTCTAATACTTTTGCTTTAAAATCAACAGGATCAGCAAGCCGTTTTGTTTCACCATCGGAAACTAAGGCCAAACTTACTTTATAATTTCCAGGCATTGCTAACATACCATCAGAACCACTATTGGTTGGATTGAATTTATCTACTGGTCTGCGAGGAGCAAATGCACTTTGATATTTCAAATTCCAAGCAGCACGATTAATACCTGAAGATGGTTTTTTATAGATATTTTTAACGATATCACCTTGAGCATCAGTTATAGTAAATACTAAATAAGCATCAAGCTGATTCTTTTCAGCTTTAAGATCCTCAGCTGTTGGCGAAGGAATTGGTTTCCCTTCTTTAAACAATTCGGCTTCTTTTTTAAGTCGAATGGATTTTAAAGATTTGGGTGCTTCTTTCAAGAAATAAGTGAATATAGCACCAAATTCAGGATTTTTTCCTAGATAAACTGTTGATCCTTGTCCATAACGACCGCCAGTTTTATGATACATTAATGCATCTGCAATTGGAAAGATATAAGCTTCAGTCTTAAGAAAATCATTATTTACTTCGCGTAAAGCAGAATAATCATCGATGATATAAAATCCACGTCCAAAAGTTGCAATTACTAAATCGTTTTCTCTTTGTTGAATAGTGATATCTCTAACGGCAACATCAGGTAATCCCGCATCCATTTTCTTCCAGAAATTTCCGCCATCAACGCTAGCAAAGAAGCTAAATTCTGTACCAATAAACAATAGGTTTTCGTTTACAAAATCTTGTTCTATTGTATGAACAGAACCGTTTTCAGGAAGGTTTTTGGCTACAGAAACCCAAGTTTTACCTTTATCAGAACTTTTCAATACATAAGGTTTAAAATCATCGGCTTTGGTATTGTTAAAAGTAACATAAACAATATTTTCATCAAAACGAGAAGGTAAAATATCGCTTACAGGAGTATATTCCGGAACACCTGGGAAAGAAGAAGTCTTTGTCCAGGTTTCGCCACCATTATCTGTTACTTGAACTAAACCATCATCGGTGCCAACATAGATAAGGCCCTCTTTAACAGTAGATTCTACTAATGCTAAAATTGTACCCCATTGTGATGTCGATACGTGCTTAACAACAGCATCGTCTGGCCAATATTTGCCCATCATTGGAAATTGATCACGATTTTCGTTGCGTGTTAAGTCTTCACTAATCTTCACCCAACTATTACCTCTATCTGTTGATTTGAATACTTTGTTGGCACCCATAAATAAGGTTTGTCCATTATGTGCGCTTAAAAGCATTGGAGTATCCCAATTCCAACGGTAATTCTCTTCACCTTTTAAAGGAGCGGGTTTGATGCTTGTAGCTTCGCCCGATTTTTTATCGTAGCGATATACATTACCATACTGATACTCAGAATAAACAATATTTTGATCGTCTGGATCTACTGCTTGCCAAAATCCATCACCACCCAGAGTTACTTCCCATTCGCCTGCTGATACTCCGGCTGAACTTGTATTTTGGTTTGGACCTCCAAAGCTGTTATTGTCCTGTGTTCCACCATAAACCCAATAGAATGGATAAGAATTATCAGCAAAAACACGGTAAAATTGAGTTACAGGAAGATTCGACTTAAAGATATAATTTTTACCAGTGTCAAAACTTTCATAGACACCACCATCACCACCAATCAAAAGGTGTTTGGTGTCATTTGTATCAATCCAAAGTGCATGATCATCTACGTGACGAGCATTGTTTCCCAAAACTGACCATTTTTTACCACCATCGACAGTTACTCTGGTACGTGTTTCCATTGAATAAACTTTATCTACATCGACTGGATCAGCAACAATCGTATTGTAATACTGTCCGCTTGAACTGTAAGAACCCATTTTCGAGAAAGAAGCTCCGCGATCAGTAGAACGGAAAAATCCGCCTTGATCATTTTGTGCTTCTATAATTAGATAGATAATATTATTATCGACTGGAGAAATAGCAATTCCCATTCCGCCCATATCACCTTTTGGAAGACCGCTTGTTACTTTTTCAAATGTTGCTCCTGCATTAGTTGATTTATAGAATGCAGATTCTGGTCCACCGCCAATTTTTCCAAATGCACGACGACGACGTTGTTCTGAAGTAGCATACACTACATCCGAATTGCTTGGATCTATAACAACATTATTGATTCCAGTATTTTCTGAGATTTCAATAACTTTTGTCCAGTTTTTACCTCCATCAGTAGTTTTATATAAGCCACGATCGCCACCTGGTCCCCAGGCTGATCCTTCGGCTGCAACATAAACAACATCAGAGTTTTTTGAATCAATTGCTATCATACCAATTTGACGGCTCTCTTTTAATCCCATGTTTTTCCAGGATTTTCCTCCATCAAGTGTTTTATAAACACCATTGCCATAACCTAAAGCGCGTTGGTGGTTATTCTCGCCCGTTCCTGCCCAAACAACATTTGTATTGTTTGGATCCATAGTAATAGCTCCAATGCTGTAGGCACCTTTTTTGTCGAAAACAGGTTTCCAAGTTGTTCCATTATTAACCGTTTTCCAAATATGTCCGGCAGAAGCAGCTACATAATATTCGCTAGAATTGTTTGGATTAACAGCAAAATCTGATATACGACCCGAAGTAAATGCTGGCCCAATACTTCTCCACTTTATACCTGAGAAGGAAGTTTTTTCTACTGCAGTTTTCTCTTTTTTTGCTTCTTTCTTTTTCTTAGCAGCAAATGTTGGGTTTGCAACAAGAAATGCCAATAAAATAAAAAAGCCCAAACTGAATGTGCTTTTTAATTTGTGTTTGTAATTCATGTGTATAGTTTAAATGATTAATTATTTTGAAAAAACCTTTGCAAGCATATTTTTAAATCAATAATGAAATAAAAATATGGTCTTACAAAGGTCTCAACTTATATCTAAATTTATTTGTCTGAAGAAGGTTTTTTACCTTTACCAGGTTTAGCAATACTTTCGCGCATATCGGTGTCAGCCTGAATATTTTGAAATTTATAATAATCCATAATACCTAAATTCCCACTCCTGAAAGCCTCTGCAATAGCTTTTGGTACTTCTGCTTCTGCTAGAATAACCAGTGCTCTGGCCTCCTGTGCTTTGGCAATCATCTCTTGCTCTAAAGCAACAGCCATTGCTCTTCGCTTTTCAGCATTCGCTTGAGCTATATTTTTATCAGCATTTGCTTGATCCATTTGAAGAACAGCACCAATATTTTTTCCAATATCGATATCTGCAATATCAATAGACAGAATTTCGAAAGCTGTTCCAGCATCTAAGCCTTTTGATAAAACTACTTTTGAGATAGAATCGGGATTCTCCAATACAGCCTTATGACTGGAAGAGGAACCAATTGATGATACTACACCTTCTCCAATACGAGCCAGAACAGTTTCCTCTCCTGCTCCACCAACTAATTGTTGAATATTTGCACGAACAGTAACTCTTGCTTTGGCTATTAACTGAATACCATCTTTGGCAACAGCAGTAACAGGAGGCGTATTTATAACCTTTGGATTTACAGACATTTGAACTGCCTGAAATACATCACGACCCGCAAGGTCAATAGCTGTAGCGGTTTTAAAATCAAGCCCCATATTGGCCTTATCGGCCGAAATTAAAGCTTCAACTACATTCTTAATTTTACCACCTGCAAGATAATGAGCTTCCAGATCGTCGCGTTTTAATTCCAATCCTGCCTTTTTTGAAGTAATCATTGCATTTACAATCACTTTGGGCGGTACATTCCGCCAACGCATCAGTACTAATTGAATTAAAGATACTCTGACTCCCGATACGAGTGCAGAGAACCATAGTCCAACAGGTATATAAACAAAAAGCAACCAAATACTGATTACAACAGCTACAATTATACCTATTATCATTCCCATACCTTGTTCCATAATTTACATATTTTAGATTTTGAAAAACTGATTCTATTTAAATAGTCTCGACAAATATTTTATTATTTTTAATTTCTACGATACGAATTTTCGTTTCCGGATCTAGAAAATCACCAAAGCTTGAAACTTCAACAAATTCATTTCCAAATCGGGCCTTCCCCATTGGAGTTAAACGAGATACACATACTCCTTCATCACCGAGCTTAAATTTGTGCTGCACCTGATCTATTTTCGAATCACTGTTTGTTGAAAGCATTGCTTTTTTCCAGGTTTTTGAGCGTAAACTCATTACAAGTACTACGATGCTAAAAATGGAAGTTCCAATTAAAGCAAATATTCCCCAGCCAGTACCATAAATCACAAAAGTTTGGTAAACACCTAAAATAAGAGCAATCAATCCAATAATTCCAATAAAAGTGGTTCCAGGGACTACGAGAAGCTCAAGAAGAATAAAAATGATTCCTAAAGCAATTAATGCTAAAATAATTATCCAGGTCATTAATTTTTAATTTTTGTAAAATTAAGAAAAGAAATGGGATAATTTAAAAGAAAAATAGCTTTTTACATGCTTTAAAATAAGAAAATAGACATTGTTATGAATGATTATAAGCCCTGCTAATCTATGCTGACCGTTAAATCACGACGAGATAACTCATCAAACATAGGTTTTAAAGTGGTAAAAGAGTCGGATTTTACAGCGCATTTTCCTTTGTAATGTACAATGAAGGCACATTGTTCAGCTTGTACATCATCGTGATTACAAACATCAACCAATGATCGAATAACATAATCGAAAGTATTAAAATCATCGTTAAATAAGATAAGCGTTTTGTTTTCGTTTAAAAGCTCATCACTATCAAAAACGGGATTATGTTTTTCCTTAGTCATATTGCAAAGATATATAAAAAAGATTTTCTAATTTTATTTCATTGACGCCTTTTTTTATCTTTTGTTACTATTTTTTTGCTTGAGTTTTTCAAATTATCTTTGCAGTATGCTCCAACTAAAAAGATATCAAGCTGATCTTACAAAGGCTTTAAAATCAAATCTTCCCGGATTTGAAGCCCATTTGAAATTAGCACCAAAAGAAAGAATTGAAGGCATAAAACTTAGTGAAAGAGCTGATGATGCTAAACAAAGTGCTGTATTGATCATTTTGTTTCTGGAAAATAATAAATTAAAAATTCTATTTATTCTTCGAAGCGTATATAACGGAGCACATAGTGGACAAATTTCTTTTCCAGGTGGTCAAAAGGATAAAATTGATATGGATCTGATACACACGGCTTTACGTGAAACAAAAGAAGAAATTGGAGTAAGTCTTGACCTTAAAAACATAGTGGGGAAACTCTCGGAATTGTACATTCCACATAGCAATTTCATTGTGCAACCTTATGTTGCTTTTGCTGAGGAATTGGGCGAATTATCACCAGATCCTACAGAAGTTCAAAAGATTTATAAAATTGCTCTAGATGATTTACTAAAGGTGGATGCAATTCAAAATAAAAATGTATTATTTGTAAATAAACTACCCATTTCTGCGCCTTGCTTTTTTATAGATAATCTTAAGATATGGGGCGCTACTGCAATGATATTAAATGAGTTACTGGATATTATTAGAAGCAATGATTTAAGTTACATTTAGGTGTAAAAAATGCGTTCCAAAAAATTGAAACGCATTTAAATATATGAATCAGAGACTTAGTCTTCAACGATAATATTAGAAATCATTTTCGACGAATGTCTTAACATTTCAGTTACACCACAATAACGTTCTTCCGAAAGGCTTACTGCTTTCTTAATTTTGTCCATTGGTAAATCTTTACCACGGAAAGTATAATTAACCGTAATAGTATGGAAATATTTTGGGTGTTCTTCCGTTAGCTCACCTTCAACTTCAACATTGAAATAATCAGGTGTGACACGCATTTTCTTTAAAATAGAAATCACATCCATTGCCGTACATCCACCTAAAGAAACTAACATTAGTGTTTTAGGGCGTGGACCTAAGTCGCGCCCACCAACATTTGGAGTAGCGTCAATCATTATTTTTTGAGTATTTTCGTGCATACTGGCCTCAAAAGCCATTTCGTCTTGCCATTTTATATCAATTTTTTCTTTCATTGTTTTTGTATTTATTTTTTTTGCGATGCAAAGATAATAAAAAGCTTAAGGGAGCAAAATACGCTCATTTCTATTTCTCCTCCATAAAAGGATAGCGATAATCTGTTGGAGGAACAAAATTTTCTTTTATTGTCCGCGGTGATACCCAACGCAATAAATTGAGGTATGATCCTGATTTATCGTTAGTTCCGGAGGCTCTTGCACCACCAAAAGGCTGTTGCCCAACTACCGCTCCTGTTGGTTTATCGTTGATATAGAAATTTCCGGCAGCATTTATTAATTTATCAACTGCAAGAGATATTGCATATCGATCGTGTGCAAAAATAGCACCGGTTAAAGCATAAGGAGAAGTTTCATCAACTAGTTTTAAGGTTTCTTCGAATTCATTTTCAGGATAAACATAAATTGTTAAAACAGGGCCGAATAATTCTTCTTGCATTGTAACATATTTAGGATCAGAAGTTAATATAACAGTTGGCTCTATAAAATAACCTTCGGTTTTGTCGTATCCACCACCAACAATAATTTCAGCTTCAGAGTCACCTTTTGCACGATCGATAAAGCTAGCCAATTTATCAAAGGAGGCTTCATCAATTACTGCATTGATAAAGTTTTGAAAATTCTCCACAGTCCCCATTTTAAATGACCCAACATCGGTAATTAATTTGTGTTTAATTTCTTCCCATAAATTATCAGGAATATAGGCACGTGAAGCTGCTGAACATTTTTGTCCCTGATATTCAAAAGCACCACGACTTAAAGCCGTTACTACTTCATCAACCTTGGCTGACTTATGAACCATTACAAAATCCTTCCCTCCTGTTTCGCCAACAATTTTTGGGTAAGTATTGTAAATTCCAACATTTGCTCCAATCGTTTTCCATATTTTGTTAAAAACAGCATTGCTACCAGTAAAGTGAACGCCAACAAAGTCTTTATGTTCTGCCATTACCCTTCCACCTTCCGGTCCAGGAACAAAAATCATATTGATAACTCCATCTGGCAAACCAGCTTCTCTGAAAATTTCCATAATAATATTGGCTGAATATACTTGTGTATTGGCTGGTTTCCAAACAACTACATTTCCCATCAAGGCAGGTGCTGAAGGCAAATTACCAGCAATCGCAGTGAAGTTAAATGGGGTAATTGCATAGACAAAACCTTCCAGAGGGCGTTGCTGAACTCTGTTCCAAATTCCTTTACTTGAAACGGGTTGTTGACTGTAAATATCAGCCATAAATTCAACATTAAATCTCAGGAAATCAGCAAATTCGCAAGCTGCATCAATTTCGGCCTGATAAATATTTTTGGATTGAGCAAGCATAGTTGCTGCATTAAGTTTTGCTCGATAAGGACCAGAGATTAAGTCAGCTGCTTTGAGAAAAATAGCTGCACGATTATCCCAACTCAATGATTGCCATTTAGGTCGGGCTTTAAGAGCTGCATCTATGGCCTGAGTTACATGTTCAGCACTTCCGTAAAAATAATGCCCTAATATATGTTTAAACTCATGAGGAGGATGAATAGAAATGCGATTATCAGTTTGTACTTCTTTTCCTCCAATAACCATTGGAATATCAATTTGTTTTGATTTTAATTCTATGATGGCTGCTTTAACAGCAGCTCTCTCAGGACTTCCTGATTTATATTCTAATGTTGTTTCGTTTATTGCTTTTGGCACATGCGGTACATGATACATTCCTTGAGACATATTTTATACTTTTTTATTTAAAATGCAAAAATAGTAACTTAATTTACTATTTAGATTGTTTCTAAATTATATTAACAAATAAAATAGGATTGGCGGTTAAAAAATGTTAATCGAACAATGAATAAAAATGAATCAGGAGAATGTCCATTTTTGATTGTCTGATACTAAAAAAAACGTAAATTTGTTGCAAGACCCAAAAGATGATTCACTTTTACAAATACCAAGGCACAGGCAATGATTTTATTCTGATTGATGGAAGAGAAATTATTCCTGAACTTAGCACCCATCAAATAAAGGCAATTTGCGATCGCAATTTTGGTGTCGGAGCCGATGGACTCATGTATCTTCTTAAAAATGACCAATTTGATTTTGAGATGAAGTATTTCAATAGCAATGGTCTTGAAGGCAGCATGTGTGGTAATGGTGGTAGATGCATCGTTTCCTTTGCCTTCGACAGAGGGATCAAGCAACCTAGTTTTCGTTTTTTAGCTAGTGATGGAGAGCACTTTGCTGAAATATTACAATCCAAAGAAAACTTTAAACTGATTAAACTTAAAATGCTGGATGTAACTGATATTAAAAATATTGACGATCATTTAGTTTTAAATACCGGGTCTCCTCATCATTTAACTTTTTGCAATTCAATTGCTGATAAAAATGTTGCAGCAGCAGGGAAAGCCATC
>Ga0307991_1003241_pt1 | contig 10603 bp, 3 predicted proteins | sample EllFjometagen131_FD_203146 | JGI IMG/M metagenome (GOLD analysis project Ga0307991, IMG submission 203146) | Marine microbial communities from Ellis Fjord, Antarctic Ocean - #131 | ecosystem: Environmental > Aquatic > Marine > Unclassified | place: Southern Ocean | collected 2014-10-08 | reverse complement strand
AAAGGTGGTGGTGGGACAGACTTCAAGCCTGGCTTTGAATACATTGAAAAGGAAGCTATAATGCCTTCCTGTGTCATCTACTTCACTGATGGTTGGTGCGATTCATTTCCAGAGGCACCAGATTATCCAACTCTCTGGGTATCAACCGACAGAACCAACTTCAAACCGTCATTCGGGGAGCTGATCAATATGGAACAACGGAATTAATACTCCGTTGTTCTTTTTTAGCTATCAGCCGATATTGCAATATTTGAATTTAGATGTTAAATACTTTTAACTAGAGATCATACTTTTTTATTTTTTTATACAGTGTTGTTCGCTCCAAACCTATCTTTTTGGCAGTAAGGCTCACCTTATTGTTATACAAACTTAATTGATACTCTAAATATTCCCTCTCAAATGCATTTTTTGCATCAGTGAATTTATTAGTTGTTATTATCGAATTCATTGCATTCTGGTTCGAAGACTTAACACCATGCATTTTTCTTTTAAGTTCTTCAATAATTATTCCATTATCAATTTTATCATACATAATATGTATGTACTCAATAAATTTTTGCAATTCCCGAACATTACCGGGCCAGTGATATGAACTCAATGTTTCTTTTAATGATGCACTTTCAATTTCTGTTGAGCAAGAATGTTTATCTGCAGATTTATCGCAGAAATAATCGAATAATATCAGTATATCATCTCCACGCTCACGTAATGGTGGAAGTTTAATAATATTACCCTCAAGTCTATAAAATAGATCTTCTCTGAATTTACGCTCTTCAACAAGCTCCTGTAATTCCTTGTTGGATGCAAAGATTAACCGGACATCAAGAATTTTACTATCTCCACCCACAACTCGTACCTCTTTTTGCTCGATTGCCCGTAATATTTTTGCCTGAACACTTAAATTCAAATTGGAAATTTCATCAAGAAATAAAACTCCACTGTTTGCTTGTTCAAAGAATCCTTTTTTATCAGTATATGCACCTGTAAAGGAACCTTTTTTATGCCCAAAAAGTTCTGAATCAATTAGTGTTTCCGGAATACCTCCGGAATTTACAACTACATAGGGTTTTCCTGCTCGTTTAGATTGTAAATAAAGTTGTTTGGCAACAACATCTTTACCTGTGCCTGTTTCACCCACAATTAGAACATCAATATTGCATATAGCAAATTTAGAAATAAGCTCTTTAACTCGCATCATCTTAGCAGATTTTCCAATAAGTGGAGCACTTCCCATTAATTCCAAACGTAACACTTCTTTATCTTTATGAAGTGAATTAGCTCTTTCTTCCTGAGATTTTAAGTTAAGAGCTTGCTTGATATCATTCAAAAACTTTTCTGAACTGAAATCACTGTTTTTCTCGATGAATGTATAGGCACCCAGCTTCATAGCTTCTGCTACTTCAAGCCTGCTCGCTTCACCGGAAAGGATGATAACTTTTACTCCAAGCCCATTTGTTGAAACTAGTTTCTGATAAACCTCCAAACCGTTCAACTTGCTATTATTAAGCTTAATATCAAGTATTAGCAAATCAGGTTCAAAGGAGGGGTATGCTCGAAAAAATTCTTCACTGTTTCTAGTGGTTATTACCTTGTAATCTGCCGATTGTAAAATATCAAAATAATATTTCGATAATTTTGGATTATCTTCCAAGATTAGAATTTTTGCCATATCTACCTCAATAGTTCAAATTTCTAATTTAACTTGCCGGCAATGAGATTTCAACAATGAATAATTTGTCAGCAACATAATAATCAAGATTCCCTTTATGCTTTTCTATTATCACCTTTGATATCGGTAAGCCTATTCCCGATCCTTCAGGTTTTGTAGAAAAACCGACTTTACCAAATTCTGTGAAATCTCTATCTCCGTTATGATAAGGATTCGAAATTTTAAGATTTATTTTCTTGCTCTTTTGGTCAATAATAACATTAATTATATCTTCTTTTTCAATTTCATTTAAAGCGTTATTAATCAGATTTTCAAAAGCACATCGGAAAAGGTTTTCATCAAGTTCTATCAAAATTTGGTTTGAATTTGGTTTGTAATTTATATTTTCAAACAACTTGTGATTTATATGTTTTAGCAAAAGTTGCTCAATAAAGGAATTAAGTTCCAGCTCTTCCTTATAGAGTTTATCGATGTGTGAAAAATTTGATAAAGTATTTGCAGCTGTAGAGATATTCTTAATGGAAGATGAGACTTCTTCAATGTATGTTGTATTTTGTTCAGATAGTTGTTCAGCATATTTATCTGTTAACAGTTTTATCATTAATACCTGGTTTTTAAGATCGTGAGATATCCGTTGGATTATCTCTGATTCATCAAGAGAAGGTATTTCATAAACGAGATACTTAAAAATAAGGTAATTCTTTTTATAAATTGGTGTTGGTGTAACAGATAGATCACTTAAAATAGAGGTTGGAATTTTTGAATCTCTGGAAATTGATCTCGTCTGATCTAACGATGCGGATATCTTACCCTTTATCTTCCAATAAAATAACCTTCCACAGTAATTATATAAAATAAAATAATTTTTATGAGGAGAGGATATTGGAATGGCAATTTGCAGTGAGATTAACAAATAAAAAGTTAATAATAATATCTCAGTTAACAAAATTACTATTATATAAGGATTCAAGGTCAAATTACGTTCAAAATGTAATTTTGCTAAATAACGTTGAGATTCTTTCAGTTCAATAAAATAGATATCATTATTAAAAAAACTGTGAGAATATCCAATTACAGGAGACTCATAAAGAACTTTCAATTTTTCATTTAATATAGTCAGTGGATTTTCAAAATATGAAGCCAAATGATTTTTTGCATATAGTCTGTCACCTAAATATTTATTATAAGTATAATCAATACTAATTGATTTCTTCTTTTTAATTTTAAACTTTTCATCTAATATAATTTTCTCTAATTTATTCTGATTCCTATTAAACAGAATTATATCATTTTTATTTCTTGTTATCCCAATCATGTGTTGGTAAGTAATATCCAATTCCGAAACCACATTATTATTTAAATCCAATAATTGAACTTTTTTTTCATTAATATTAAATTTAGAATCTAATCCCATAATTATTGAGTTGTATTCAGATAAATAAAAAAAAGTATAATTATGAAATCCAGTTGAAGAGGAGACAACAATGGGTTTATTATTAATTTCTTTAATTTCACCATTATTATCTAATATATATAATTCACTATTTGTTAAAGAGCCAGGATATTTTTTTTCATGAGCATCAATTGGTTGTTGAGTTTGAGGTGAATATGAGGATAATATTATCTCTTCTAATCCATCATTATTAATATCAACTATTTCAACCTGTTTAACACCACCATTAGCATATTCCTTTTTCCAAAGTACTTTTCTATTTTTCCTATCATAACAAATTAAAATGTAGGGTAGCCATCTATCACCGTAAACTTCGATTAAAAAGTCTTTATCACCATCATTATTCGAATCCAGCATTCCTAAGATCCTCGCAAATGTGAAGCCTCTCCTTTTTGACTCTTCCTTAGTAAAAATCCTCTCATGATAGTAAGAATTTCTTATGTAGAAATTAATGATCTTATGCAAATCTTGTGGCTCAAATTTAATACCGATTTCTTTAAATAATTCTTCAGTGATTTTTGTATATATTTCAGGTTTATTTAATTTTTCGTGGATATTTCTGCTAAGTATAATTTTGTAACCATTCTTATAAGATTTTACAATAATACTGTCTATCATCGTGTTAGAAGTATTATAAGAATAAAATCTTGTTTGATTTACAACTATAACACTATCACATAAAGAATCATAAAGATCATGATGAAATATTTTATAACTTCTGGACTTATTGCCATCAGATTCAATTAAATAATAATCTGCTCTATTCTTTGTCCCAATTATGTACACATTATTGCTTTCCTCATTATAATAACATGTGTTATAATTTTGGGTTACAGAAGAGTAAATTGAAAATCCTCTTTGTTCAACTTGTTTTAATCTTCCAGTCTTAAAATATACAAAATTGAAATTGAAATAATTCTGTCCACCTTCCTTAATATAACAAATATCACAATCATTATTTTCTGAAAGTAAAGTATATTGATTTGCTCTATGAATAATTGTTTTATCTACTTTAAAATATTCGGCATTTTTAAAAAGGAATTCCTGATTTAATAGTAAAAAGAGAATAGTGCATATCAACAAAGCTGTTAATATGTACCTGATTCTTACAATTTTAAATAAAACAGTTTTCATTATTCTCCGCATATAGCAATTATGAAGATTTACTTTTTGCAATTTTTAATATTAATTTATATTTATATTTGTCAATATATTCTGCAAGTTCAGTTCCAAAAACTAAATTGTAATCATTAACAACTTGATTCCATAGCTACTTAGAGGAATCTGAGTTCGTTATTGTTTTTTTACTTTATTACTTTCACCCAATAATCCATATAGATATTCCCAGTTTGTCGATTATTATCCACAAAAATGTGGAATATTATCCACAAAACAAAGGTTGGCTTATTAACAAAATCACATGATCAAGCATCAAATCGGCTTTTCACTTTTTTGGTATAAGAAATGTGTATTAGGAGGATATGAAAAGAATTCTAATAATTGAAGATCAAATTGATGATCAAGAGATGTTAAAAGGAAAATATGATGAAGACAATGTTCAGATTGATATAGCAGAAACAGGAATTGAAACATTCTATTATCTAAGTCAATATACATATAATACTGTTATTGTTTCCAATGATATGTGTGACTTGGATGGATTATGGATAGTTCAATATATAATAAATGAGCAACAATACGATGAATTGATTTTAACTTCGAAGTTTAATCACGAGAACTTAGAAAAGGTAGCAAGGAAAATGAAGTTTATGTATTTAAGGAAACCATTAGAAAAATGATCAAAAGAAAAAAAATAAATAAGGGAAACTAGGAGGAGAAAATGAAAAAGTTAATATTTATTACATTATTTTTAATTGGGATTATTGTAAATGCTTTCGCTATGGAAGTTTACAGATATGAGCCCAGTTCTGGATCTGTTTATATATTAGAAGGCGAAAGTAAGACTTTTGAAATTGGAGCAGATCATCCATATGGCATTGATTATGTTAGATGGAAAGTTGATAGTAGTTGGATTGCCACTCATCAGTTTTCAAACAGTGGTATACAGTATTATATAGAAGATGATTTTACCCGTACCTTTAACACAGCAGGGCAGTATTATGTATTTGCTTATGTGTATGGATTAGATGGAGTAGTTGGTAGCACATATTGGCTTGTAAATGTTGAAGAACCAAATGATCCATCTGATTTAGATATAACAAACAACAATATACCTGATCCCATACCTTATACAGGTGGTGTTTATACAGTTAGGGTAAATAATGATGGTGATGAAACCCTCTACTGGGACACCTTCAGTATACCAACATGGGCATCAGTGTATTCTTCAAATGGTTCCGTGAGTGGAGGTAGCTATGAAACCGTTAATGTGTATATTGATGAAAATACTGGTTCATCTTCAAGAGATGATGATATAAAATTTTATAATACTCAAAACTCTTCTGATTATGAATGGATTTACTTCGAGCAAGATGAAGCAGTCGGTGATCTTACAGTAACAGTAAGAGATCATAATGGAAATCCAAAAGAGGGTGTACAATTAGTGCGATATCCAGGAGGGAGTAGTACCCCTATAGATACAGAAGAAACAAACAGTTCAGGACAAGTGTCATACACAAACATACCAACAGGAACTTCATATGATTTTGAAGCTTATTTTGAAGGGTCTAATCCATTTGATGATTTAGGTGAACTGTGGACAACTGCATATACTACAGTAAGTTTTGGCAGCAACACATTAGATATGCAACGTGATTGGCCATATACTGAGACATTTAGAGTTTTTAGAGACAATGATAATCAAGAGATTTTTAGTGGCGATGAAATCATAGCAGGTACCCAAGTTAGAATAGAAGTTTTAGTTACAAATGAAACTAGCAGCAACAAGAGTACTAGAAGTCGTATAATATTTGACAAGAATCAAGCAGAGCCTTGGGATTATGATGAAACAAGTTCCTATACAACCATTTCAGGTAATTCAACTCATATATTCACTTATTACTATACACCACAAGATCATGGCACTTTCCACAAAGCAGTAAAGGTAGAAGTTACACCAGGTGGGAAAACTGATTCTTGGGATTGGGCAGAAACTTTTACGACGTTGGCAGATGAAGGAGATTTAGTTGTAACAGTTTATGATCCTAATGGAAACCCAAAAGAAGGTGTACAATTGGTGAGATATCCAGGAGGGAGTAGTACACCTATAGACACAGAAGAAACAGACAGTTCAGGACAAGTATCATATACAGAGATACCTTCAGGGACACAATTCGATTTTGAAGCATATTTTGAGGGACCTAATCCATTTGATGATTTAGGTGAACTGTGGACAACTGCATATACTACAGTAAGTTTTGGCAGCAACACATTAGATATGCAGCGTGATTGGCCATACACTGAGACATTTAGAATTTTTAGGGTTAGTGACAATCAAGAATTATATAGTGGAGATGAAATAATATTAGGAACAGAAGTAAGAATTGAAGTTCTAGTAACAAACGAAACAAATAGCAGTAAAAGCACAAGAAGTCGGATACTATTTGATAGAAATCAAGGTGAACCCTGGGATCACGATGGCACAAGTAATTACACAACAATTTCAGGTAATTCTACACAAATATTCACACACTATTATACACCTCAAGAAGAGGGTACTTTTTACAAAGCGGTAAAGATAGAAGTAAATCCAGGAGGTAAAACCGATTCTTGGGATTGGGCTGAAACATTTACAACTTTAGATGAATCAGGACCGGATATAATCGAATTTTCAGGCATAACTTGGAATGTAAAAAATGTTTTTGGTGGTCCTGGTCCCAATCAATGGACCAAAAGTACAAATTCAGTTTGGGTTGATGAAGATGGCAATCTTCACTTAAAGATCAGGCAAATTGGTAATACCTGGTACTGTTCAGAAATATATAGTCAGGATTCTTTTGGATATGGTGAGTATAAATTTAAAATTTCTACAAATACTGAAAACATGGATGAAAATATTGTAAGTGGTTTATTTACCTATTTAGATGATGAGAATGAGATTGATATTGAGTTTGCAAAATGGGGTAATTCATCTAACGATACTGGTTGGTATGTTGTTCAACCTTCTGGCCCTGGAAATTATGAATCATTTGAATTAAACTTAACTGAAGACAATTCAACACACGATTTTCTCTGGGCACAAGACAAAATTTCATTCAGGAGTTGGCAAGGTCATGACTCACAACCTGCTCCAAATAACTTAATTCATGAATGGAGTTATAATGGTGATGATATACCTGAAGCATCCAATGAAAAAGTTCATTTAAATTTTTGGTTAATGGATGGATTAGAACCCGTTAATGGAAATGATGCTGAATTGGTAATATCAGAATTCGAATTTATTCCATACGAGAACAATATGATTTATCAACTATATGGAGAGCCCAATCTTGCTCATGAAATATATATCTTCAATAATCAGTATACAATGTATAGGTTCGGCAATAGTGACCAAGAATTTATTTGGCTCCCATTTATTGGTTCAAATCCACCTGCAATAGATAGTTATTTACTTAATGATCCTTATTTAACTGAGATATTGTATCAAAAAATGAGCGCTGGACTTGATTTGGAAGATTTCGATACGCATCTTGATGAGATTATCAAATTCAAAAACTATTATGATTTGAATCTATGGTGGCATGTTGAAGAGAATGGTCAGGGTTTACCATCTTTTGAACTAAAAAATAAAAGTTTAGTTGATAGGGTTACAGTGGGAAATATGGCATTCTGGGGAGCTAATGAAATTTTGAGAGCAAAAGTTACAGGAGGGGCTTCGATTTTCTCATTGTCATGGAGTTTACTAGAAGAATTATTTGATGCAGGTCAATTAGACTACATCGATCCATCAGAAATACAATCGATCATTTTTGCTCAATCGATGTATAATGGAGAACTTAGTGAATTCGAATCTATGCAAAGTCTTCTTAATATGCCGTGGGATGATTTGAATAAACTTAAAAAGATTGGAGATGGTTCAAACATGATTAAAGAATATAGTACCTTAGCATCTCATCTAATTGCTGCTCAAAATGCTGCTGAAATCGGTGATATTACTCAATTTACTATAAACTATGATTCGTTTCTAAATAGTGCGACATCTATGCTAGGTGGTTTTGCTTATGATTATTCTTCAGAGTTATTACTAGAAACTTCAGGTTTATCGGATCTCAAAGAAGAGGTTCAGTTATTTGCTTGGCTTCATGATGTTCACTTTGAAGGAATTTATGTTGTAGCAGAAGATATAGAAAACATCATTAGTAGAATTATTTTACTAGAGAACGAATATAGTGTGGATAATATAAATGAATTAAATAACTTATATAATGAGTTATTATTCAAGAAAGTATTTATTTTCGAGTCACTAAGGACTGAATTAATGGCTTGTGAATTAAGACATTTAAATTACGTTCATGAAAGTCAACCTTCTACAGTTTCATGGTGGGTGGGAGCTCATGAGTCTACAATCAATAATCTAACAAATGATTATGATTCAGAAGTTGGTTATTTTGATGTTGATAGAAATAATTATGCCGGTTATCTAACCGATACGAGAATTGGTATGGCTGGGTATGAAGCAATATATACACTCATAAACAACAATAATACTAACAATTTGCTTAGGTTATGTCTTGCTAATGATGAAGGAGAAATTGTAATTGATGATACAATACCAATAACAATAAATATTTCAAATGATTATCTTGAAAATATAACAATTAATGATATTTTGTTGGAGTGTAATGACCCAAGAGTAAGTGTGAGTACAAGCACAAATTCATTTCAAATTGAATCTGAACAATCTGAAGATTGTTCAATAAATGCAAGTGTAAATAATGATTGGTTTACTTACAATGATGGCATTAATGAAATGATAGAATGTAAAATTACTGTTATTTGGGAAAAAGGATCACAACAATATGAAAAAGAATTTATTGTTAATCTGACTGTAATATCACCTGGAGAAATGGTTAGCATAATACCAAATGATGATATATACCGTCCAAGTGAACTTGTAACTATATCGATAGAGTATGATGGAATAGATCAATATTCATCTCCAACATTAATTTCGTATTTACTCTGTCCAGATGGTTCCATAAATGATATGGTAATTGTTTACAATCCAACAAATAATACTTTTGAAGTTGATTATCAGTTACCTAATGGTCCTTTTGGTGCATGGGGAGAAAAAGGATGCATCATTGCAAACTCAGAAATTATTATCCCTAGCCATAGAGCTAATAAAGTTTTCTATTTAGTTCCTGAAGTAAATTTCGATTTCAACTTAATGGATTGGGATAATTTAGCCATTATATATCCAGAAGGTGATACTGAAGCTGCTTATGATGTAAAAGAAATTATTGGTGTTAATAGCGCAAATCTATATTGTACTGATAATTATACTACCAGTGAACTTATTGCAATTGCTGAAAACATTGATACAATATTATTGGGTGGTCATATAGCAAATCCATTGGTTGCAATACATAATCAAACAGATTTAGTACATGAAGGAGATGCGATAATTGAATTTGTTCAGGGTTCTTTTGGAAGCAAAAGTTCAGTGATTATTGCAGGTTATCTGCTACGAGATACAAAGATTGCAACATTGGGTTTTATAGATCATTGGAAATTGCAAAATATTAACCATTCCCCATCCATTATTTTACCTGATGATTTCACATTTGAAGAAGATGATGAGCTAATTGTTGATTTCACAGAGTTCATTGATGATATCGACCTGGATGATCTTACACTAACAGTAACTGGGAACACAGAGGTTACAGTTAATATTGTTGATTTTGAAGTAACTTTTGGAGCAATTGAGAACTGGAATGGAACCGAAACTCTAACTTTCACAATAGATGATAACGTAACCAGGGCAACAGCAGAAGATGTAGTTAGTATAATAGTTATTCCCGTAAATGATGATCCTACCATTACTTTACCTGATGATTTTACATTTGAAGAAGATGATGAGTTAGTTGTAGATTTCTCAGCATTCGTGGAAGATGTTGATCTGGATGATCTCTTACTAACAGTAACCGGTAATACTGAGATCACAGTTGATATTGATGAATTGGCAGTAACTTTTGGCGCAGCTGAGAACTGGAATGGAACTGAAACATTAACCTTTACAGTTGATGATGGACAAGGTGAAAGTGTATTCTTTATAACCAGTAGAAGTTCTCAAAAACAAAAACAATTCGTAAGTGAAAACAGCAGAGCAACTGCAGATGATGTAGTTGATGTTATTGTTCTTCCTGTAAATGACGATCCAACAATTGTTCTTCCTGATGATTTCACATTTGAAGAAGATGATGAGCTAATTGTTGATTTCACAGAGTTCATTGATGATATCGACCTGGATGATCTTACACTAACAGTAACTGGGAACACAGAGGTTACAGTTAATATTG
>Ga0307991_1003239_pt1 | contig 10605 bp, 10 predicted proteins | sample EllFjometagen131_FD_203146 | JGI IMG/M metagenome (GOLD analysis project Ga0307991, IMG submission 203146) | Marine microbial communities from Ellis Fjord, Antarctic Ocean - #131 | ecosystem: Environmental > Aquatic > Marine > Unclassified | place: Southern Ocean | collected 2014-10-08 | reverse complement strand
TGCCTTTAAGAGTAATGCTGAGTCGAACAAACCTACGGTCGTCTTTGTCATAAACACGCTCGATTAATTTTGTTTTCATCAAATTGTTAACAAGAGATGTTGCAGAAGGAGAGGTAACATGAAGATAATCAGCAATTTCTTTCATAGAAGGATTGCCTTTTTTAGTTATATAACGAAGTATTTGCAGTTGAAAATGAGAAAAGTGACCAGTTTTTTCTTGGTTTTCGATACGCCCTCGAATGAGGCGGCTGATTGTAAAAATCATTGAAATAAGTTGCTCTATGTTGGTATTCGGCATATTTATATAAAGGTTAAATAATCAAATTATTAGATACTCTAAGTATATCATTAAACAAAAAGGAGTCAAGTTTTATCCACAGTCCACAAATTAATAAAAAGTATTCTACAAAAAGCAATTAAAAAAGGGGCAAATTCGCGCCATTCATACCCATGTTACTATGAAAGGATTTTCTTATTTTTTCAATCCTTTCTTTTACTACTATCTACACTTCAACCGCAATTATACCAAAGATGAAATTGTCAAATTAATGATTGATTGGTTTTTCGATGGACTAAGGGTAAAGAAATAAATCCAAGCATTTAATAGAACAAAAAAAACACGAAGTTGATGCTTCGTGCTTTTTTGTTTATAATATACGTATCTTGGTCTCTCGAACCGAGCACTAGCTTACTCCCCTATGGGGATAGGGCTTTCTCGAACTATTCTCAAAATATGAGGCCTCTCGGTCTCCCGAAAGGCTCACTATCCTGCTCCGCGGGTAGGACTCGAACCTACAACCTAGTGCTTAACAGGCACCCGCTCTACCGTTGAGCTACCGCGGAATGAAATAATGCGTAATTATAGATTAAATCAATTTTGATATTTTTTCAAGTTTAATAACCTTCTAATTTTTTTAAATAATCGTGATTGCGAATTCGTTCTAAAGATTTAGCTTCAATCTGCCTTATTCGTTCTCTTGTAACATCAAACACCTCCCCTACTTCTTGTAATGTATGGGTTACTCCATCGTCTAAACCAAATCTCATTGAAAGAATCTTTTGCTCTCTGTCTGTTAAATCTTTCATAATTTCGTGAAGTCGTTCTTTCAATAAAGCACGGGCAGCTTTTTTTGAAGGAGATGGTAAATCTTCGTCTTTTATAAACTCAGAGAGAACGCTATCTTGTTCATCTTTATTGCCAATTGGAGTTTCTAAAGATATAGTTTTCTGGGCAATTCTCTTTATATGCCTAACTTTTTCAATGCTTAAACCTATCTCCCTTGCCATTTCTTCAGCTCTCGGTTCACGACCCAATTCTCTTAATAAGTTACGGCGAACTTTAGTATATTTAGAAATCGTTTCTATCATATGAACCGGAATACGAATAGTTCTAGCTTGATCTGCTAAGGCCCGAGTTATCGCTTGTCTTATCCACCAAGTTGCGTAAGTAGAAAACTTATAACCTCTTCTCCAATCAAATTTTTCAACTGCCCTGAAAAGTCCTAAATTTCCCTCTTGGATTAAATCAAGCAAAGTTAAATTAGCTGTTCTGCCCACATATTTCTTAGCAATAGAAACAACCAATCTTAAATTAGCTCTGACTAATCTCTGCTTGGCAGCCATATCCCCCTTTTCAACTCCTTTAGCTAAATCCTTTTCTTCTTTTGCTGTTAAAAAAGAAACTTTACTAATTTCTTTTAAATACATTTGAATAGAATCTGGTCTCCTGCTTGAAATAGGCTTGGTTTTCTTTTTATTATCGTCTTCTATATGCAAAAACCCTTCGCTTCTTTTTACTTCAATTCCTTCTTCGTCTAATCGTTGGTAAAGATCTTCAAGCCCTTCAATATCTTTCTCCGGCGTCGGAAAAAAATAGATAATTTCACTATAAGTTACAAATGCACGACCTCTGCATCTTTTAATCAAATCTTCTATCTTGTCTTGAATAAAAATCTTACTTTTTCTTTTCGGAGCATTCTCTCTTGCAATTTGCCTTACAACCCTCATTCTCTTTGCAGAAATTTTTTTAACTTTCTTTATTGGCTTTTTCTTATCAATTTTTTTCTTAACCTTTCTAATTGGTTTTAATGTCTTTTTTCGTTTAACTTTTTTAATCGGTTTAGAAACTTTTTTCTTGATTAGCTTAATCTTTTTCTTAATTATTGATTTCGGTTTTTTAACAACTTTCTTTTTTGCTTTTTCTTGTCCATCTATTTTCTTTTTTTTACGAGATTTTATTTTTACCATAATTTCTAATTGATTATTGATTATTAATTATAGCTAACTTCTCTGTAAATTGATTAAATTCTCTTGATATTTTTTTCATCTTCTCTTGATCCTTATCTCTTTCTGCCTCTCTAATACTTACGGATAAATCAGCCAATTTCTCTTTAATCATAAGAGATTCTAATTCGTTAAGACAAGTTAATATTTCTTCTTCTGGATTAATATCCTCTTTATCTTTTCCTGTTGCTATTTCTCCTTGAAGCGCAAGAAAATTAAGAAAATCCTTAACTTCTTCTGAAAAATTGAATTGTTTAAAATTTTTAGAAAAATCTTTTGGTTTTTCTTTGAAGTTTAATAAAATATCTCTAACTTGAGAAGAAAAATAATCCAAACAATCGTCTTTAATTAAATCTATGCCACGAACATAATTCAAAAGCAGGGATAAAACTTTTTCTTCGATTAATTCTCTCCTTGTTTTTTGATGTGAAGAAAGATTTTTGGTTACTGTTTTATTTGTTGGTTCAGATAATGCTAACGAATATTTTTTTGATTCCTGTTCAACGCTTTCTTCGCTCACTTGTAACTTAACAGCTAATTCCTTAAGCCAAGAAGATTGTTCAATCTTGTTTTCAACTCTTTTTATTACTGGTAATAACATTCGGGAAATTTTCCTCTTGCCTTCTGCTGTTTTACTATCAAACATTGAGAAAGCATTTTTGAAATAAAAATCAATAATGGAATTCGCTTGTTCAATTGCTTTCTTCCAATCTTCTGCATTAATAGAAATTACTTCTGCCGGATCTTTACCTTCTGGTAGGTTGGCCACAACCTTGATATCAAACCCTTGCGATTGCGCTAAATCAATTCCTCTCTTTGTAGCTGAATCACCTGCTATGTCCATATCAAACGCAGTAATTAAATTCTTAGAATATCTTTTCAATAAAGAAAGTTGTTGAGAGGTAAGGGCTGTTCCAGAAGTAGAAACAACATTTTCTATTCCTGCCTGACAAGACATTATCACATCTGTATATCCCTCTACCAAAACACAGGCGTCTTCTTTTCTAATAGGAACCTTTGCCTTATTTAATCCGTACAAAACCTTGCTCTTATTATAAAGCATGGTATTGGGAATATTAAGATATTTTGCTGTGGTTTGTTCTTCTTTCCCCCTACTTGTAGAAAAAACTCTACCACCAAATCCAATAATTTGTGAATTTAAATCAAAAATAGGAAAAATAATTCTACTTCGGAATCTATCGTAGGTTTTTCCTTTATCACTTGTAAGTGCTAATCCCACTCTTTCAATCTCTCCAACTGAAAATCCTTTTGTTTTTAAAAAACTCAATAAACTTTCCCATGTCTCTGGCGCAAAACCAACACGCCATTTCTTAATTGATTGTTCACTAATCCCCCTTTGTAAAAGATATTGCTTAGCCTTTTGTCCGGTTGAACCCTCGTGAAGTTGTTTCTCAAAGAATTTAGTTGCTAATTCGCAAAGTTCATAAAATCTTTTTCTGGCTGTTTGAATTTGAGGATTTTGTTTTCGTAATTCTACTCCGGCTCTTTTTGCCAAAATACGCAAAGCATCTCCAAATTCTACTCCTTCTATTTGTTTTACAAAACCGAAAACATCACCTGAAGCACCACAACCAAAACATTTCCAAATTTGACGAGTTGGACTAACAAATAACGATGGTTTTTTTTCGGAATGAAAGGGACAAATAGCTCTATAGTTTGCCCCTGTCTTCTCAAGCTTAATATAACTTGAGATTACATCTACAATATCTAATCTCTCTTTTATTTCGTCAATCGGAGAACTCATTGTTTTGCCTTGTTATTTAATGTTTTTTTAAAAAAGAATCTTATGCAATTAACCAATATTTTTAAGATTGTGTTGTCTTAGTCGCAAAGCAAGGTTTATAAAAATTATTTGCCAATTCATTTTCCATCGTGCCTTTGATCCCTCCCAAAAACCCATTTTTTTTTCTTTTGTAATGTGTCTTACTCCTTCAAGTACAAAGGGCGTAACTTTTATATTATTCTTTTTAGCTAAATAAGTGATAACACTTTCAATGTAAAATTTCTTCTTATATTTTTTTGGAATTTTATCCCAGAAAGATCGTTTTATCGCTCTCATCCCCGAAAATGGTGATTCTGTTTTTCGAAACCATTCATTTAAAAATGTCCTAAACATTTTTCTATCTATAGCACATACTGTCATATCTGCAGTCTCTTGCAACACTGGCTCTAAAAGCATAGTTAAATGTTGTGAAGTTAATCCAACTAAATCAGCATCTAAAAACAATAAAATTTCTGCTTTAGTAGCTTGAACTCCTTTTTCCAACGCCTTACCTTTGCCTTGATTATTCTTTGTTCTTAGTATTTTTGCCCCACTTTCTTTAGCAATCTGCGATGTCATATCAAAAGAACCATCATCCACAACAATGACTTCGTCAATTAAAGCGTTGTCCTTCGCCGCCTGTATCACAGACCCGATACTTTTCTCTTCATTATATGCCGGTATAATTGCTGCAATTTTCATTTTAATCTTTTTCTCTTTTGCGACTCCTTTAAATAGTTTTTTTTCGTGGAAACTGGCTTACCACTTTTTCTCTCTAAATTTTTTCTCGCTTAAGTCCTTTAAATTTTTTATACTCTGATGGCGTCATGCCGAATGTAGCCATTGAAATCTCTGATGTTAAAATCGCATATTCTTTCTGTTCTTTTATTTCCCTTTTCTGCCATTCATCCGTCAATTCTTCTCGAATAGCAATGCCTCGTATTCTTTTTTCAATCCAGGCGTCTGAATAACCCTTTGCTTTATAAATTGCTCGCATTCTTTTCATCGCTAATTCTGGATCTTCTATTTCTTTAATTCTTTCATATCCCACTCTTGCTAACCATCTTTTAAACGGCTCTGCTTTGGGCGAAGGTATAGTTTGAACGATCCTGAAAACTGTTTCAGTGTTAGCGCAATCCGTTTCTCTTGTTTTTCCATCTATGGCTAATAATTTTAACTGTCCGATTTTTTCGGACACTTCCACATAACCCTCGCTTATCAACTTTTTCTTTAAATCGTTCCAATATTTTCTCGGTCTTTCTGTTTCTGTCAATACTTTAATAATATCAATAATTGAAAACCACCATTCGTTTTTATGAATTATTTTTCTAATTTTTCTACCCCTGAAAATAGCTATTTTTGTCGCAAGCGTGCTAATCTCTTTCTTGGGTTGTTTTTTATTTATAGACATAAATTTAACAAAATTCAAAAATGAAATTGGCGGTGGGGGTGGGATTCGAACCCACGAGACCCGTGAAGGTCACGGCTTTCCAAGCCGTTTCGTTAAACCACTTCGATACCCCACCTTTGTCTTTATATTTTCATTCCACGCAAAGCTTTGAGTCGTTCTTCTGTTGGCGGATGAGTTGAATATAATTTTGTAAACCAGGATTTTGCTTGTTTACCACGAAAAGGATTAGAAATATATAAATGAGCAGTAGCATTGTTCGCTTTTTTCATCGGACTCGGATCGTTAGCAATCTTTTCAAGAGCCCTTGCCAACCCTTCTGGATAACGGGTAATTAAAGCCCCACTGGCATCTGCTAAAAATTCTCTTTTACGAGAAACTGCTAATTTAATTAGATTAGCAGCAACGGGAGCTAAAACAGCGGCCACTACTCCTAATACAAGCATTATTGCTCCTGCGTTACCTTTTGAATTTCTTTTTCTTCCTCCTCCGTAAAAGCTAATTCGTAAAAATATATGAGAAGCCATAGCAATAATTCCAACCAAGACCACAACCATTGTCTGTAAGAGCATATCTTTATTCTTGATGTGGGAAAGCTCGTGGGCGATAACTCCCTCAAGCTCTACTTTTTCCAATTTATCTAAGAGTCCCTGCGTTACGGCAACTACTGCGTGTTTAGCATTTCTGCCAGTTGCAAAAGCATTGGGTTGACTTTCGTTTATAATATAGATTTTCGGAAAAGGAAGACCAGCCGTAATACAAAGATTCTCAACAATCCTATATAATGTGGGGTTGTCTTTTTTTTGAATCAATTTAGCTTCAGCCATAGAGAGAACAATTTTATCTGAATACCAATAGCTAGTAAAACTCATCAATATGCTAAAAATTGTTGCTCCGATTAATATAGCTGGGCTTTCTAAAATATAGCTAAAAAGCCAACCAAGACCAATTATCAACACCAAAAAAAAGGTCATTAAAAACCATGTCTTGCGAACATTCTTCTCAGCAAGATGATAAAGAGTCATATTTTATTCCTTGAAAATAGTTTACTACAAAGTTTAAAATTCCACTTTTGGCGCTTCTCTTTGCTCAGCTTCTTTCAATTCAAATAATTCCATTTTTTTATAATTGAAAAGTTGAGCAATAATATTAGAAGGAAAACTCTCAATTTTTATATTCAACGACTTAACATTGTTGTTATAAAATCTGCGAGACGCCTGAACCTTATCTTCTGTGTCAGTTAATTCTTCTTGAAGGTGTTTAAAATTCTCTGCTGCCTTTAAATCAGGATAATTTTCTACCACCGCAAAAAGAGATTTTAATGTGCCTGAAAGCGCATTCTCTGCTTTGCCTTTCTCTACTGCTCCCTGGGCATTCATTGCCTGCGATCTGGCTTGAGTCACTTTTTCAAAAAGTTCTCTTTCGTGCTTGGCATATCCCTTAACGGCATTGACCAAATTGGGAATCAAATTATATCTTCTTTTTAGCTGAACATCAATGTCAGCCCACGCTTCTTTTGCCCTATTGCGCAAGACAACGAAGCGATTAAAAATATTTACGACAAAAAGTAAACAAGCTATTGTCAACGCAATAATAACTATAAATAATGTACTCATAATTTTATTTAATTAATGATAAACTTACATTGAAACAATATCATTTTTTAAACCAAAAAGCAACCCGCCTAAACGGGTTACTTTTCCAAAATTCAATAATTTTTACTTTAGAATCCTCCGTAAGGATTGCCTGCTGGCATCATCGGAGCAGATTCTTTCTTTTCTGGCTTATTAGCTATTACTACTTCTGTAGTTAAAAAGGTTCCTGCGGCAGAAGCGGCATTTTCAAGAGCTGACCTAACTACTTTAGTAGGATCAATAATGCCTGCCTGCATTAAATTCTCAAATTTCAATGTCTGCGCGTTGAAACCAAATCCCAATTCTTCGCTTCCTTTAATTTTGGCTACAACGACGCCAGAATCAACTCCTGCGTTTCGAGAAATTTGTCTAACTGGCTCTTCAATCGCTCTTTTAAGAATATCAATGCCTGTCTGCACATCTTTTGCCAAATTACCTTTCTCTTTAATCTCAATCGTGTTTAAGGACTTGGCTGCGTCTAAAAGCGCAACTCCCCCTCCTGGAACGATTCCTTCTTCAATAGCTGAACGCGCAGCAGATAAAGCGTCTTCTGCTTTATGTTGTTTTGCTTTCTGTTCAATCTCGGTAGGAGCTCCAACCTTGATGACAGCAACTCCACCAGCAATCTTTGCTAATCGTTCTTGAAGTTTTTCCTTATCAAATTCTGAATCAACAACTTCTAACTGTTGCTTAATCTGATTAACGCGAGCGTCTATATCTTCTTTGCTTCCCTTGCCTTCAATAAAAGTCGTGTCTTCTTTTGAAGATATAACTTTTCTTGCTTGGCCAAGCATATCTAATTCAGTGTTCTCAATTTTTAAACCAACATCCTCAGAAATAACCTTGGCTCCAACTAAGCAAGCAATGTCTTCCAACATTTCTTTTTTTCTATCCCCAAATCCTGGTGCTTTAATTGCCAAAGCATTTAACACTCCTCTTAGTTTATTAACTAAAAGAGTGGCTAACGCTTCTCCCTCTATATCGTCAGCAATCAAAACAAAATCTTTTTTACCAGCTTGGGTTATTTTTTCTAAAATAGGAACAATCTCTTTTAGAGATGAAATTTTCTTATCGGTAACAAGAATATATGGTTCTTCTAATTCTGCTTTCATATGGTCAGAATCTGTAACCATATATGGAGAAATATATCCCTTGTCAATTTGAAGACCCTTAACAATATCTTTTTGCAATCCAAAGGTTTTTGATTCTTCAACGGTGACAACTCCATCTTTTCCAACTTCGTCAATAACTTCAGCGATCAAGTTCCCGAGTTCAGAATCTTCTGCGGCGATAGTGGCTACTTTAGCAATATCGTCTCTGCCAGTCATTGATTGAGATGATTCTCGTAAAGATTCAACGACTCTCTTTGTCGCTTTACTAATGCCTTTTTTTAATGCTAAAGGATTAGCTCCAGCGGCCACATTTTTTAAGCCCTCAACTATAATTGCTTGAGCTAAAACGGTAGCAGTAGTTGTGCCGTCACCAGCTGAATCGTTTGTTTTTGAAGCAACTTCTTTTACAATCTCGGCTCCAAGATTTTCAATTTTATCCTCTAATTCAATCTCTTTGGCAATAGTAACTCCGTCATTAGTGATAGTAGGAGAACCAAAGCCCTTATCTAAAATAACATTCCTCCCACGGGGGCCTAAAGTAACCTTTACGGCGTTGGCCAATTTATCAACCCCTGTTTTTAGTTTTTTCCGAGCAATCTCGGAATATTCAATTTGTTTTGCCATATTTCTTTAAATTAATTAATCAAGAACTGCAAGTATGTCTTCCTCCCTTGTTATTAAATACTTTTTATCGTTTACTTCTATTTCATTAGGTCCATATTTTGTGAAAAGAACCTTGTCACCGACCTTTACCTCTAAGGGAATTATTTTCCCGGAGGAATCTTTTTTGCCAGAGCCAACAGCAACCACACTGCCTTGTTCTGGTCTTTCTTTTTCTGCTGTTTCTGGCAGAAAAATCCCGCTTTTTGTTTTCTCTTTAGCGGTCTCTGGCTCAATAAGAACATAATCAGCTAACGGTTTGATATTCATAAATAATATTTAAAGTTAATTATATATAAGCTGAAATCGTGATTTTTATACTAAACTAAACAATAAATTTTGTCAAGAAAACCTCTTGCTGATTTTTAATTAAATATGTTAAGATAAAATAATGAGAAAATTTCTATTTCAAGTTTTGGCTGGAATGCTTGGAACATTTTTAGCCACTCAGATAATCCCTGGTGTAACTTTTTTAGGACCGCGTAAATTTTTTTTATTTATCGGTTTGGCTTTCGGAATAATAAACTATTTTATTAAACCAGTTCTTAATTTTATACTTTTCCCCATCCGACTATTGACTTTTGGGCTCATTGGGTTAGTAATAGATATCGGCATTGTTTGGTTTGTTTCCTTTTTCCTTTTCCCTGACTATCTAAAAATCTCAAACATTGCCGCATTAATAGGTAGCACTATCATTATTTGGTTAACAAGCTTCCTTTTTTATTTACTTGCCAAACGAAGTTGGCATAAACAAAGATTATATGATTAATATTCTTGCGATATTACAAATTATTGTTTCCGTCCTCTTGGTAGCCGGTATTCTTCTACAACAAAGGGGCTCTGCCATGGGTTCAGCTTTTGGACAAGAAGGTGGTGCTTTTTATGGTACTAGACGGGGTGCTCAGAAAAAAATATTTTGGGCGACAGTAACTCTGGGAGGACTTTTTATTCTTTTATCTATCTTAAATTTAATTTTCTAATCTTTTTGTTTTGAAGAAAATAAGATTTAATCCAAAAAAAATAAAGCTGGCATTACCTGAATTAAAACGATTGAAATATTTGCCAAAAATTTTAACCAAAACTGAAAAATGGTTGTTCTTTTTATTCTTTCTTGGTTTTATCGTCTCATCAGTTGTTTTAATATTCTCCTGCTATTATCAGCAAACAACAATAGCACCAACTAATGGAGGTATTCTGCGAGAAGGAATAGTCGGACAACCAAGATTCATTAATCCAATCTACGCGGCATCTAATGATTCTGATAGAGACCTTGTTAATCTTATCTTCTCCGGACTTTTCAAATATGACAGCGCTGGGAAAATAATTCCAGATTTAGTTGAAAATTATTCTATTGAAGAAAATGGTAAACTTTACGATATTTTTCTAAAAAAAGATGTAACATTCCATGATAAAGAACCCTTAACGGCGGACGATGTTCTCTTTACTATTAGAACGATTCAAAATCCCGACTTTCAAAGTCCTATTCAAGCAAAATGGTTAGAGGTGGAAGCAGAGAAAATCTCTGAATATGAAATTACTCTTAGATTAAAAAATTCTTACCCTGCCTTTTTGGAAACTCTTTGCTTAAAAATTCTTCCATCTCATGTTTGGAAAAATATTTCTGCGCAAAACTTTCCTCTCTCTCCATATAATTTTAAGCCAATTGGTTCAGGTCCTTTTAGCTTTAAAGATATTTCCCAGGATAAATCTGGAAACATTACTACA
>Ga0307991_1003238_pt1 | contig 10606 bp, 10 predicted proteins | sample EllFjometagen131_FD_203146 | JGI IMG/M metagenome (GOLD analysis project Ga0307991, IMG submission 203146) | Marine microbial communities from Ellis Fjord, Antarctic Ocean - #131 | ecosystem: Environmental > Aquatic > Marine > Unclassified | place: Southern Ocean | collected 2014-10-08 | reverse complement strand
TTGTAATATTGACGCTTATAGTTATAGTCGCGGCCCTTAATATTATCAGTACCCTTACGGTGATGGTGGCTGAGAAGAGAAAGGATATCGGTATCCTAAAGGCGATTGGCGCGACAAGAAAGAGAATAATGATGATATTCTCTTTTCAGGGGATTATCATAGGAGTCTTGGGCGTTACAATAGGCGCGCTAACAGGTATAGGGGTATCTCTATTGCTTGATAAGTTTCGTTTTCCTATACTGCCTGAGAGTATATATTATGGCATAAATTATCTTCCGATAAAGATAGGCCTTATAGATTCAGCCTCTATTATCGCGGCGGCGCTTATTATAAGTTTTATAGCCTCAATCTATCCGGCATACCAGGCAGCCAGGCTTAGCCCTGTAGATGCCTTGAGGTACGAGTAGATGTTGTTAAAGGCGGATAATATATCTAAGATATATAAAAATGGGCATAAGAGCCTCGAGGTATTGAAAAACATAAAGCTTTCAATAAAGAAAAGTGAGATAGTAGCTATAGTGGGGCCTTCCGGTGCGGGCAAATCAACATTATTGCATATACTCGCGGGCCTGGACCAGCCACAAAAAGGCAGTGTTATCTTTGATGGTATAGATATCTATGGCCTCTCAGATACTAAGAGATCGTTGATAAGGAAGAATAGAATCGGTTTTGTATTTCAGTTCTATTATCTATTATCTGAATTCAACGCGCTTGAGAATATTATGATGCCCGCTATGATAGGCACTGCTTATGATGGACGCAGGAATGATTTTTCCGATAAGGCAAAGGCCCTGCTTGAGCGTGTACAGCTAAAGAGAAGAGCTAAGCATAACCCTTCAGAGCTATCAGGCGGGGAGGCTCAAAGAGTGGCTATTGCCAGGGCATTGATAAATGATCCTGATATAGTATTTTGTGATGAACCTACTGGAAATCTTGATTCGGAAAATGCGGGGATTGTATTGAAACTTATAAAAGATTTGAACAAAAAGACACAACAGGCCTTTTTGATAGTGACACATAATGAGAAAGTGGCAGGCCTTGCTGAGAGAGTTTTACATATAGAGGATGGAAGGTTAAAATAGGGAGAAGATGATGCCGTTAAAGATATATATTGATGGTAAATTTTATAATAAAAAAAATGCCAAGGTTTCTGTGTTCGATCATGGGCTTTTGTATGGTGATGGGGTCTTCGAGGGCATACGCTCATATAACAGGTTGGTATTCTGCCTGAAGGAACATATTGACCGCTTGTACGAATCCGCGGCGGCGATAGGGTTGAAGATACCCCTATCAAGGCATAAGATAATAAGAGCGGTATGTGATACATTAAAAAAGAACAATCTTGTGGATGGATATGTTAGGCTTATAGTTACACGTGGTGAGGGTGACCTTGGCCTGGATCCCCGCAAATGCAGAGGCAACGCGCTTGTTATTGTCATAGCTGATAAGATAGCGCTCTATCCGAGTAAGTTTTATAATGTAGGCTTAAGCATTATTACCGCTGTTACGCGGCAGAACCCTATAGAGACTCTGCACCCGGGTATAAAGTCCTTAAATTATCTGAATAATATTCTTGCTAAGATAGAGGCTATGAAAGGCGGCCACGAAGAGGCTATTATGCTCAATGCCAAAGGCTATGTGACAGAGTGTACAGGTGATAATATATTTATTATAAAAAATAATGTAGTTTACACGCCCCCTGCGTCTGTTGGTATACTGAAGGGCGTGACGCGCGAGATGGTGGTTGGTATAGCTAAAAAGACGAAGATTAAACTTGTACAGGCGCCTTTTAAGTGCGATAAGATATATAAGGCAGATGAATGTTTTTTAACAGGCACCGCGGCGGAGCTTATACCTGTTGTAAAGGTTGATGGAAAAAAGATAGGTACCGGATTACCCGGAAAGATGACATCTGTATTTCTTCAGGAGTTTAGAGAGCTTACAAAGACATGCGGGGTAAGGTACTAGATATAAGGCACAAGGCACAGGGTGGAAGTAAAAAAGAAAAAGTAAAAAACGGGAGCTTAATCCTTAATTCTTACAACTTAATTCTTGTAACTTAATACTTAATACCAGACGATAGGAATAATTATGTTATGTGATATATGCAAAAAGAGAGAGGCCACGGTCCATCTTACAGAAGTGATAAATGAGGAAGTGAGCGAACTCCATATTTGTGAGGAATGCGCAAAGGACAAAGGCGCTCAGATGTATCAGCATTTTGGCCTGGCTGACCTGCTTTCAAGTCTCGCTGACATTCCGCATGATACCGCGCCTAAAAAGGGGCGCATAAATATAAAATGCCCAAGTTGCGGCATGAGTTATAATGATTTTAAAAAACGCGGGCGTTTTGGTTGCGCTGATTGTTACGAAGCGTTTAAAAGGGCGTTGTACCCGCTTTTTAAAAAGATACACGGTGTATCATACCGTGCGGGCAAAGGGCCCAAGATAGCCCCTGTCGCTAAACCCGCAATGACCAAAAAGATATCTCGTTCCAGCGCGGTTAGAGAGAACCTGCGGGAATTAAAGACGAGCTTGGCCAGGGCTATCGAGGTTGAAGCGTTTGAAGAGGCAGCGGTATTACGTGATAAGATAAGAGCGCTGGAAACGCGAAATATAAAGGCAGACAAAGAATAAGATGAAATTTAATAATCTAATTGACCGGACAAGTGAATGGCTTAAAGGAACCGGCCCTGAATCAGATATCGTTATCTCAAGCAGGATAAGGCTGGCCCGCAATATTGTTGGCTTAAAGTTTGTTGACTGGTCTGATACAGCGACAAAAGAGAAGGTAGTCAATATCTCCAAGGATGCCATTTCTTCCAGCAGCTATATGAAAGATTCTCTTTATGTTGATATGTCAGGCTTGAGCCCCCTTGACAGGCAGCTTCTTATAGAAAGGCACCTGATAAGCAGGGAACATGCCATAGACGCTGAATGCAAGACTGTTTTTATAAGTGGTAATGAGATAGTGAGTATTATGGTAAACGAGGAAGACCATTTAAGACTGCAGGTTATACAGTCAGGCCTGGTTCTTAATGACGCGTGGAAGATAATGACAACCATAGAGAAGGATCTTGAAAAAAAGCTTAAATTTGCTTTTTCTGATGAGTGGGGTTACCTTACAGCGTGCCCGACAAATACAGGAACAGGTTTAAGGGCCTCTGTGATGATGCACCTGCCGGGAATAGTGATTACAAGCCAGATAAATAATTTAATCAATGCCCTATCCAAACTGGGGCTTACGGTACGTGGATTTTTTGGAGAAGGTACCGCGGCAGCGGGTAATTTCTTTCAGATATCAAATCAGGTTACTATGGGTATGGGGGAGGAAGAGATTATTGACAATCTGACAAGAGTTGTAAGGCAGATTGTTTCTCAGGAGAGAGGGTCAAGGCGATTTTTGAAGGCGCGAAAAAGGGATATTATTGAAGACAAGATATCAAGGGCCTACGCGACGCTTGAAGCGGCGCATATTATTACCAGTAGCGAAACAATTGACCTATTGTCATTGGTCAGGCTTGGTATCGGGCTTGGTGTAGTTAAGAATCTTGATATATATAAACTTAATAAACTGCTTATGCTTATACAACCAGCGCATCTTCAAAAGCTGGCTGGAGTAGAATTGTCTTCTTCGGAAAGGGATATCAAGAGAGCGGAGCTTATCCGCGAAAAATTAACGGTCTGACAGGATCAGGATCCAGGATCTATAGTTTAATATTAAAAACGAACGGTTTAATTTTACCTAAATTAGGAGGAGCGGCAATGTTCAATAGATTTACAGAAAGAGCCAGAAAGGTAGTGGTCCTGGCAAAAGAAGAGGCAAAGAGGTTTAACCATAACCATATCGGTACTGAACATTTACTTCTCGGCCTTGTCAAGGAAGGTGAGGGTGTCGCGTCAGCTGTGCTGCAGAATTTAGGCCTTTCTCTTGATATGATAAGGCTTGAAGTGGAGAAGCTTGTACAGACAGGGCCCTCTACCGTGATATCCGGGGATATACCTTTTACCCCAAAGGCAAAGAAGGTTATAGAACTGGCTATGGACGAAGCGCGTCATTTAGGCCATAATTATATAGGTACAGAACATCTTTTGCTTGGCCTTATCAGAGAGTCTGAAGGAGTCGCTTCACAGGTGCTTCTTAATCTGGGCCTGGATCTTGCCCGTGTCAGGAATGAAATTATGGCTCTTCTGGGTTCTGTCACTCCGGGCCAGGCGCCAAGTATCAGCGCGGAAAAGAGCAAGACCCCCGCGCTTGACGCTTTTGGCAGGGAGCTTACTCAATTGGCAAAAGATGGCAAACTCGATCCTGTTATTGGAAGGGCAGATGAGATAGAGCGTGTTATACAGATACTAAGCCGTCGAACAAAGAATAATCCCGTGCTTTTAGGAGAGGCCGGAGTAGGTAAAACAGCCATTGTAGAAGGGCTTGCTCAGAAGATTATTACCTCTGATGTGCCTGAGACCTTGAAAGCAAAACGGGTTGTTGCTCTAGACCTGGCGCTTATGGTAGCTGGAACAAAATATCGCGGACAGTTTGAAGAGAGAATAAAGACAGTTATGGATGAGATAAAACGCTCAGAGAATATAATCGTCTTTATAGATGAGCTGCATACATTAGTTGGCGCGGGTGGTGCTGAAGGAGCGATTGACGCGGCTAATATATTAAAGCCCGCGTTGTCAAGAGGGGAGATACAGTGTGTTGGCGCTACCACGCTTGACGAATACCGCAAATTTATTGAGAAGGATGCTGCGTTGGAGAGGAGATTCCAGACGATAATGGTAGAGCCTCCCAGTGTTGATGAGACAGTCGAGATACTCAAAGGCCTTAGAGAGAGATATGAGTCACATCATAAGATTAAGATTACAGACAATGCTCTTGTTGCCGCGGCAAAGATGTCTGACAGGTATTTATCAGACAGGTTCTTGCCTGATAAGGCTATAGATATTATAGATGAAGCTGGTTCACGCGCGCGCCTGAATGTAATGACAGCTCCCCCAAACCTTAAGAAGCTTGAGACAGATATAGAAGAATGCCGAAAGGACAAAGAATCCGCGGTAAGGGCGCAGGATTTTGAAAAGGCCGCGAAGTGCAGGGATGTAGAGAGAAATACTAAGATTGAGCTTGAGAAGCAGCGTAATGCGTGGAAAGAGAAGAGCATGGAACAGATACCTGAGGTTGACTCTGATGAGATTGCCTATATAATAGCAAAATGGACCGGCATACCATTGTTAAGGTTGGAGGAGGGCGAGTCAGAGAGGCTTCTCAAGATGGAGGAGGACCTTCACCAGAGGGTTGTTGGACAGGATCAGGCTATCAAGGCTATAGCACACGCGGTAAGGCGTTCAAGAGCAGGTATAAAGGATCCTCGCAGGCCTATTGGTTCGTTTATATTTTTAGGGCCAACAGGCGTTGGAAAGACATTGCTCGCGAGAGTATTAGCTGATTTTATGTTTGGTGATGAGGATGCCATGATACAGCTTGATATGTCTGAATATATGGAGAAGTTTAATGTATCAAGGCTTGTTGGCGCACCTCCGGGATATGTTGGTTATGATGAAGGCGGCCAGCTTACTGAGAAAGTAAGGAGAAGGCCTTATTCCGTGGTTCTTCTTGATGAGATTGAAAAAGCCCATCCGGATGTTTTTAATCTATTATTGCAGATATTCGAGGAAGGCAGGCTCACAGATAGCTTTGGCAGAAAAGTTGATTTCAAAAATACGGTTATTATAATGACTTCAAACATAGGCGCTGACCTTTGGAAAAAACAGGGCGCTCTGGGCTTTAAGCCCAAGGATGAGAGCCAGTCATTTGAGGATATTAAAGTCCGGTTATCAGAGGCAACGAAGAAGACCTTTAAGCCGGAGTTTTTAAACAGGGTTGATGATACTATAGTCTTCCACCCGCTGACTAGAAACCACCTTGAAAAGATACTTGAGATAGAGATCGAGGCTGTGGTCAAGAGGCTCTCTGAGCATGATATCAAGCTGGAGCTTACAAAGGAAGCAAAGGCGTTTATCATTGAAAAAGGTTTTGACCCTATTTATGGCGCACGTCCCTTAAAGCGGACTATTCAGAGCTTCTTAGAGGATCCTTTAGCTGAAGAGATAATCAAAGGGAGCTTAAAAGATATCCAGAGTGTAAAGGTGGGGTTTTCTAAAGACCACCTTACGTTTGATAAGACCTGCTTAAAGGTGTAATGCTTAATACTTAATTCTTACAACTTAATATTTTAAGAAGGATATATATTGTTTCGCAAGAGAGCAGGCCTAATAATAGCTTTGGTTATTGTACTTATTGCTTCATCATTGTTCTTTGTTATATATACCAGGCAGGACAAATTCAGGTCTATGTTTAAGGAGAATCTGGAAGAGTCATTTGCTGATATGACAGGCGCGGATGTGAGTATTAAGACAATAAGCGGTAATCCATTTAAAAAGATAAATTTTAAAGGTTTAAAATTTGATTTCGGAAAATACAGCCTCGATTTTGATACAGCAAAATTAGAGTACTCGCTCTTTGATATTATGTCAGGAAAAGAGTCAACAACCGCTACAATAGAGACCGTGATGACACTTGCGCAAGGTTCTTTGAGGCTGGAGAACAATGCCCTTATATCTCGGCAGATAAGCGGTAAGATAAGGCTGACGCAGGGTAAGATTATTTTAGATAAGATTACTTTCAGGATATTCGACCAGTTACTCAGCCATATAGAAGGTGAGATTATTACGGAGAACCAGCCTAACAGGGTCAAGCTTTCAATAGAGGCAGAGCCGTTCTTTGATAAAGATAAGCCGCTTTTTAAAAAGATAAGAATAGGGTTAAAAGGGGCCTTGGATAACCTGAATCTGCGCGGCAAGATAGAGAGGCCACTTGCTAAGGATCTCCATATTAACAGTTATTTTATCTATGAGAAAGGACTGCTTAATATAGGTTCAAGGCTGGGCATTGAGGCTGAGAAGGCCAATATAAACCATATTATCTCTATGGATACAGAGTTTAATCCTGAAGACTCGACATTTCATACGGTTCTGATACCAAATGATGGCAGGATCTTTATAAGCGGTGACTATTCAAAATGGGATACTATAAAGGTTGATATTGAAAATCAGCACCTTAAAATATACGGGTTTGATTTTTCGAATATAATTCATTCTATTGGCAAGGTGGTATTTAAGGATGGTGTATTCTCGCATTTTTTAGTTGATATTGATACAGAGGCGAGCATATTCAATTATTATCCGGTTGATGAGGTGGCATCTTCATTCCTGATAGATAAGAGGTCTATACGGGTTATATATCTTAAGATAGGCAATATAATCGCGGCCTCAGGTAATTTTAGTATAAAACCGCCAAGAAAGGCCCAGGTAAAGATAAATTTTTCTGATTTCAAGCTTGAAAAACCTTTTTTAATCTCAGATAAAGAGAACCCGGGTATAACAGGCGCGCTTTCGGGAGAGATCCTGCTTAACGGGCCCTTGACTAAGCCTGGTATGGATGTAAAGCTTATCGCGAAGGATGGGAACTTTGGTGCGGCTGATTACGATGTTATGCTGATTAATGGAGATGGGACATGGCCCTATTTAAGGATATATGATTCACGCATAGTTAATGGAGTCTCCTCTATTATGCTTGAGGGTGAGGTAGATGTAAAACAGATTACAGATAAGGCTTTTCTTGAGAATGTTACTATCAGCACGGATGATAATACCATAAAATGGGAGGGTTGGGATATAACTAAGATAGACGAGAGCCACGAATTTTCGCTAAAGAAAGGGCTGGCCAAAGGTGTCAAGGTAGGATATAAGACCTATATGGATGATGAGACAAAATATGATATATCCCAGCCGAGGGATGAGTTTCAGCTTGAGTATGACCTGCTTGATGATGAGAGCGTTATTGAGTTTAAGGCAAAAGAGGATGAAGAGTTTCTAGGGTTTAGGAAAAAATACAGTTTTTAGCTCGGGGGAGAGATATGGTTTTAAAGAGTGCTTTTAATAAGTTTATGGTAAAAACCAAATCATTGTTACGATATATGGGCGGCGTGGTTATCCTTTTTATAGAGGCAGTTTTTTGGATATTTATTCCGCCATTTAGAAAGAGGCAGATACTGGATCAGATGTATAAAGTAGGAGTCAGCTCACTGCCTATAGTATTCCTGACATCGCTGTTTACGGGCATGGTGTTGGCTTTACAGAGCGCGAATCAGATGCAGCGGATCTCGGCACAGATGTATATAGCCAGCCTTGTCGCGCTTTCAATGGTAAGGGAATTGGGCCCCGTGCTTACGGCGCTTGTTATTGCGGGTAGAGTTGGAGCCTCTATAACAGCGGAACTGGGCACAATGAAGGTTACAGAGCAGATAGATGCCCTGGAGACACTTGCTACAAATCCTATAAAATATCTTGTCGTACCCAGATTTCTGGCACTTATTATAATGCTGCCGCTTCTTACGATATACGCGGATTTTGTCGGTATGCTTGGAGGTTACATTGTCGGGGTATTTAAGCTGCATATAGGTTCTAATATGTATCTTAATATGACTACCAGCCCGCTAGGCATTAAAGACCTTTATACGGGCCTATTAAAGAGTATTATCTTCGCGGTCATTATAGCTATAATAAGCTGTTACGAGGGCTTTAGGACTTCCGGTGGCGCGGAGGGTGTAGGACGTTCCACAACACTAAGTGTCGTTACGTCATTTATATTGATAATAGCCGCGGATTGCCTGTTCACGGCGTTATTCTATTTTATTGGGTAATAGGGAGAGGGGCGATATGATAGATGTAATAAATTTATATAAGAGGTTTGGGGACAGCCAGGTGCTAAAAGGCCTGAACCTGACTATTGGCACAGGCGTAACACAGGTTATAATCGGTTGTTCCGGATGCGGTAAGAGTGTTTTGCTAAAACACATTATAGGTATATTAAAGCCTGAAATAGGCCAGGTAATAATTAACGGGCAGGATGTGACCAAATTAAAAGGCAAGGCGCTCAGTGCCTTGAGAATGACATTTGGCATGCTTTTTCAGGGCGCCGCGCTATTCGACTCGCTTACAGTAGCGGAGAATGTCGGTTTTAATCTTATTGAGCATACTGACCTTGATTCTCAGACAATCGCTAAGAGAATAAAGGAGGCGCTCTCTTTGGTTGGCTTATACAATATAGAAGAGCTTATGCCATCAGAGCTTTCAGGCGGTATGCGAAAAAGAGTAGGCCTGGCAAGGGCTATCGCTATGCAGCCTAAGATTATACTTTACGATGAGCCTACAACAGGGGTGGACCCTATTATGGCGGATGCTGTTAACGAGCTGATTATCAGGTTACATGATAAGCTCGAGATTACATCTATTGTCGTTACACACGATATGGTCAGCGCATATAAGGTTGGCAGTAGGATAGCCATGCTTTATGATGGAAAGATAGTTGAAGAAGGCAGCCCTGACCAGATTAAAAATACCAGTAACCCTATAGTAAAACAATTTATAACAGGTGCCGCTAATGGCCCTATTACAAAAGGCGAGAATTTTAATCAAAGTGTACCAATTTAAAGAGGAGGTAGCATGAAATCTATGGAGTTTGATATCAAGATAGGCCTTTTTATATCTATAGGACTTATTCTACTGACGATTATAACATTCTCAATAAATGATTTCTTTTTTAAGCCAGGGTATAATATATACGCGGTTTTGGGGTTTGCCAATGGTGTTAAGAAATCAGCCCCGGTAAGGCTCGCGGGTATTGAAGTAGGGGAAGTAAAGGAGGCAAGTGTCTTTAAAGATAAGAATGATAAGACAATGGTAAAGCTGAAACTTTGGCTTACCAGTGACGCTAAGGTGGAAAAAGACTCGCAAATGATTATTAATACGCTAGGCCTTATCGGAGAAAAGTATGTGGAGATTGTCCCCGGTACTCCAGGTACGGCATTTATGTCAAACGGAGATACTATTATAGGCTATGACTCTGTTTCTGTAGAGCAGATTACAAAGAAAGGCTATGACATAGCTATAAAACTTGAGAAGGCAATCGACTCAATGGATGACATACTAAAGCAGGTAAAGAGTGGTGATGGAACAGTAGGCAGGCTTATATATGATGATACGCTTTACAATGATGTAGAGGCCATTATAAAAGATATCAAGGCCCATCCGTGGAAGTTAATAGGCGGGCCCAGGAGTACAAAAAAAAAGACAAAGGACACAAAGGTGGAATCCACCAAAAGTAATTTTGGCCCCTCTTAGACTAGGCGCTTCGCGCAACTAATTTTGTATTGCGTATTGCGTGATGCGTATTGCGCTAGAGATTTTACGCAATACGATATACCTGTCTACCAGCAGGCAGGCGCGGAACGCACAACGATATATAATGCGAGATACGAGACATGCAGACAAAGACAGTTTTTATGTGCCAGAGTTGCGGATACCAAAGCCCAAAATGGCTTGGCAGATGTCCGGAATGTAATAAGTGGAATTCGTTTGTAGAGGAATCCTTTGATAACAATATTACGAAATCCAGCAGATCTATAATATCTGACCTTGTATCATCTAATAGGCCGCAAAGGTTATCTGCTATACAGCCAAAAGACCTGCTAAGGACAAATACCCT
>Ga0307991_1003237_pt1 | contig 10607 bp, 9 predicted proteins | sample EllFjometagen131_FD_203146 | JGI IMG/M metagenome (GOLD analysis project Ga0307991, IMG submission 203146) | Marine microbial communities from Ellis Fjord, Antarctic Ocean - #131 | ecosystem: Environmental > Aquatic > Marine > Unclassified | place: Southern Ocean | collected 2014-10-08 | reverse complement strand
AATTTCCCAAGATTTTACGATTTGTTTGTTTGCGTGTCTTTGATTCTCTTTGGGTCAATCATTTAACAGAAATGGATTATTTACGAGATAGGGTGCAGTTGAGAGCTTATGGTCAATTAGATCCTTTAGTTGAGTATAAAAATGAGGGATTTAAGATGTTCCAAGAGTTATTAAAGAATTTAGAAACGAATATTATTCAAATGATATCAAGGGTTTCAATTCAAGAGAAACCAAAGCAACCCGAAATTTTATCAACGAGCCCGGGTCTCGTTGATGGCAATAAAAAACCTGGGCGCAATGATCCGTGTCCTTGTGGAGCGAAACACCCAGACGGCCGCCCAATTAAGTATAAACATTGCTGTTATCCAAAATTCGGTTAATTTCTAATTTGAATAATTCTTAAAAAGAATAAAAAAACACCGAGGGTTGGTCGGTGCTTATTCGTTTGTGTCTATGGTTTAACCTTTTGCAGGGGAATGAGCGAGTTGCGTAACTCTGAGATGTAACGATATACAGGATTGGGCATTGTTCCTGTTTCGAAATTCAAGCTAATGTCGTCATAGATATTTGGTGGTATTTTGTCCAGCATCTTATTAAAAACTTGAATTGCCGGTCCAACCTTTCCTTGTCTCAATGAATTCTCAGCGCTTGCCCACTCTATTATTTCTGCCGTTCGCTTAACAATCTTTACACTTAACCGTTCGCTTTTTCTCAACATCCAATGTTGGCGTAGCCACCATAAAGGATTGCGCCAAAAAGAAATTATCCATATTGGAATTTCTCCCTCAAATATTCGTTTCCGTTGATCTATCTTTGTCTCTAATTCTTTAGCAACCATATCCTGCCATCTACGCAAATAGCTTATTGCGTTTTTAATAGCATTTTCCATAGCTCCTCCTTTTTCTTAGTTGAAATTGTACTGTTGACATAATAGCATAATATAGCAATAAGTCAAACTATTATACTGATTTGGAAAGATACGAGATTCAACCTCGTACCTCGTTCAATTACCGATCAATAGACCCGGAGTAGTGACGAGTAGTGACGACATTTTTTATTTGACTTAAAATGATTTTGTGGCTACAATGGTTTAATGTCAAAAAAGAATTTTAAGATTATTAGTATTGCGGTTGTCTTATTAGCCCTTTTAACGGCTGTTTTTATTGAGCCGAGATATTTCAATCAAGGAGTTGATTTTATTAATGGAAAATTTAATTTGTCTCTTCCTCATTTTTGGGAAAGACCTTTTCAGTTAGGGCTTGATTTAGAGGGTGGGGCAGAATTACTATATGAAGCTGATTTATCTCAGATAGACCCAGAAAATTATGGTCAAGCGATGGAGGGCTTAAGAGATGTTATTGAAAGAAGAATAAATGTTTTAGGTGTTAGAGAACCAGAGATTGAAACCACCCAAGTTGGTTCACACTATCGTTTAAAAGTTAGAATTCCGGGAATTACAGACCCACAAAAAGCTATTGATGAAATTGGAAGAACTCCTTATCTTGAATTCCAAGAGCCAAAGTTAAATTTTGAGGAAATTCAAGTTCAAAATAAAAAGGTTTTAGAGACGGGTGAAGGGGATTTAGAAAGTCCATTTCAAGCCACAGATTTAACTGGTAGATTTTTAGAAAAAGCGATGGTTAGCTTTGACCCCAATACTTATGAATCTTTAGTTACCATAGAATTCAATGAAGAAGGAGCAAAGATTTTTGAAAATCTGACAGAAAAAAACACAGGTAAGCCATTAGCTATTCTTATTGATAACGAAATTATCTCGGCTCCAAGAGTAAGCAATAAGATTTCTGGAGGTCATGCTCAAATTACTGGTAAATTTACACCCGATGAAGCAAAATATTTAGCTCGCAACCTTAACGCAGGAGCTTTACCAGTTCCTATCGGTGAGCCGATTTCTCAAATAACTATTGGTCCAACTTTGGGAATGATTTCTCTTCAAAAAAGTTTGAAAGCAGGGGTAATTGGATTCTTGGCAATTATTGTTTTTCTTCTAATTGTTTATAAATTCCCTGGGTTTTTAGCAAGCATTGCCTTATTAATATATGCCATTTTACTTATTGGAATATTCAAATTGATTCCAGTTACCTTAACTCTGGCTGGTATCGGTGGCTTTATTTTATCTTTGGGCATGGCAGTAGATGCGAATGTTTTGATTTTTTCGCGCTTTAAGGAAGAGATGAGGTCGGGGAAGAACTTATCTCAAGCCATAGAGCAAGGATTTATTCGAGCGTGGCCATCAATAAGAGATAGCAATATGACTACCCTTCTTATAGGCGTAATTCTATTTACCGTTGGAACAAGTTTTGTTCAGGGCTTTGCTACCACCCTATCTCTCGGAATTCTTTTTAGTATGTTTTCAGCAGTTTTTGTGACAAGAAGCTTCTTAATTATTTTTTCAGGCACTCGTTTAGGTAAGATTAAAAAACTTTGGATTTAATTATGAAATTTCCCTTTACTAAATATAGCAAAATTTATTTTATATTTTCTGGAATTCTTGTCCTGATTAGTATTTTGGCTGTTTCTTTTTATGGCCTTAATTGGGGGATAGATTTTGTTGGCGGAAGCATATTGAGAGTTTCTTATATCCAAGATAGGCCAAGTAATCAAGAATTATTAGAAGAGCTTTCTTCATTGCTTGATTTTGAAAATTTTTCAGTAAGACTTAGCGGAGAAAACGAAATTAGCGTTAAGATGCCAGAAGTTTCTCAAGAGATAAAAGACAAACTTACTAATTTTTTCTATAATGCGCCGGGAGTGGAAAAGGATACAATTAGCTTTGAATCCGTGAGTCCAATAGTCGGGGGAGAAAGCCGAACAAAAGCAAAAAGAGCAGTTGTTCTCTCTATATTCGCTATTGTTTTTTATGTTGCCTTTGTTTTTCGTAAGGTATCAAGACCAATTAAATCCTGGCAATATGGGATAGCTACTGTTATTGCACTTGTTCACGATGTTCTAATCCCAACTGGTATTTTTGCGATATTAGGTCATTTTTACGGAGTAGAATTTTCAATTCCAATTTTAACTGCATTATTAACGATTTTCGGCTATTCGGTGAATGACACCGTGGTTGTGTTTGACAGAATCAGAGAAAATTTAATCAAGGGTAGTGGAACTACTTTTAACGAGATTATTAACGAAAGTTTGAATCAAACTATAATTCGCTCTATCAACACTTCCCTGACTACACTATTAGTGCTTTTTGCGATTTTTTTCCTTGGTGGAGCAAGCTTAAATTATTTTTCTATCAGTTTAATCATCGGAGTTATCGCTGGCACATATTCTTCAATGTTTTTAGCTAGTACACTATTGGCAGAATGGGTGGTTGTTCAACAAAAGTTGACAAGATAATTTTAAAATGTTTTACTATAATAAGATTTGATTTTTTAATAAAAATATTAAATTAAAAAGAAACATGCTTATAGATTATCAAAAAATTTGTGAAGATATTTTTCAAAATTTAACTCCTCGCAAGAGGCAAATTTTAGAAAAAAGATTTGGCGTTACTGGAGAAAACCCATCGACTCTTCAGGCAATTGGTGACGAGCTTGATATAACTCGAGAGAGAGTTCGTCAAATAGAAAACGATGCGTTTAATATGATAAGAGAAACGCAAAAAGCTCAGTTAGAAAAACCATTTCAACGTTTTTTTGATTATTTTGAAGAATATGGTGGATTAAGAGAAGAGACTAAGTTGCTTGAAGAGTTGGGTGAAGGAAAATTTCAGAATCATGTTTTGCTTTTATTAAATTTGGGAAATGATTTTAATAAATTGAAGGAGACGAATAATTTTTTCCCTTTTTGGACTCCTGAAATTAATAATATAAAGAAAGCCCAAGATGTAATAGAAAACATTATTAAAGAATTCAAAAAAAGTGAAGCGCTAATGGAAATTGAAGAAGTTGGACAAAAAATTACCTTTAATCTTCAGGTTCCAATTTTAGTTTCATATATAGACATTTCTAAATTTGTTTTTCAATCTCCTTCTGGTTACTATGGCTTGGTTGAATGGCCAGAAATTAATCCTCGTGGAATTAAGGATGAGGCATATCTTGTTCTTAAAAATGAGAATAAACCAATTCATTTTGTTAAAATTGCTCAATTAATTAGCGACTTACCCTTTGTTTCCAAAAATATCTTACCAGAAAGTGTTCATAACGAGTTAATAAGAAACGATAGATTTGTGCTTATTGGTAGAGGCATCTACGCCTTAAAAGAGTGGGGTTATGAGTCGGGGACAGTGAAAGATATTATTAAGAAAGTTTTGAAGAAGAGCAAGAAAGCATTAAACAGCAAAGAGATTATCAAAAAAGTTCTTGAACAGAGGCAAGTGAAAGAGAGTACAATTCTGTTAAATCTTCAGGATAAGAAATTTTTTCAAAAAGACAAAAAAGGAAAATATAATTTGTTTAAAAAATAATTATTTTAATTCTAATGGAGGTTGTTTCTTTTATCTTTTTGTCCATTTGGGCCATTATTAAAGTATGGTGGTGGACTTTAATTCCAATCATCTTATGGAGGCCTCTTCTGTTTATGTGGATTGTCTGGCGAAATGATAAGTTTTCTGAAACAGTGGACTATATGTTGTTGGAATTAAAAATGCCACGAGATGTTGATAGGCCTTTTCGTGCGATGGAACAGGTCTTTGCTGGTTTTTGGATGTTATACGACCCTGCTGATTGGTATGAAAAATGGTGGGAAGGAAAATATGCGGTAGGCATTTCTTTAGAAATTATCAGCATCGGAGGAGAAATTCATTTTTTGATAAGAATTCCGCGTCCTGCTCGTAATTTGATTGAAGCAAGTATTTACGCCCAATATCCCGAAATAGAAATTTCAGAGGCGGAAGATTATGTTAAAAATATTCCGCAAGAAATACCTAGTAAAACTTGGGATTTATGGGGTTGTGATTATGAAACAATAAAGCCAGATATTTATCCAATCAAAACTTATTCTAAATTTTTTGAAGAAAGCCCTGCAGCCAAAGAGGAAAAAAGGATAGATCCAATGGCAGCCCTTTTAGAAGGATTAGCTAAAACGGGTCCTGGTGAACAAGTTTGGGTTCAAATAAGAATCAAACCAGTAACCGTTGCAGAGAATAACTATAAAGAGAGAGCAAAGGAAGAAGTTGGAAAATTGGCAAATAGACCGAATTCTTCTAAAATGCAAAGAACACCGATTATTAAAGAAGCAGCCGATGTTGTAATAATGGGACAATTACCAGGTGAAGCAAAAGAAGAAAAGACAGACACCTTTTTGCCTCCAGAAATGAAGCTTACGCCAGGAGAAAGAGAAATTCTTGCTGGAGTAGAAGCTAAAGTATCAAAAACAATTTTTGAGTGTTATATGCGCTTTATAATCTTAGGCGAAAAAGAGAAATGGAATAAATCAAATTTAAAAAATGTTATGGGTTTTTTCGCCAATTTTAATACCGAAAATCTTAATGCTCTGAAGCCTTGGTCGCCAAGCATAACTAAAATTCATAAACACGAACGATTTTTTCTAAATATATTTCTCTATGACCGTTTACTTTATTTAAAGAAGAAGAAATTGTTGAGGAGATATATAAGCAGACTTAATTATTTTTATCCAAAGCCGGGCAAAACAATGATTTTTAATATTGAAGAATTAGCGAGCATGTATCATTTTGTTGGGAACAAGGCAGTTCCTGCTCCAATGATTCAAAGAGTTGAATCTAAAAAAGCAGAACCGCCGGCGACATTACCCGTGGAATAAATTAAGTAAAACAATAAAGAATGGATAAAGAAGAAACAAACTTTTTTGCCGAGACTAACTTTAGACAAAGCAAAAAAAAATTCGGTATTAGAATAGACGATCGCCGGCGTCATTTTTATGTTATTGGAAAAACGGGTATGGGAAAGACAGCGATTATTCGGAATATGGCTATCCAAGACATAAGAGAAGGAAGAGGCGTTGCCTTCGTTGACCCCCATGGAGAGGCAGCCGAAGAATTGTTGGATTACATCCCAGAGGAAAGGATAGAAGATGTAGTATATTTTAATCCTTCTGATTTGAGTTATCCAATCGCTTTTAACATTATGGAGGTTACGGATCCAGAAACAAGGCATTTAATAGCTGCTGGATTGATGGGGGTTTTTAAAAAAATCTGGCCAGATGTTTGGTCTGCCAGGATGGAATATATTCTACACAATTCTATTTTAGCTCTTTTAGAATATCCTGGCTCAACCTTACTCGGTATTAATAGAATGCTTTCGGATGTAGATTATAGGAAAGAGGTTGTTGATAAAATCACTGACCCAATGGTTAAGGTTTTTTGGACCAAAGAATTTGCTCGCTATACTCAAAGATACGAAGTAGAGGCAACGGCAGCAATACAAAACAAGGTGGGACAGTTTATTTCTAACCCTTTGGTTAGAAGTATTATTGGTCAAGCAAAATCGTCTATTGATATGAGAAAGATTATGGATGAGAGAAAGATTTTGATTCTTAATTTGTCAAAAGGAAGGATAGGGGAAGACAGTTCCGCTCTTTTAGGCGCTTTGGCGATAACTAAAATATATTTAGCAGCTATGTCCAGAATAAATGTTCCAGAAGAGAAAAGGAAAGATTTTTATCTTTTTGTTGACGAATTTCAAAATTTTGCAACAGAATCTTTTGCCAACATCTTATCTGAATCTCGAAAATATCGTTTATGTCTAACCTTAGCTCACCAATATATTGCCCAAATGGAAGACATTGTTAGAGATGCTGTTTTTGGCAATGTTGGCACAATCGTTAGTTTTAGAATAGGAGCAGAAGATGCGGAGCTTTTAGAAAAAGAGTTTAGTCCAACTTTTATTGCTGAAGATTTGGTTAATTTAGCTAAATATAATATTTATTTAAAATTGATGATTGACGGAGTGGCAAGTAAGGCCTTTTCGGCCACCACTCTTCCACCATTTCCGCCAATTAAAAACTCTTGCAGAGAAAGGATTATAGAGAGTTCAAGGAAAAAGTATGGTACTCCTCGCGAAGAGATAGATAAGGAAATTATTAAATGGAGTAACTTAGGCAATACTCCTGTAAAGAAAACGGAACAAAGGAATAATAGGTATGCTGGAACAAGAAAGAATACCTTTCCAAAATCTAATTTTAAGGAAAAGAATAATGCCACGCCTTTAGCAAATTCAAATCAAACATCTACGCCGAAACCAAAAATATCTTTAGAGGAAGCGACAAAAAGAGAATTTGTTCCATTTGCTGTTCCTCGTAAAGATAAAAAGGAGAAGAATAAAAACAATAAAAAAGTTGATGTGACTTCTTTGAAGGAACTTATTAAAGATGCATTAAATGACGAAAAGACGGAAAAAAGTGATTCTAATAATCAGGCAAAACAGAGTGGCACACTAAATCCAGGAGAAAAAGTTAAGTTTGATTAATAATTATTATTAATTATCATCCATTTTGTCTTGTTCTCCTGCTGGAGAGCTATGACGGGGGAGGAGTATTATATAAGAACCTGCCCTTGGCAGAACCTTGATGCTTCACTTCGTTTAGCATAAAGAACCTGCCTTCGGCAGAACGCTTGAAATTAAATTTGTCACATATAATCATTAAAGTAATTTAATTATGAAAAAAATAAAAGATTTTGATTTTCATAACAAAAAGGTTATTTTAAGAACCAATTTTGATGTTCCTTTTGACGAAAAAGGGAAGATATTTGATGATTTTAGAATTAGAAAATCCCTACCAACAATCAAATATCTATTAGAAAAGGGAGCAAAAGTAATTTTAATTAGTCATCTTGGAAGACCATCAACAGGAATAAAATTAAGCTTAGAACCAGTTGCTAAAAAATTGTCTGAACTTTTAGATCAAAAAGTTGAATTTATAAAAGATTGTGTTGGGAGGCAGGCGCAAGGAGCTGTTAATAAAATGAAATTAGGGAATGCTATTTTATTAGAAAACCTAAGATTTAATTCGGGCGAGGAGGATAATAATGAAAATTTTGCTAAAAAATTAGCTTCTTTGGGGGATATATACATTAACGATGCATTTAGTTCTTGTCATCGTATGCATGCCTCTATTGTGGGAATTCCACAATATTTACCTAAAGGAGCGGGATTGCTTTTAGAAGAAGAGATTAAAATTTTGTCCTCTATCGTGAAAAAACCAAAACGACCAATGATTCTTATTCTAGGGGGAGCTAAAATTGAAACAAAAATTCCCTGTTTGTTAAATTTTTTAAAAATAGCTGATCATATTTTGGTAGGTGGAATGATTGCCCCGACTATTTTTTATGCTAAGAGTCTTTCCTTATCAGCCGTTGATTTAGAGGAAGATACTAAAGAACAGCTTTCCAAAATAGAGCTTACTAATTCGAAACTTCATTTGCCAATAGACGCTTTAGTCGGATTAAGACATCATGATTTAGATTATTTGCGCCAAACAGCAGTTGGTAAAATTCGAAAAGAAGAACAAATGTTTGATATTGGTCCGGAAACGGTAAGGATTTTTTCGAGCATTATTCAAGAGGCAAAAACAATAATATGGAATGGACCCCTTGGCTACATTGAAGACGAGAGATTTGCTGGAGGAACACTATCAATCGCGAGTGCGATTTTGAGGAGTAATGCTTTTTCAATTATCGGTGGTGGAGATACAGGTGCTTTCTCGGCTGTTAATAACTTACGGTCGAAATTTTCATATATTTCCACTGGTGGAGGATCTATGTTAGAATTTTTAAGTGGCAAAGAATTGCCAGGCATTAAAGCTTTAGAATAAAAAAATAATTTAATTATGGAAAATATTTCTTATCCCAAGGGGATGGAGGAAATTAGCCAAAGAGTGTTAGAGGCAGCGCAAAAGGGAGAGAAGGTAATAATTTTTGGCGATGCTGATTTAGATGGCATCGCTTCAGTTGTTATTCTTAAAGAACTCTTTGAGCTTATTAACCCCCTATATTCCCAAAAAAACAGATTAAAAGTTTTTTTCCCAGATAGAGAAAAAGATGGATACGGATTGAGCCAGACAGCACTTGATTTTTTTGCAGACGAACCCCCAGCAATACTTTTTACAGTTGATTGCGGAATCACTAATTTTGATGAAGTTAAAGAGGCCAAAAAAATGGGCTTTGAGGTTATAATCATTGACCATCATAAATCATTAGGAAAATTACCAGAAGCAGATCTTATCGTTGATCCGAAACAAGAAGGCGAAACATACCCCTTTAGAGATTTCGCTGCAGCCGGATTGGTCTATAAATTGGCGGAGTGTACATTATCTAAAACAAAACATCCAAAGTTAGTTCAAGAAAAATTATTAGAATTAGCTGCCTTAGCAACATTATCTGATCAGATGCCCATGGAAAGCGATAATCGTGAAATAGTGGACAAGGGAATAAGCGCTTTATTAACTACACAAAGGCAAGGACTTTTGTCTTTGATTGACTTAGGTAACACAGATGTTCAAATAGATACTGATATTTTTCAAAAAATTATCGCTCCATTAAATAGCTCTCAATTAATAAATCATGTTGCAGAAAGTTATTTTCTTTTGATTGAAACATCTCCGAAAAAGGCGAAAGTTTTAGCGCAACGATTAATAAGGTTACGCAAACAAAAAAGAGAATTAATCTCAATTACACTTGATGAGCTTGTTGCAAAGATAGATAAACGAAAAGACGATTCAATAATGATTTTTGAGGCTAATTCTTTTTGGCCCGTTCCAGCTCTTGGAGTAATAGCTTCAAAATTACTTGCGATTTATAAAAAACCAGTATTTCTTTTTAAACAAGGAAAGGAAAAAAGTGTTGGTTCAGCGCGCTTGCCAAAAGAGATTGACGGAGTGGAAGCTATGGCATCTTGTAAAAAGCTTTTAGAAGTTTATGGTGGACACGCTCCGGCTTGTGGTTGTCAGCTTAAGAATAAAAACTTAGATAAATTCAAGAAATGTTTAGAAGAGTATTTTTCTAAAAATTTATGATAAATATAATTGTTTACACAGACGGAGCATCGCGAGGGAATCCTGGACCAGCGTCAATTGGAGTAGCAGTATATAACGATAAGGGCTCTGTGTTAAAAGAATATTTTGAAACCATCGGTGTAACCACTAACAACGATGCTGAATATCAGGCAGTGATTTTTGCTTTAAAGAAAATGAAAATTCTTTTTGGCAAGAAAAATATTAAGAATTACGATATTTTAATAAAATCGGATTCACAACTTTTGGTCTCGCAATTAACCGGGAAATACAAAGTTAAAGATTCAAATATTCAAAAATTATTTATTGAAATTTGGAATCTCAAAATTGATTATCACAAAATTGATTTTAAACATATTCCCAGAGAAGAAAATAAATTGGCTGATAGTTTAGCCAATCAAGCGCTGGACAGAGATAGTTCAAATAGCAAATTACTTTGATTAGATTTGACCTTTTTTCTTTTAAGGTATTATAATATAAACAGATAATAAAAAATATATGCGCAAAATCAACTTAAAAAATGTAGTATGGGAAGAAGGCAAATACTATATATCTTGGAATTTGAACACTGGCGTGTCTAGTTTTGGCGACACAAAAAAAGAGTCGCTTGAATCTCTGCAAGAAGCGTTAGAACTTTACTTCGAAGATATTCC
>Ga0307991_1003236_pt1 | contig 10607 bp, 10 predicted proteins | sample EllFjometagen131_FD_203146 | JGI IMG/M metagenome (GOLD analysis project Ga0307991, IMG submission 203146) | Marine microbial communities from Ellis Fjord, Antarctic Ocean - #131 | ecosystem: Environmental > Aquatic > Marine > Unclassified | place: Southern Ocean | collected 2014-10-08 | reverse complement strand
ATTGCCTCTTTTCCCACAGCCATTCCCGGTAAATATCAGTCTGTGAACGAACAGGACATGGCCGGCGGATGCCTGAGTCATTTGTTCGATAACCTCCTGTTTTATGATAACCCGCTTAAATCCGGCACTCAAATCGATCCCTACAAACATATTGATACCATTGCCGGCGGCGTCCCGGCCGGCAGCCACAAGCTGATTTTCCTGCCATGGCTCAACGGTGAACGGACCCCGGTGGATGACACCACTTTGCGGGGCGGTTTTTTCAACATGTCCAAAACCACAAACCAGGATCACATGATCCGGGCGGTGATGGAAGGGGTGGCTTTCAATACCCGGTGGAGTTTAAAATATGTCGAACGATTTATAAAACGAAAAATGAACCCGATTCATTTTATCGGCGGCGGTGCCCAGTCCGATGTGTGGTGCCAGATTTTTGCCGATGTATTAAACCGGGACATTTGCCAGGTGGAAAACCCGAGGCAGGCGAATGCCCGGGGGGCGGCTTTCATTGCGTCTGTGGGTCTCGGGTATATCACATTTGATGACATCCCCCGATTAACAAAAATCCGCAAAACCTTTCTCCCAAACCCGGACAACCGTAAAATTTATGATGAACTCTACGATGTCTTTATCCGGCTGTATCGAAAAAATAAATCATTATACCGGCGGCTGAATAGTTTATAATACCCATTTCTCATTATCTCACTATTCTCATGGACAAATCGTCAATCGATATTATTTTTTATTAACACTTTTACCCAGATAAACCGGAAAAGTTAAAAGTGAACTAAAGGATGTATGCAGATGGCCCTGTCCGTTGTCGATTTATATAGAGATATTCTGCCGAAAACCAATTGCAAGGACTGCGGGTTCCCCACCTGCATGGCCTTTGCCAGCATGGTGGTGTCTGAAAAACTGCCCATTAAAAACTGCCCGTATCTGACAGAAGAAGTGGTCAAAGCCTGTGAAAAAGAACTGGCCGAACAATATGCTGCCGGTAAGTGGCTGAGAAGAGACATGAAAACGGATGCGCTGAAATGGGCAAAAGAAAAGTCCGCCTCCATGAAAATTGAGGACCTGCCGGACAGAATCGGTGGTCAACTGATTGAAATAGACAAAAAACCGGCCCTGGAACTCCCCTATTTCAATGACCACATCATCATCACCCCGGATCGGATCATGCATAAAGACGGCTCTGCCATGACACGCTATGAGCAGGTATTTATATATATTCACATGGCCCAGGGCGGTAGTGCGCAACCCACAGGCAAATGGCAGAATCTTGTTGAAATCCCCAACACGGTTTCCAAAATAAAATCCATGGTCGATCACGTGGAAAAACCACTGATTGAAAAATTCCAGGGCAATACCAAAGCCCTGACACAGGCGGCATTGAAAATCGGCGGCAGTAATAAACACGACAAATACCCCACCAGTGATGTGGCCATGTTGTTTTCCCCCCTGCCCCGGGTGCCGGTCATGCTGATGTTCTGGGACGGGGATGACGCCGACGGATTTGGCGCGGAAGCCAAACTGTCGTTTGACGACACCATCACCCAACACCTGGACATTGAATCCATCATGTTTTTAAGTGAGCGCCTCCGGGAACGGCTGTGTGAATACAATCACTAATATGTTCCTAAAAGGCGTTTGACAATCCCCACCCGCTTTTATCTGCCGCAGCATTTTTTATACTTTTTCCCGCTGTTACAGGGGCAGGGATCATTTCGGCCGATTTTAGGGCTGGTTCTTACGAACTGCTTTGGGGGGACAGCGACACCATCTGTAAAATACCAGGTGTCGTCATGCTTAATAAACGAAGCACGCTCATGATGTCTGTTTTTTTCACCTTTGGCGGTGTAATATGCTATAAATTCAACGGTTCCGCTCGCATCATCTTTTCCACCATTTTCGGTGTTTACAATTTCCAGGCCTTCCCAAATGGAATTGGCGGCCCAGTCACGGGTCTGATCGTCGTTATGGTCTTTGCGGTGGTCCGGGTGGAGGGATTTAAGCAAAAAATCCGTCTCCACTTTTGCATAAGCACTGAATCTTGCCCGCATGAGCTGTTCAGCTGTTTCAGCCGATATTTTGCCTTTAATTACCGGTTCACAACAATCTGCATAGATAATGTCGGACCCGCAGGGACATTTATTCATGAAAAATCCTTAATTATATTATAAAATAATAAAACAAAACGACATCCATCTTTGATGTTAAACGCTTACCGTTTCACCTGTAATCATTCTTTTACGGTTTATACGGACTTGGATATGGAATCAAGCCTGATTTTGATGGCTGCCCCAAAAGTCCAATTTCTATTTTTGTTTTGAGTTGCGCTGCATCCTTTGTTTCTTCATAGTACGAACCATTACTCATGATTTGCGCCTTGCCAATTTTTTATGAGACTGGTGAAATTTTTTTCTTTGCCATCGACATTCGACTTCTTCTTCTTCTATGTAACTTCATAATGGACGGTGGGCTAAATTGTAGGCCGGATTAGCGCGTCAGCGCGTAATCCGGCAAATTTCATGGACCGGTTTGGCAGAATTCTTTTTTGGTGGATGACGCGCTGACGCGCTAATCCACCCTACTGGAAAATATAACGAGATACATCACTGATGACGCTGCGATCGCGACTCTTTAGATGTCTGCCGTATCCGGCCGTACCGGAGAAACAGACGGTCAAATACAGTCAGCTGAATCCATGACGCCAGGGCGAGGAGATATGACAAGGGTTCAGGCAGCCGAAGGGAGACTTGGATTTTTAAGATCCGTTGTTTTATTCTTCTTAAAATCACTATATTATCCGTAAACTTAAGGATTCTCTGATTTTGCGTGTATGTAAGCACCAAAAAGGAACAAAGCAAAAAACTCCAGAAAACCATGGGCGAAACCCTGAGGAGCAGATACAGGGTCAGCAAAATGAAAATCATGGGAAACGGCAGCAGGATCACATAGGGCATGGCCTTTTTAAGAAAAAAAACCTTAAACATCTGGTGGGACCCCACCGCCAGATGATGCAGCAGGTCCTTTCTGCGCTCATCATTGTTTAAAAATCGGTCGCTGATCTCCAGAAACCGCCAGTTCCAGGTGGCGGGAAAGGATTCTTCGACCAGTTCAAAAACGTTGTTTTCCATAATCTTTCGGCTTAACTGGTAGCCGTAGTACATCAGGGTGTCAGCTTCCCGGTCTGTGAAGGAATCCATGGCCGTGCGAATCCGGGTTAACGCGCAGACCATTTTTTCGGAATCTGCCGGAAAAATCTGATTCCGGGTGGCATGATCTCCCATATCAAACATCACAAAGCGCCCGGGGCCATATTTAAAAAGTTCATTTAAACTTTCCCCGCGAATCCGGTCCATGAGAATATCATTTGCCCGCAGGGCCACATTGAGAAACTGGGTGGACGGATGATTCTCGGATTTTAAAATATCCGACGCATCACTACAGATAATATGAGTGCAGTTTTCGGCAAACAACGATACCAGCCCCTGGTTATCAACCAGACCACCATCCACCAGCCGGACAGTCAGGTGCTTTCCGCCGGTTTTATAAAGGTTCCTGATTTCCATGGGCTCGAAAATGCCGGGCACACAGTTGGATGCCGCCACCGCCTGCCCCAGCGTGAAATTATATAGGACCTTCCGCTGCGGCATGGTCAAGCGGTCATCATCCATCCGGATTTTTTTAAAAAATCCAATGGGATCACCGCCGGCGTCATGCGCAGTTCGCTGTTCACCGACCGAAACATTCGTGAACTGCCACAAGTGGCCGGTATTCAGTGATGTGGCATTGATAATCAGAGAAGGGACTCGGGTTCCAGGGCAAAGATTAGCGGCAAGGGGACGGATGGGGATATCTTTTAAAGGGATACGATCTTGCTTCGCCCTTGTGCCGTACTTTTGTGTGATAGCTTTGTAAAAATAAGTAGTTAAAAGCTCAGCCAACCGTTCGGTATTTGAAAATCCCGTGGCTATCATTCGGGCATTTTTGACCGGATCCAAAAAAGTACGTATAAGCATATTTTTCTGGACGGCAGCCAGAAAGTCAATTTCGATTTCCGCGACCATCCGGATATAGGCTTCCCGGCCGGGTGCCTCATGGCCTTCTGCCGGAGCTCGTTCCAGCAACGCCTTGACCTTGAGATAATAATAAGCGGCAATAATCGAACCACCGGATACTGAAGAAATCACATCGACCTTACGGAGCAGATCCAGCTCGGCCAGCCGGGCCAGAACGCCCACATGAAACAGGGATGACCGAAAGCCCCCCCCGGACAGTGCAAGACCTGTCTTGATATCATTACGGGTTTCCATCATTACATCTTCTGTAGAATATCTTTTACCCGGCTGCCGTCGGCGGCGGAACCAAAATGTCCCATGATATCTTTCATGGACTGCATTTTGTTCTTATATTTTGAAAAATCAATATTTTCGGTAATCCATTGGCGAAGCGCATCATCAGAGGCCATTTTCGGCAGATACGACTCCAGGATTTCAATATACCGGGAATCACCTGGCCGGCCTGACTGCTCCAGTGTTTCCCGTTCAGACTTGGCCAGTTTTTTTAAAATTTTCATCACCTCATCATCGGAAAGTGCTTTTGTTTCTGCCCGACCGAATTCACCCATAACCACCCGCAGAGCACCCTTTTTCACATCATCCCTGGCTTTCATAGCCTGCACCATGTCTTTTTTGATTTGTTCCTGTAACGTCATTTCCCCTCTCCTTGTTAAATTTTATTTTAAATTTATTAGTCCCTAAAAACACTCAAAAAGCCAAGAAAAAAATTGATCGCTTTGTAGATACACCTGGAATCAAAGGACTGGCCCGTTTAACACAATACTTACTTCATAGCCGAAATTGTCACACAATAATACATTCCTATTTTACAAAAACCATGATATTATTTTGACAATTCAGGCAACTTGCTGATATGCTGTAAAACTGAAATTTTATTTCAGGAATCTATCTGATGATGACTACCAGCATCCCCTCTGAACATCTATTTTAAAAAAAAGGGTAGTATTCTCAATCGGCCAATTAAGGGATAGTTTTTAATGGAAATTAAAAGGCTCACGCCCGGCGCAAAGGTATCGCTTACCAATGATGGCGATTTATCTCTTTTTTTTGTAGGGGTCGGGAGTGCATTTACAAGAAAGCATTATCAAACAAACCTGATTATTATCAAGGGCAACGACCACATTATGATCGATTGCGGGTCAAAAACACCGCAGGCGTTATATGAACTGGGACTCAGCGTAACAGATTTAAAAAAGTTTTTAATCACCCACTCCCACGCTGATCATATCGGCGGTCTGGAAGAAGTCATGCTGATGGGACGATTTGTCAGCAAAAAAAAACCGGTCATTATTATTGATAAAAAATTTCAACAACTTTTATGGGACATGTCGTTAAGAGGCGGCGCAGCCTATAACGATGAAAAAAATGGCGCAGACATCACATTTAGCGATATGTGGCACACCATCCGGCCAAAATGGCTGCCCCCTTACCCCCGGGAAACGCATGAAACGAATATCGGCGGCATTAACCTGAAAACATTCCGCACCATGCATACACCGGATGGCGCGGCTGACTGGGAGAGCTCATTCTGGAGCTGCGGTATGATTATTGACAACCGGGTCATGTTTACCAGTGATACCCGATTTGACGCGGATTTATTTAAAAATTACTGCCCGCACTTTGATCTGGAAGTCATTTTTCATGACTGCCAGTTTTTCACCGGCGGCGTGCATGCCGGTATTGATGAACTAAATACCCTGCCGGCTGAGATAAAAAAAAAAATCATTCTCACCCATTACGGAGACGATTGGGAGGACTACCGGGAAATAGTAAAAAATTATGGATTTCACAGCCTCGCAAAACAATGGCATTATTATAATTTCACATGAAAGCCACCAATCAATTGACATGCAGAATTTTCATACTTGATTTTGACAGACAAAACCTGTTTAAAGCGACCGAACCGGAAACAGTCGCCCAAACCAGTCCCATCTGGAAAAGAGATATCACCACTTTCGGCCCCTGGACCCGAACCCTCGCAAACCGGTTGGGTGACCCCCCAAATAAACCGAATAAAACAGAGAAATGGGTATGGCAGCCGCAGCAGACTGGCCACGGACCTGCCGTGTTTATCTGCGGACAAAGCAGCTCGACCATGGACGCGGCCTGGCATTTTATTAAAAACCGGCAAATGCGCACATGGGATTCGGTTCTTGCCGTTGAACAAACCGCCGGCCGAGGCCAGCAGAAACGGCAATGGATTTCCCCTGCCGGAAACATCCACGCGTCCTGGCTCTGGCCTGTCCCGGAATTTGACGAGGAGACAAAAACCGACTGGAGCGGCTTGTTATCTCTGGTGGTGGGGTTTGTCTTTGCCCGAATTTTTAAGGAGCTAAACGTGCCGGTACAGATCAAATGGCCCAACGATCTGCTGGTTCATGTTCAAAAATCAGGTGATGACCGAAAATTCGGCGGTATCCTGGTGGAAAGACGTGAACGTCATATTGTTGTGGGAATCGGCATTAATTTAAATTATTCCCCGGAAGACAAACTGTTGCGTGATGCGTTTGCCGTACCCGCCACCCATCTTCTTGACCAGGGCTTTGACATGTCACCGCTTACCTTATGGACGACACTGGTGGAAAAGGGACAAACCCTGTTCAAAAAACTAATACAAACGTCAACGCCGACCCAATTTATCAAAATGATTGTTACGCAAATGGCATGGGTCGGCAAAAAAGTGCTGATCCGGCAAATGAACACAGATATTTTTGAAGCAGTGATTCTGGGACTGGCCAAAGATGGTGGTCTGCGAATAAAAAAAGGGAATATAGAAGACGTGTTGTATTCGGGCAGTATTCTCCCTGCACGATAGATGGCGTCATAAAAAGCATTTCATGGTGATGAATTACCACTGTTTGAGAAAATAACTTATATGTCATTTCAATCATTTATGAATGAAGCTACATAGAAGAAGTCTAACTTCTGCGTTGCGCTGCATCCTTTAGCCAATCCTTAAACGGATATTTGATCAAGTTGGCATTATAATATCTTGGATCATCGGTCACTTCCATCAGCACCCAGGGCGGCGGGTCAATTTCCTGATTTTCAGCGACCAGTTCAATTTCTGCAATGATCAGCCCGGCATTCTCCTGCTCAAATACATCCACTTCCCAGTCTGCCCCGGCATAATTAACACCATACCGTATTTTTTCAATAAAGGGCCGCTCACACAGTTCATCCAGGATCTGCTGCGCATCCGTTAACGGGATGGGGTATTCAAATTCAGACCGGACGGCCCCCTTATTTTCACCTTTGATGGTCAGCCAGGCACTGTCACCGGTAATACGCACCCGGACCGCTGTTTTACCGGCTATCGGCAAATATCCCTGCCGGACACGGACGCCGGCATCTTCGGGATGCCACTTATTTGTGTCGACTGTAAATTTTCGCTCGATCTCTTTAGCCATTTTTCACCTTTCGTTCGGCGTTATCCCAATATATCATTTTAAAATAGCATATAATAACAGCGTCATAAATAATTTAATAATATTTAGCATAAACCCGGGAAAAACCTTCTTGTTTACAAATTCTTTATTATGATTAAAATTGCAAATGGATCCCCCTCAAAAAAAATGTTTCTCACCCTTAAAAAACTATTCATGGTGATGAACTACCACTATACCAGAAAACAATTTACCGATTATTTCAAGCGGTTATAAATAAGTTATTTAAAAAATTACAATGATAAAAAAATGCTGAAAAAAAATAAACAGAATCGACGATTCCTGATCAGCGCAATGCTCTTTGGTACCTTTAATAACACCCCGGGTTTTGCGGCCCCAGCTTACAAAGGCCCGGTGACTGATCATTTTAATGGAGAAAAATTCTTTAACCGTGTTAACAGCAATGTCGGTATGATTGACTTTTTTAAATTCAGTCTCCCGTTTAACTTTATCAAAAAAGACTGGCCAAAATGGATTAACACAACTCCGCAAAAAATCTCCCCGCCAGGGCAAACCGAAGACGAGATATCCGTCACATTTATTAACCATTCAACACTGCTCATCCAGGTGGATGGGGTCAATATTCTCACAGACCCGATTTTTACGCAACGGACCAGTTCATTATCATGGATCGGTCCCAAACGGGTATGCAACCCGGGTGTGAATATTGAAGACCTGCCACCCATTGACGTCATCCTGATCAGCCATAACCACTATGATCATTTAGACATTGAGTCTTTGCAGCTTCTGCAGGCCCAGAATACGGAAAATCAGCCGTCGTTGATTCTTTCCGGCCTGGGAAACGGAATGCTCTTTGAAAACCATCAACTAAACAATTTCAAAGACCTGGACTGGGAACAGTCCGTTCAATATAAAAACATTGAATTTGTTTTTACAGAAACCCAACACCGCAGCGGAAGGGGTATCCTGGACCAGAATAAAACCCTGTGGGGCGGATTTGTAATCAAAACCCGGCTGGGTAATATTTATTTTGCCGGTGATACCGGTTACGGCCCCCATTTTAAAAAAGCCCGCAAAATCCATGGAGATTTCATGCTGGCCCTTCTGCCTATCGGCGCGTATGAACCCCGCTGGTTTATGGAAATCGCCCATTTGAACCCTGAAGACGCAGTTGCAGCGCACATGGATTTAAACAGCAAAAAAAGCATGGGCATTCATTTCGGGACTTTTCAGCTCACCTATGAAGGCATTGATCAACCGGTTATTGACCTGAAAAAAGCATTAAAAAACAAACAGATTCCGGAAACGGATTTCATTGTGCCGGAATTCGGAAAAACACATATTTTAGAACCCTGAACTTCCTGGTTGACAATTTATTTTATAGCCAGGTAAAAACTGATTTTTTATTTTCCGGGTTGATACAAAAAATTAATTCGTCTATATATCTAATTTTTCGGCAATAAAAAATGATCCCCTTAATTTGTACGGGTTCCAAACCAAAAAATGGATGACACACTCAAACGCATTGGATTGATTTCAGATACCCACGGCCTTTTAAGAGACAGCGCCGTAGAAGCTTTAGCAGATTCTGATATCATCATTCATGCCGGTGATATTGACACACCGAATATCATCGACATACTAAAAACCATTGCGCCCGTATTTCCGGTACGCGGCAACATGGACAGAAATCCCTATGGCGCCACCCTTCACAAATATAAAATTGTTGAAATAAATGGAATTTCCATCTATGTACTTCACGATCTTTCTCAACTGGATTTAGACCCGGCGGCAGCCGGTTTTGAAGTGGTGGTGTCGGGTCATTCACACCGACCTCAAATAAAGTATAGAGACGGTGTTTTATTCATCAACCCGGGCAGCGCGGGTCCCAGAAGATTCACACTGCCGATTTCAGTGGGTATCTTGGAAATCGAAGACGGCAGAATTACCCCTAAAATTATCGAACTGGAAACGTAAAAAAACATTTAACAATATTTTTAGAGGAGAAATAAATAATGAAATTTTCAAAAACCATGCTTGTTCTGGCTGTTTTATCCGTTGTCATTTTTTCTTTTTCCGCCACATCATACGCCGATGATGTCACCGATTATATGAATGAGGCACTTCAATACTACAAGGATGGTCAGTATTCGGATGCCGTGGACAGCTTGAATTTTGCCGAACAGCTGATTCAGCAGAAAAAAAGTTCCGGCCTGGAAACCTTTTTCCCGGAACCGCTCAAAGGATGGAGTGCCAAAATCGCGACATCCCAGGCAGCCAGTTCCGCCATGATGGGCGGCGGCATCACTGCCGAGCGTCAATACAGCAAAGGCACCAGTTCGATCCAGATTCAAATCATGGCGGATTCACCAATGCTGCAGGGGGTGCTGATGATGATGTCAAACCCTATGTTTGCTACGGCAGATGGCGGAAAAATGGAACGCATTGGAAAGCAGAAGGCAATAGTCAAATTTAACCCCAACACCCAAAACGGTGACGTCCAGATCGTTGTTGCCAACCGTTTTCTGGTATCGATTGAGGGTAAAGGCATTACCAATAAAAATCTGAAAGACTATGCCAAGGCGATTGATTATAAAAAGATGTCGAAATTACCATAGCCAGGCCCCTATCGATCATCAACAGGCACGATGACCTGCTCTACAGAATTTTACAATGACCATCTCAGTAAAAAAGCCCTGAAAGGGCAGGACATATCAGCCCGGGGAAACGCCCCGGGAATAAATAAATTTGATGGCTTCGTAAAATTTAATTAGTTACAAAGATTCTATCGGATTTGAAAAATACGGGGCAAACAAATGGCGTATTTCTTCTAATTGCTCTTCAATTACAAATGGCATTGTGTGAGCAAACACATCCAGTAAAATGATAGCATTGATTGAAGACTCATTACAGGTGGCATTTCGCAGGCGATCGGCCATATTTATGTTTAACATGTTCATATTATTATATATTTGCTTAAGCCCATGCAGATCCAAATCCTGATTCGAGCATCTTTCCTTTAAAAAATACTGAGCCAGAAGAAACATTCCGCTGGCACGGAATATCGTGTCTTCTTCAGTGGCCAGCGGCAAATGAAACCGAACCATTGGCTTAA
>Ga0307991_1003234_pt1 | contig 10616 bp, 7 predicted proteins | sample EllFjometagen131_FD_203146 | JGI IMG/M metagenome (GOLD analysis project Ga0307991, IMG submission 203146) | Marine microbial communities from Ellis Fjord, Antarctic Ocean - #131 | ecosystem: Environmental > Aquatic > Marine > Unclassified | place: Southern Ocean | collected 2014-10-08 | reverse complement strand
AAATTTCATTTAGCATTCAACTAGTAAAAGCGAATTTACAATTTATCGAGAAACATTATGATAAAATAAATTTGTGGATCTATAAAGTTTTAACTTGTTTCCATTTTTTTGTAAGATTTATTAAGAATTGGATACAGCTTACTCTTTTTTTTATAAGTGGAAAAGAGAGAAAAAAGAACAAGTATATTAAAAAGATAGATCTTTTAAAGAAATTGATTGCTTTTACTTTTCAGTGGAAGAGGTGTAGGTGATAAGAGAAAATAAGAATAGAAGGATATAAAAAGAAATTATCTATATCGTTATATATAAATATATGTTTATTACCCAAAGGGCGGTGGGATGATACAGGTAAACCCGTCTCTTAAGTTTTAATCTACATTTTTTAGGAGTACAAATTGAAGTATTTATCTTCTGGAGTAAGTATTAATAAATTGCTATGGTTTCTTATTGTATTAGTGTCTGGGTCGAATATTTTTTTACTTTCTCCATTTAAAATAGGAGAAACTTCGATTCCTATAACTTTTTGTATTTCAATATTAGGTATGATTTTGTATGTTGGAATTTTAGCAAAGAAAAAGACAATACGATTTAAATTAATGGGTGCAGATTATGCTTTATTGATATTTTTTGTGATAAATATTGTTTCAACAATGATTAATTCTTTTCATTATAACTATATATATTTTGTTCATAATATTAACGGGTTATTGCTTCTTTTTGCTGGAATTGTTTATTATTTTTTCATTAGAATTTGTGTTAAAAACTACAAACAGACAGTTTTATTATTTAAAGTATATTTTTTTTCGGCATTAATTCCTTCAATTTATAGTATATTACATTTTGTAACTTGGAAAACTGGGAATCCATTTTTTTTTAAAATTGGATATGATTTATATTCTCAATTCTGGAGTGCTAATATTTTTAGAGCTTCGGGATTTACACCAGAGCCTTCTCATTTTGCCATATATCTTTCAGGAGTAATATTTGTAGGATTATTTTTTTTATTTGAAAAAAAGAAACAAAAAAGTACAAAGCGATTTCTTTTTTCATTAATTATTATAAGTATCGCTTTATTGTTAACATTTTCACAAATTATATATATAGATTTAATCTTTTTCTTTTGGTTTTTTATAGTAAATGGGAAAAATCGCAAAAAGTATTTTTTAATAGTTTTGTTTTTGCTAATTTTTTTTGCAATATACGGGCTAGATACTACATTTAATTTAGGAGGTATCCAGCTGTTAGCCGAAAGGAAGCAAACTTTATTGGCAACAATAAAAGGAGAATCTAACATTGGTCGTTTTCAATCTATCGAAGCTGGGTTTGAAATATTTAAAAAAAGTCCTATTATCGGGATAGGACTTAATAATATTAATTTGCAAATGATTAAAAGAGCATATAAAGAAAAATATATCGGAGGTCATACAGGTGTACACAGTAAATTTGTTACAATATTAATGGAAGCTGGTATAATAGGTTTTTTTATTTATTTTAGCTTTGCTATGAAAGTAATATTAAAGCGGATTAATTTAGTTACCTTTATAAAGTTACCTACTAATATTTCGTATGCTTTTTTTGTTATTTTTATTTTAACAGGCATAACGGGTAAATTTGGGACATTCTTTTTTTTCTGGTTTTTAGCAGCATTGACTGTAAATTATAGTATGTTTTATCGTAGTCCTTTAAACAAGGAAAAAATTAACTAATTTTTATATTTTAAGAAGTGCAAATATTTTAGCAGATTATACAAGATAAATTATATGGGTGATATTATGAATGATCATAATAAATTTAAGATTTATTATTACTGTCTATCAAACAAGGGAGGAAGTTCGCTATATATCCATAATTTAATATCTCACATGTATAACGAATATAGAAATTTTGTTGTATATCTTTCTGATAGTTATGCTTTTAAAACACAAGATAAATATCTAAAAACTATTTATATTACAGGAGGACATAAAAAGGGTATAAATAATATTTTTATTAGAAAACTGAATACAATAATTTACCGTTACCAAGGAATAAAAAGATTTTATAGAATATTAAAAAACGATACAAGCAAAAAAATAATTCACGTACAATTCCCATTTATTTTTTTTGATTTTTATTATTTAAAAAAGTTAAAAAAAAATACAAAATTGATTTTAACTGTACATGATGTACTTCCTCATAAATATATGATAAACAAAAATATTGATTTGTATTTTATAAAAAAGACTTATGAAGCATTTGATTATTACATAGTGCATTCTGAACAGAATAAATGGGAACTAAGTAGATACTTTGGTATTAATAAGGATAAGATTTCAATAGTTAAACATGGCATAGAAAAGCCAAGAACAATAAATAAAACAGAGATTGTTAATTTTAGAAAGCAATATAATCTCCCCAGGTTTAAAAAAACCCTACTTTTTTTTGGAACTTTAAGAGAAGATAAGGGATTGGATTTACTGCTAAAAGCTTTGGGCGGAATTAGAAAAGAAGATTTTTTCTTGATAATCGCTGGTAAAGCACGAAGTAGACAGCTTTATATGGGGTATTTTAAAATTATTAGAGAAATGAATTTAGAAGATAATGTACTATTTTTAAATAGATTTATAAAAGATAATGAAATTCCTATTCTATTTAACGTAAGCGATTTTATCATTCTTCCTTATAGATATTTTTATTCACAAAGTGGAGTATTGGCTACGGCAGTTACTTATCAATTACCTGTAATTGTATCTGATACAGGGAGTATGGGAGATTTTGTAAGGGAACACAATATAGGTAAAGTTTTTAAATCAAATTCTTTAAAACTGTTAAGAGAAGATATAAAATTTTTTGTTGAATCAGATCTTCAGAAATATAAGTTAAATGAAATTAGATGCCGGGATAAATATAGTTGGCAAAAAATAGCAAAAAGGACGCTTGAAGTTTATAATTCGGTTGTGCATTTGTGAGAAGTTTATAGTTATTCTGGTTTAGATATTAAGTAACTCTAGGACAATATTATAATTATAATTCTATTACAAATAAGAGAGTTAAAAGCTAAAAATGAGTAAATATTTTATTATACATATAGATAATAATATTTTAATAATTATGTAAATAGCAACAAGTAATATTAAAGTACCATGTTTTATTTAAGCAGTAAATTTTAAAAGTTTTGCCAAATAGATAAAATTAAAGCTATATCTGTAATAAAATTAGTATTATTGGGCATTCATTGAAATAAAAATATGGAAAAATATAAAAGGTATAAAATATAATGGAAAATAAATTAATGATAATTGGTGGATTTCCTGGCTCTCAAAATAAAATAGGTGGAGAAACTATTAAAAATTTGATTTTAGCAAATAAGCTTAAGGAAATGGGATATGATTTGAAAATTTTTGATACAACTTTTGATTGGAGAAAAAATAAAATAAAAACTTCTATGAAATTATTTTGGCAAATCTATACATATCGTCCTTCTCGTATATTTTATTAGTTGCTAGTATAGTGGAAATATCTTTCTGACGTAGAATATTTTCTCAAAGATATTTTTTTGCTTTAAATTATCGTTTAATAAATAAAATTATAAATTTGCAAAGTAAATTATTTTTCTTAAAATATTTTCTGTATAATACGAATATTATTTTTTCAGTAAAAGGAATACAATATGGCTAAAAAAATATATGTAGGAGGTATGCCGCCTCCGCATGGTGGGATTTCAGTTTATTTATACAGATTGAGTAAAATTGAAAGTGATAGTTTATTTATAGATACTAATAGGATAAATAAAATTTGGTTTTTAAAACAATTTATTACTTTTGGAAATTATTACATATTTAATTCATCTAATATAAAAATATATTTTTATACATTATTGCTTAAAATGGCTACAAGTAATAAATATGTTATTCATATACATGGTAATCATTTAACAAAAATTTTTGGTGGCAAATATTGGTTTTATAAATATTTAGTAAAATTATCTCTAAAATTTGCAGAAGAAATATATGTTGTTAATGCAGATATTAGAAATTATTTAATAAAAATAGGTATCAATCCTTCTAAGATTAGTATAAAGTATGCTTTTCTGCCTCCACCATTAGAGGATGAAGAAAAAATATTAAAAACTTATCCATCTTCATTATTTAATTTTATTGATTCTCATAGGCCTTTATTAATTGCAAATGCATTTAAGATAGTTTTTCATAAAGGAGTAGATTTGTATGGATTAGATATGTGTATTGAACTTACAAGTAAATTAAAGAAAAATTATCCAAAAATAGGTTTTATATTTGCTCTTCCGGATGTTTCAGAAAAAAAAGATTATCAAGAAAGGATGAAAAAGAGAATAAAGGAATTAAATATCGAAGATAACTTTTATTTTTTAGTTGGTCAAAAAGAGCTTTGGCCTTTATTTAAAAGAACAAATTTAATGTTGAGACCAACTTACAGAGATGGAGATAGTGTCTCTATTAGAGAAGCTATTTTTTTTACTATTCCAACCATTGCAAGCGATTTTTGCGAAAGACCAAAAAATACAATTTTATTTAAGAATCGAGACATAAATGACTTATACATTAAAGCATTAGATGCAATAAAGAATGGTTAAAAATATACGAATAACATGAAAAATTATTTTAAAATATTTAGATAAAAACTAAAAGAAAAAAATAAATAGTTAGTAAATTAATTAATAAAGAAATCTGATTTAATGAAATAAAAAATATTTGGATATCATTTGAAAAGAAAATTAATAATGCAAAATAATTACATAAGTTGGAGGAATAAGGTTGAATTTAGAAAATATTTATTCTATTTTACCTGGTTGGGCAAAAAATGTTGCTATTAATTTTGAAGGATATAGGATCAAGAGAACTCGATATTCTCCAAGATTCTTTAAATTATTAAAGGAAGTTAAGAAAAGAAGTTTTTGGAGTAGAGATAAAATTATAGCATTTAGGAATAAAAGACTTAATGAATTTGTAATATATTGTTACGAATATGTTCCTTATTATAGACGCAGGTTTAAAGAGATAGGAATTGATCCAAAATCCATTAATAGGCTTGAAGATCTAAAATATATACCAATTTTAACAAAAGATGAAGTAAAAAAGAACTTTAATGAATTTATTTCAGAAAAAATTCCTAAAAATAAAATAATAATGATGCATACCAGCGGAACAACCGGGGGAGGATTTCAATTTTATACAACCTTGGATTCAATACATGAACAATGGGCCATATGGTGGCGTTATAGAAATTGGCATGGAATAGAGATGAAAAACTGGTGTTTATATTTTGGAGGACGTAAAATAGTTAACACTTCTCAAAATAAACCACCTTTTTGGAGATACAATATTCCAGGCAAACAAATATTATTTGATGGTTATCATATGAGTCCAAAAAATATGTTTAATTATGTAAAAAAAATTAAACGAAGTAAAATAGTTTGGTTGCATGGATATCCCTCTCTTCTTTCTCTTTTAGCATCATATATTATAGAAAATAATATTGATATTGGTTATAAAATTAAATATATTACTATTGGAGGTGAAAATTTAATGCCTCAACAATCTCTTTTAATAAAGAAAGCTTTTGGAATTCAGCCAAAACAACATTATGGATTAGCAGAGGGTGTGGCTAATATTTCAGAATGCGAATATGGGAATTTACATGTAGATGAAGATTTTAGCGCTGTTGAATTTATCCCTATCAAAAATACATCTAGTTATAAAATAATCGGAACCAATTTTTCAAATTTAGCTATGCCTTTAATTCGTTATGATACACAAGATATAGCTACTATTTCATCTAGAAAATTGTGTCAATGTGAAAATAAAGGAAGAATAGTTACAAAAATTGATGGAAGAAAAGAAGATTATATAATTCTTAAGAATGGTATACGAATTGGTCGATTAGCACATCTTGTTGCAGATTTAATAAATATAAAAGAAGCACAAATTTATCAGAAAAAAATAGGAGAGATAATAATTAAAATAGCTAAGGGTGCTCATTATACTGAAAAAGACGAAATAAAAATACTTAAAGAATTCGAAAAACGGGTTGGAGATAATGATAAGATTTCTATAGAATATGTAAGATATTTACCGAGAACTCATAATGGGAAATTAAGATTTGTAAAATCAGAATTAGAAGAAGGAAAGCTTGTATAAAATATTTAATTTAGTTAAAAAAAATTTCGGTATAATATAATAGATTTATAAGTTGAAAAATTAAGAATAACTTATCTATTGTATAAATAATTTACATTGAGTAAATATTGGAGATAAAACCATGAAACAAATTTTGCAAAATCTTAAAACAGGCAAAACGGAAATTATGGAAGTACCATGTCCCATTGCAAAGCCTGGTCATTTACTTATTAAGACGGCTTTTAGTATTATATCTGCCGGTACTGAACGGATGTTAGTTGAATTTGGTAAAGCAAACTATTTATCTAAAGCAAAACAACAACCGGATAAAGTCAAACAGGTATTAGATAAGCTAAAAACAGATGGGATATTATCTACTTTAAATTCTGTACAGGTAAAACTTGATCAGCCATTACCTTTAGGGTATAGCAATGCGGGCACTGTTATAGAAATAGGAAGAGGTGTAGATAATTTTAATATAGGGGATAGGGTAATATCTAATGGCCCACATTCTGAAGTAGTATGTGTGCCTAAAAATTTATGTGCCAGGATTCCAGAAGGAGTAGTAGGGAAGGAAGCTGCTTTTACCGTTCTGGCCTCTATTGCCCTTCAGGGCGTTAGACTTGCTCGGCCAACATTAGGTGAAAAATTTGTGGTAACTGGTTTAGGTCTTATTGGGCAGTTGGTGGTTCAAATATTAATTGCTCAAGGTTGTCAGGTTTTAGCTATCGATTTTGATGAAGATAGATTAGGGTTAGCCCGAAGATTTGGTGCAGAGACGGTTGATTTGTCAAAAGAGGAGGATCCAATTTCCAGAGGATTGGCATTTTCAAAAGGGCAGGGAGTAGATGGAGTAATAATTGCTGCATCTACAAAAAGTAGTGAACCGGTTCATCAGGCTGCACAGATGTGTCGTAAGCGGGGCCGGATTATTTTAGTAGGTGTAACCGGCTTAGAACTTTCGAGGGCAGATTTTTATGAAAAAGAATTAACCTTTCAGGTATCATGCTCTTATGGTCCGGGTAGATATGATACGGAGTATGAGATTAAAGGGCAGGACTATCCCTTTGGTTTGATAAGATGGACAGAACAGCGTAATTTTGAGGCTATATTACAAATGATGCAAAATAAAAAGCTTAATGTTTTACCATTAATTTCACATCGTTTTCCTTTTGAGGAAGCAGAAGAGGCATATAAATTAATATCGAGCAAGAATTCTTCTTTGGGAATTGTGCTTCAATATTCATCAGAGAAGGAGAAAGAATTAAAAGATTTATTTAGCAGAAATATAATTCTTGTTGAAAACAAAAATAGGGGAAAAAAGCCGACTGAGCCGGTAGTTGGAATGATTGGGGCAGGAAATTTTACTAACCAGGTATTATTGCCAGCATTAAAGAAAACAGGTGTCAGATTAAAGAGCATTGCCTCAAGTAGCGGAGTAAGTGGGACATATTTAGGGAAAAAATATGGTTTTGAACAGAGCATAACTGATGTAGATGTGATATTTGATGACCCAGAGATAAATACGATATTTATAACTACTCGTCATAATAGTCATACTCAATTTGTTTTCCGAGCATTAGAAGCTGGCAAGAATGTATTTGTGGAGAAGCCTTTGGCCATTACTTTTGAAGAATTAGAAAAGGTAAGAGAAGTTTATAATAATTCGAGAAAACAGAATAGTTCAACTTTAATGGTGGGCTTTAATCGTCGATTTGCTCCACATATAGTAAAAATGAAAAGTCTATTAGATACCATAAGAGAACCTAAATCTTTTATTATAACAGTCAATGCTGGACAAATTCCTGCAGACCATTGGACCCAAGACCCTAAAGTAGGGGGAGGAAGGATAATCGGAGAAGGTTGTCATTTTATCGATTTGATGCGGTTTTTAGTTGGGCATCCTATTACCGGGGTTAAATCTACCGTAATAGGAAATTACTCTAAGATAGAACCGAGGAGTGATAAAATAACTTTCACTATGACTTTTACTGATGGTTCTTTTGGGGCAGTGCATTATTTAGCTAATGGACATAAATCTTTTCCTAAAGAAAGAATAGAGGTTTTTGGTGGGGGGAGGATATTAGCTTTAGATAATTTTCGGGTGCTTAGGGGATATGGATGGCCAGGATTTAAGACAATGAGGCTTTTGAGGCAGGATAAAGGGCATTCTGAAGAGATTAAAAGATTTATTGAATCTATTAAAAGCGGAGGAGAGTTACCTATTCCAGCTGAAGAAATATTTGAGGTTAGTAAGATAAGTTTTGAGATAGAGAAGGCTTTGAATGCTTATTTAGTATAATTTTTATAATTTTACAATAGCACGAGGTAAAAAATGAAAAAAATATGTGTAATGGGATTAGGTTATATTGGTCTCCCTACTGCTAGTATGTTGGCAACTCATGGTTTTGATGTATTAGGAGTAGATATTAATTCAGAGATAGTAGAGATTATTAATAATGGAGGTGTACATATTGAGGAAGCGGGTCTACATACTTTAGTACAGGCAGCTATAAAATCTGGAAAACTAAAAGCAGCAACCGAACCCAAACCAGCAGATATTTTTATTATTGCAGTTCCTACTCCTTTTACTAAGGAGAAAAAAGCTGATTTGAATTATGTCAAATCAGCTGCAAAAAATATTGCTCCCTTAATTTGTAAAGGGAATTTGGTAATCTTAGAATCTACTTCTCCTCCGGGAACTTGTAAGGATGTATTAGAGCCAATATTTAAATCATTTGATCTAAAGGTTGGGAAAGATTATTATTTGGCCCATTGTCCTGAACGAGTTTTGCCAGGATATACCTTAAAAGAACTTATCCAAAATGATAGAGTAATCGGGGGGATAGATAAAAAATCTGCCGAGAAAGCAGCACAATTTTATAAAGTATTTATAGAAGGTAATATTTATCTTACCGATTCTACTACTGCTGAAATGGTGAAATTGATGGAAAATACATATCGAGATGTTAATATTGCTTTGGGAAATGAATTAGCAAAAATTTGTGAAAAATTAGGGATTAGTGCCTGGGAAGTTATTAGATTAGCAAATTTGCATCCACGGGTTAATCTTCATTCTCCCGGTCCGGGAGTGGGAGGACATTGTATTGCTGTAGACCCCTGGTTTATTATCGAAAAATATCCTGCCGATACTGAAATTATTACTCTTAGTAGAAAGATAAATGATAGTATGCCGGAATATACGGTAGCACATATTAGGAAAATGGTGAGAGGAATTGACAATCCCAAAATTGCTATTTTAGGGGTTACGTATAAAGGGAATATTGATGATACGAGAGAAAGCCCGACTTTGAAAATAATATCTGGTTTAGAAAAGGAAGGAATAAAGTATTCCATTTATGATCCTCATGTGCAGGAATTTGAATATGAACTTTCATCTTTAAAAGAGGCTTTCAGTGGAGCTGATTGTGCAGTCATTTTAACGAATCATGACGAATTTCAATTTTTACATCTGGCAGAAATTGGAAAATTGATGAGAAATAAAATGCTTTATGATACGAAATATTGTGTAGATCATAATCTTTGGAAAAAGAATGGATTTGAAGTGTATTGTTTGGGAGTGGGGAGTAAAAATAATATTTCTAAGGAAAATTAATAAAATAAAAAGTGATGATATTAATTAAAGGGATAAAGAGTGTTTAAATTAACAGACTTTTTAACAAGGTTTGAAGATATAGTATTTAGAAAAAGTGGATTTTATTCGATAAAATTAAAAAAAACCTCTTTTTTTTTAGATGAAACGCGGATAAGGAGATATTATTTTGGGAAACCATGTTTAAGTGATAGATATTATAAATTAATATTAAATGATAAATATGTGGTTTTTGATAAAATATTAAATTACGATGACCTACAGAAATATGTAAATGAAAAATTACCTTTTTGGAAAGTTTCATGGGATAATTTTGACCCCAAGGATTTTTGGGAAATTGCCCGCGGTTGGCAGTGGCTTCCGGCAATAATTAAGGCAAAAGAAGTTAACAATACACAGGAAGTAATAAATAAAATTATCTATTGGTTAAATAAAAATCATTACCCTAATGGCCTTGCCTGGTCAGTAGGATTGGATGTGGCCATAAGAGCTATTAATTTGGTTATTGTTTACCAAATTACCCAAGAACAAATTTTATTAAAATATCTTTATGAACATTTTCTTTATCTAAAGAAAATGATCTATTATTCAAAAGGAACCATAAGAAATAATCATTATCTTGGAGAGTTGACCAGTCTTGCAATACTATCATTATTTTTTGATGATAAAAATACAATAAAATTAAAAGAATTATTAGAAATGGAAATCGATAGACAATTCTATTCAGACGGGGTAAATTTTGAACAATCGGTCAGGTATCATAAATTTTCTTTAGAATTTGTCCTTTTAGCCAAGATATTTTTAAATATTAATGTAGAGAATATAGGGAAAAGTGCAGAGTTTCTTTTAGCAGTTAAAAAGCCGGATAA
>Ga0307991_1003233_pt1 | contig 10616 bp, 12 predicted proteins | sample EllFjometagen131_FD_203146 | JGI IMG/M metagenome (GOLD analysis project Ga0307991, IMG submission 203146) | Marine microbial communities from Ellis Fjord, Antarctic Ocean - #131 | ecosystem: Environmental > Aquatic > Marine > Unclassified | place: Southern Ocean | collected 2014-10-08 | reverse complement strand
GTTTTAATAACCATAAAACTAATTTTGGGAGTAATCTTTATGTTAATTTTTCGTGAAAAAGAATTATCTTTGCAAAAGAGATATTTGATCTTATTGTTTAAGATTATAAGGCAAAACATTTACCGTTCTCTTTATTATCAATAAACAATTTTTAATAATTTTTTTTAGAATGCCTAAAAATCTCTATGCCTGAAATATAGTGATTTTTAATATTACAAATCGGGGTGTGGCGCAGTTGGTAGCGTGCTTGACTGGGGGTCAAGAGGTCGCAAGTTCAAGTCTTGTCACTCCGACTTGATAATCAAGGCTTTACAGAGATGTGAAGCCTTCTTTTTTTACTGGAGTGTCCTTCTGGAGTGTCTTTTTTGCTCGTAAATCGAATATCCTAAAGCCATTTTTCACCATTTCTTTTGCTACTTCCTTTTTGTTAACATAGTGTTTTGATGTTGTTTTATAATTACTATGTTGCATAGATATTCTACTATTAATAAATATGTCCTCTTGTGTAATATATGTCTGCCTTAAATGTTTCAATTGAACAGAATCCTTGCTGTTTAGCTTTTTAAAGTGAAATGTGAAGCATTTACTTGCCTGCTCTTTTAGCGTTCTTCTTGTTTCAATGTATGGTGCAATAATATATTCACTACTGCCTCTTTTGTTTTTCATTCCCAGTTGGTTTAATAATGATTTCAATTCTAAACCAATTGGTACATATGAAAACTGAAAGTCTCTTTTATCAAAATTGTTCTGTAGTTTATTTATTTTGATGTTGGGACTCTCTATATACACTGGCTTGTCATCTTCACAATGTATCATGTCCCATCTCATTTCAAAGAGCTCCTCATTTCTTCTTCCAGTGAAGGCTTTTAGCATAATTAAATCTTTTAGCCAAACTTTGTACATATTCCTTCTTTTCTTGCCAACCTGTACCATTGAATCTTCTGGTGATATTACTTCCAGTAAATTGTAAAAATCTTTTGAAGTAATACTAATGTCAGTAGATCCCTGAGACTTCAGCTTTACCTTTTTCCATACATTTCGAATGGTATAATACTCCTCATTTATTAAATAGTTAAAAAAGGTTCGAAGCGCTTTGATTTTGCCATTGTATGTATAATTGCTTTGATGCTTTTTATCTAAATGCTCACAATATTGACCAACCATTTTATCACTAATATTAGTTACTTTAAACTCCTTAAGGTAATAACCTTTGTCATTAACAAAGTCTAAAAACTCATGAAGAAAACCTTGAATTGTTTTTATGTAACTAGGACTAAGGTGTTTCTTTAAATGATGGGGTACATCGCAATCATTAGTATAATCAATATACATTGCCATGCATTCAATAAGTAGTTGAGGTTTGCTATTGACTTTCTGTGATAATTCACCATTTAAAACTTCTTTTTTAAACGCCAATAATTCTATTACCGCTTCATCAAATGCTTTTGATTTTAATATGCGTGACTTTCTGATTCCTCCTCCATCTGGCGGTTTAATGATTGCTTTATAGGTTAATTTATCAGATGGATGATTGCATTTACTATTTGATTTATTTCCAGTATGTATCGTAGTCTTACATTTACGACAGAAGATCTGCAATCCTGAAAATTTGTGATATTCTAAACTCTTTTTCATCTATGCTATTTATTATATTTCTTAAGAAAATCTGAACTACCCTTACCTTTGGTCTTATATCTTTTGTGTGAGATAGTTGAAGTTTTTGATATGGATTTGTATAGAGTATCACTTTTTGCTAGCTCATACATTTCTTCCCAGTTATCTCTATACTTCTCTTGATACCTTTTAATTGTTGGCAAATCATATGCAAGATTAAACTCAGATTCTAACACGTACTTACCAGTTCTGTCTTTGTATATATCAACATCATTCGTACTACACCATGTTATTCCACTGCGTATATCTTTCTTGTTAATCTTTGAGATTAATTCATTCATATAGATATGTCTTAGACCATTTAGCACCAAAAAAAAGGATAATTTTCCTATTTATAGTCTGGTCTAATCGAAAAGTTTATATTTTATTTGTAAAACCTTCAACCCCCTGTGCTTATTTTAACATTATTGATCGAAGTATTTGATATGCAGCTAACTAATAATCTGTGTATTTAAAAAGAAATGTACAAAACCATGAAGTAAACAACAAAGAATTGATGAAAATCAAGAAATGGGTCTAAATAATTTATATATAATGTATGCTAAACGAATCAATAGAAAATATCAATCAATCAATAGAACAGCTCAAAAAAACGAAAGAGCTTTTGAGGAAGAAAATTCAAAGGACTGAGTTAGAAATCCAGCGTCAAAGAACAAAACTATCGAAGGAGCGAGAGAGAGCTAAACTCAAACATATTAAGACCAAGAGTGAATATGTCAAATATTAACCTCAACAGTAATCTTAGTAATATGGTTGGTTACTAATACTCACCATGCTCAAAGGGGTGTCTTTGGGTGAGTTATCTTTATTTTCCCGTACATTATATCATATCGAACTTAAAATTGACCCCTGCCAATTTATTTAAACGGATTTTATCAGTTGGAATTTAATATTGTCAATATTGACTTTTTTACCTCAACTTTATAATTATTGAATTCTTCATCAAATATCCTTTTAGCAACTATGTAATCTGATTCTTTCAGATTTACACTATCATGTACAGTGAAATAGATGATTTGCTTTTCCGCTAATCTTCTACATACTCTATTAAAGATGAATTCACTTTCAATATTCTGAAGTTTATGAGATAGTTCTTTATAACCATATTTCTTTTTATATGAATTCATAAATTGAGAAATTGTTGGAAAAATATTCTCAAATATTTTATTCGGATATGGCTTGCCAAAATACAATTTATAAACCCATTCTTTAACTTCATCTCTCTCTTCAAATACATTCTTTTCTTGAAAATATTCATAATATTTACCACTAACGACCCTATCAAAATAGATTTGTAAATCACTACCAATATTATCAATCAAATGGAGGTTGTCAGCAATAAGTTTTAACAGAAAGAATGGTTGCGAATTTTTAATATCAATCTCTGAAATACTTTCACCATCAATAAACAAATACTTATTTCTGATTTCCTTTTTTAGAATAGTGAAGTTTGTATGCACTCTACCATATTTATCAGGTGTCATATAAATCTGATTATGATTAATTCGTTTAATACTATCAAGATTCTTCAAATATTTTTTCTTGTCAATACTTACATCTTTAAGAAATGATATTGATTCATTATAGTCAATTGCAATATGGTTGATGTTATCAATTGTATGGTGCAATATATCTTTATCAATTATGGTACTATGACTAATAAAATTCTTTGGGTCATTATAGAATTTCAACAAACGTTTATTCTTACTGCTATCATAATTTTTATAATCAATAAATGTACTTGATTCAAACTTCTTAATATTCAATTTGTATTCTGTACATCTTTCGCCAGCAATATAAGGAAGACCATTACTGATATATTCTTTATCAATTAAATAATTTAGATATAGTGCATATCTACCATATTTCTTTTGAAGTATTTCAGAACTTAATCTCAAAGTTATTTCATTATCATCACTAACTCTAAGGTATTTCTGATAAAATGAATTAAGTAAATCAATTAGAAAATCTGTTATTAGTTTATGACCTTGATTATGGTAGATTATTCCTTTACTATTTTGATTTAATATTTCTTTCGTAACATATTGAAACAGATATTTTTTTACTTTGTTAATATACAATGACTTAATATTATTTTTTATTATATATTAAATCACGTAAGTCCTCTTTAAAAATTATTCAATTTTTAAAGTATAGATATTCAAACTGTTACACCTACGGCATTATAGTATTAATATATATTATATTATAATTCCCCGAATTTTTTGAATTATTTTTTTGCTATTCTATTCATCAATACTTCCCCAAATTTTGATTCTACTTGAATTTATCTATGATTCATGCCCCGATTTATGATTTCATAATATTATGATGAGATATAAATTAGTTGTGTGATTTATGGTGTTAACTCTACCGAATGATCAGAATACATATATACTATGTTCAATATTGATGATCGTTCTTTAAATCAAACCAAAATGAATTAAGTATTGATCACTAATAATTTAATTCATTAAGATTAATACTGAATAAAGATTGCTAATTTTGTTTGTATAAATTTATGATTATGCATAAAGAAATTCAAGAGAATAACGAGGCTATGTTTGAAGAAATATTGCTGAATGTAAGATACTTATTTGCTCGAGGTGACTTAAAAGATAGAACGCAGAAAACATCCCAAATTGTTGATTACCTCAACAAACAACTTGGATTGGATAAGTAATAATATGTCTAGAGATTCTATTTAACTAATAGATGAGTCAGTGAAGCTTTAAATTGTATAAATGATATTTATTATTTACGGGTTCAGATCGACCTCTAATTCTTTAGCAATTTTAGCATTAATTTTATCTAACAAGTCCGCAAGGTGAAAAAACGCTACCCACATTTCATATAGATCATCAATACTATATTCGCTTTTTGTTTCAAACATCCAGCTATCACGACTTATATATATCTGTTGAAGCTTATATTCTCCATCCTCATTACGTTTAAATGTTGTAATATTATGAAGTAAATTGTTTCGCTTCTTACTCAAATCGGGCAATAGACTTGCTGCCTCTTTAATATCCTTTTTAAGTTCAGTGGAAAATAGATCTTTGTATGGCTGTAGTTTTACTAATGATGAAATCGTATCAAATTTCCTTGTAATTGAGGAATCTCTATCTGCATAGAAGTAAGCTACATCTTTATGTTCGGTACCAATGAGTTTTGATAATATTAGGAATACTTCAACCTCAATTGTAGCAAACTGTGCAGAAACCCTTCCTAACCATTCAAAGTATTTTCCCTGGTCCTTCCTTGATATAGGGGATACTGGTTCTTTCATTTTTATCTTCAAAACTACAAAAACCTTAAACACTTATGATAATGAGTATAATTTACACACAGTATTGGAATTGGCAGATATTATGGTGAGATATAAAAAATAGCTGTGTGCTTTATGTGGTTAATTCTTTTGAATGATCAGAACACATATATACGGTATGTTCAATATTGATGATCGTTCTTTAAATCAAACCAAAATGAATTAAGTATTAATCTTTTAATAATTTAAATTTATTAATTTTGAAGAGTATAACCAATAATACCTGAAAATGAAACTTGGAAGATTAGAAAAAGTTGATTTAAGAGAGCAATGGAAAAAAGAAGATACAGACTTCACACCTTGGCTTGCAAAAGAAGAAAATATTGAATTATTAAGTGAAACAATTGGTATTGAATTAGAGGTTCAAGGTCAAGAAGAAAATGTTGGTCCATTTCGTGCAGATATCTTATGTGTTGACACTGCTAATAATCATTTTGTATTAATTGAAAATCAACTTGAGAAAACTGACCATACTCATTTAGGTCAATTAATGACATATGCAGCAGGACTTGATGCAGTGACGATTATATGGATTGCTCAAAAATTTACAGAAGAACATAGAGCTGCACTAGATTGGTTAAATAGCATTACTGATGATACATTTAACTTTTTCGGTATTGAAATTGAATTATTTAAAATTGGTGAGTCATTATCAGCACCAATGTTTAATCTGGTTTCTAAACCTAACGATTGGACTAAATCTGTTCGTAAATCTGCAACATCTCAAAATTTGACTGACACAAAACTTCTTCAACAAGAATATTGGCACGGTTTGAAGAATTTTATGGATGAAAATGGAAGTCGAATTAAAATGCAGAAACCTGCTCCACAACACTGGACAAACATTGCTATTGGTAAAAGTGATTTACACTTATCTGCAACGGTAAGTACAAGAGATAATACAATTAGTATTTGGTTAAATCTAACTGGTCAAAATGCAAAAGCTAATTATGATAGATTATCTGAACTAGCAGAGGAAAGTTCATTTACTGAAATAAGTAAGAACATTCAATGGTTAAGAATGGATGACAAGAAACAATGTGCTATTATCTTAACTTCGAAAGGTGATATGACAAATAAAAATGAATGGGCAAATCAATTTCAATGGTTTAAAGAAAACATTGAATCATTTACAAATTACTTCAAGCCAATTATTAAAAGAATGTAATTATTCTTTTAATAAAATCTATAATGAACAACTACTGATACTATTAAATTGATTTAGAATGTTAGAATGAAAGACCTTATTGTTATTGGAAATGGTTTTGATTTGGCACATGGTTTACCGACAAGCTATAGTAATTTTATTATTTGGTATTTAAATAAAATTGTACAGAAAGCATGTGGTAATATTTTTAGTGAGGATAAACTAATTAGAATATCACATGATTTTGGTAAACCAATTTCTTACCGAAAGTTTAACGAGATTAAAGAGTTTCAGGAAACTTGTGATAAGCTAAAGTTAAAAATAGAATACAATTCAAGTTTCTTTAGAAAACTTATTAATCTTAGTATCAACTCAAAATGGAAGGATATTGAAGCTGAATATTATTTTGAATTATTGAGAAAGTTTAGAGTTGCTGAGCAAAAATATGGCGAAGGTGAAAATGAGATGGTTTTGGAAATGAAGCGTTTCAATGAAGTATTTGCATTTATTAAAATGGAGCTAGTTGAATACTTAAAAACCATTAGTATAGTGAAAGATCTTAAAATTCCAGAAATTGAACATCATTTTGAAAATCTCACAATAGTCCCTGAAAATGCACTCGTACTAAATTTTAATTATACTACAACTCCAGAGTTATACATATCTCGAGGTGTAGAGATAATCTATATCCATGGTAAACTTAGTGATTCGAAAAATCCGATAATATTTGGATATGGTGATGAAATGGATGCTTATTACCCCAGAATTGAGCGTCTTAATCACAATGAATGGATAAAGCACTTTAAGTCTTTCAGTTATTCAAAATCTAGCAACTATCAAAAGTTATTCGGCAAAATACCTCCACACAGCAAATTTAATGTCCATATTATGGGGCATTCTTGCGGTATTTCAGACAGAGTTTTATTTAATAGCATAATTGAACTTGAAAATTGCCACCGCATTTATATTTATTATTATGAAAAGGATGGCAACAACGATTTTTATGAAAAAACGATGGAATTATCCAGACATTTCAAACCAGAGTTTAAGCATAAAATGAGATTGAAAATAGCACCTTTTGATGACCCTTTTGTCAAACCTTTAATGACTTCAAAATAAATAGAATATAAGAAGCCGTCAAAAAGAATTGGATATTAAGGGTAAAAGAAACTTTTTTAAAGAAGAAGTAATTATGAATTACAAAGAACTTTACAATTTTGCATACAATTACCTTTTGTCAAAAGAAAGAGTGACTGATGAATTGATTAGGATGCACTTAGTCTCAGAATATCAGAAACCTAGCAAAATAAACACAATTTATAAACAACTTTGTACTTCTGCTCAAAACAGACAAATGAGCAATAAGGTTATTGGACAATCTATAGGGGGTATTGAAAAATTGAAAACTGTTTTATTTGATTTTAATCCCAAACGAGTTGCAAGTACCTATTCAAAAAGAGATAAAGTAATTCTTTTAGAAACAATTGTTAAGGTTCTGAAACCAAAAGGTGAAATTCGGACAACAAATAAAAGTCTTTGGCCACAATTCTGTCAGTCTGTAATTGATTCTGCCCATTTTCTTAATGAATTTAAAGAAGCAAAAGACTTTTATAATTGGGCTGACTTTTTTGCTAATGATTCTCGAGCGAAACCAGCACTACCATTAATGATAAGTATAGAAATTACAGGTATTGGATTTCCATTAGCTTGTGATTTCTTAAAAGAATTAGGTTATGTTCAATATGGCAAACCTGATGTTCATTTAAAAAAGATTTTCAAAGAATTGAATTTAATAGATCCGAAGGAAAAATCTCCAACAAAACAAGATTATCAAACTTTAAAACTGATTGACCAAATTGCAAGTGAAAACAATGTTACACCATTTGAAGTCGATAAGATATTTTGGTTGATTGGAAGTGGTAATTTTCACCTATCGGAAATATACATTGGCAGAAATAAAAATGAATTTATTGAAAAAGTAAAAAACAAATACCCATCACTAAGAATATAAATTATTGTGAAGGTATTGGTTAATTTGAAAATTAGGACATAAAATAAATATTAACTGGTTGGAAGAATAGCTTATGGAAATTGATAATATTTCTGATCACCTAAAGAAACTGTCAAATAATGAATGGGAAAAATTATTTGCATTAATTCCTCAAATTGAATTAATCAAAGAGTTTTCAAAAGGTGGGGATGTAATTGAAGATAAAAATGACCATGACAGTTACATTATAATACCTGAAATTGAAGACCCAATAGTTCTTAAATTTTTAGACATAATGGAAGAACTTGATTTGATAATTCCATTTTCTTGGTCTAAATGGGATTATGGGAAAGCAATTTATGAGAAAGGAGAATACAGTAATTTAGACACAATAACTCTACTAAAACTTTTGACAGCTTTTATAAGGGCAGACCATTTTAGTTATGGTGCGGGTTTAGCTTCAAGATTTGAGGATAGAACAATTGGAAAAATTTTGATAGAACTTAAAAATAATATTTTGAAATCATCTTACCCTAAAAACTAAAGTATTGTTAATAGCAGAATTAAAAGGTAAAATTTCAAGTCAAAATGAGAAAAGTGAAGATATACTTACATCTAATGTATTTTCATATTTTAAGTATTCTGACAGAAAAATACTGATGGATTATTTGAATGAACTTGGAATAGAAGTTAGCTTAACAGATTCAAAAAATGCGGAATTTATATTTTGGCCAAGTTATGCTGATGGTACTGAACCTGACTTAATAATCGTATGTGGAAATTATTATTTATTATTTGAAGCAAAATATCATTCTGATTTTGCTCCAAAAACAGAGAAGAGTGAGTCTCAAATTGATCGGGAAATTAAGATGGGTAAAATAGATGCAGAGAAAATAAATAAGGAATTTATTTATATTGCAATTACTGCTGAATACTCAAAAAGCAAGTATAAATACTCGATGTTTATAAATAATGAAACAAGATTTATTTGGACTAATTGGCATTTCATTACATCATTTATTTTCAATAAAATGGAAACAGTAGAATTTGATGCTGATAATCAATATTCTATTGATTTATACGAATTACTTGTCAAAAAGAAGTTGCGCAGTTTTAACGGTATAATGACTATAATTTATAAACCAACTAATTATGATTTAGAAGCAATATTTTATGAGGTAGAATCATCTAAATATAAAGGTAAATTTACTGGTTTCTTAAGCAATTTAGACAATTTCGATTTAGTTGACGAGTACCCAATAATTTTTGAAAAATCTTTTTTTAAATCATTTAGAATATTTGAAATAACTAATAACGATAACATATTTTATCATGAAAGAAACACCAAATAAAACTGAAATATCAAAGCAGATAAAGAATGCATTTGATTTTGTGCAAAAAATTTATCTAGAATCTTCTTATTTAGTTAAAGAGATTGAAGGCCGATTAAATGAGAGTGAGTTTAATTTTCAATTTTTAAGGACTAGTGGTTATAGTATTACGGCACGTAGTTCAAGCGGATTAGAACCTCAGTATGTAAATTTTTGGCTCTTAAGAAAATTCAGTTTTGCTTTCGTGGAAGACTCAAATACAAAATTTATCAAAGGTGTAAATGTTACTGATATTAATGACCAACTAAAAGTTCTTTATTTCAGAATTGTCTTAGATGATAAAAATCAAACCGAGCCACAATTGATTTATGGTGTACTTCACGGTATTGAAAAATATAAAGAGAAGGTGCGTAAATTCGAAAGTTTAATGGCTGCATTTGAATATGCAGATAATAAAATGTTTTCAACAATATCTAAACTAGATTATAAAGATGGCAACTTTAAAGTATCAGGAAAACTCAAAAAAGTTAATCTTTTAGAAATAAACTCCAGTGAAGATTTATTGGACAAAGTGATAACACCTGCGATCAAAATATATAAATCGATCTAATATCTAATAATCTATTATGGTCTTTCAGGGGTGAAGCAAGGTGAATGATTATTGAAAAGATATATGATATGTTCAATAATAAAGATCGTTCTTTAAATCAAGCAAAAATGAGTTAAACATTAATTAATCTTTTTAATGTGCTAGAGTGTTTAGTTAAGTAAGAGTTTGAGAAGTGACTATATTTCCCCTTGCCTATATGCACTGTGGTAAAGTGTAATTGCGGAACAGAGCTATACAGTCTGCCACATTAACCAATTTATATTGGTGGCCACTGTTTTTTTTAAATACTTCAAAAACCAAAAAAAAAATTCCCCAAAAAAATCTGATTTTCTATTTTTGATCATTAAATTATGTTATCGCTATTCAGACTCCCCCCAATCCAAATTCCTCCATGATTTTTTCTTATTCATTCACCCCCAAATTTCATAATTTGAATCAATGGATGGTGTTTATTGGATAGACCGCTCCAACTTGTGCCACCCATACCGGAGTTATTGTGCCACTCATACCGGACTAATGTGTGCCACTTATACCGA
>Ga0307991_1003230_pt1 | contig 10639 bp, 12 predicted proteins | sample EllFjometagen131_FD_203146 | JGI IMG/M metagenome (GOLD analysis project Ga0307991, IMG submission 203146) | Marine microbial communities from Ellis Fjord, Antarctic Ocean - #131 | ecosystem: Environmental > Aquatic > Marine > Unclassified | place: Southern Ocean | collected 2014-10-08 | reverse complement strand
GGCGTTGATTATGAGGCGAGTAATTGTCAAAAAAGTATTTAGTGATAATTCTCATAAATTTTTCAGACAATTTTTTAATTTGCTGGTCATTATTCACTAATATTTTTTGGGAAATAATTTGAAGAAATTGATTGTTTAGATTATCTTCTCTCAGATAAAGCACCTTTAATAGATATTTGATTTTTTGATAATTGCTCTGAGGTTTGTTTCCCAACAAAGTAGTTCGCCAATAGCTGATTGTTTTTGTGATAAAGCTATCCTCTAAGCTGATTATTTTATTATTAAAATTATATCCCAGAAAGTTGAATCCTTGATTAGTGGAAATTAATTTGCTTTTTTCTTTTTTGATTTTTAATTTTAATTTTTTTATCTCTTTTAAAGTATAATCCCATAAATTTTCCAATTTTTCTTTGTTTTTGTCCATTAATATTATATCATCACCGATTCTGCGGTAAAGAGAAACTTTTTTGCCAAGATATTTATCCAAATCATTGAGATAGATATTAGCAAATAAGGCTATTAAGGGGACACCCTGCACAACGCCAATTTTGGGTTGATAAAGTTTTTCATCTTTATAGACAGAGTTGTAAATGAATAATTTTAAAAGCTCTATAACATTCTCGGGCAGGCCAATTTGTTGAAGCTTTTGAATTAATATTTTTTGGTCAATATAGTTTGAATAATTAGTTAAGTCCAATATTAGGGCATGGTCCTGGCCATAGTAGCGCTGATACCTTCTGACAACGCTTCGCCCAGCATAATAACTGGGATGAGATGAGCGATAAGAAAATAAAAAAGGAGAATAATTGGTTTCAAAAATTGGTTCAATTATTTGGTAAATAGCTTGAGCTTTAATTCTGTCTTTGATGGTGTAAATATATATATCACGCAAAGAACCGTCTTTTTTGGGGATATAATGACAGAGCGCTGGACTAATTGCTTTTTTTTGTTTGAGTTCAACTCGAATTTCTAAAATTATTTTGTCGGCTTTATAAGCAATATCATCAATTCTCGCGCCATCTATGCCTGTATATCTAGAAATTTTAGCTCCTTCTTCAAATTGTTGTATCAGGGCCAAATACGCTTTTTCCAAATTAGGAATACTTAATATTTGATTGTATAAGTCAATTTTTTCAGTTGGCATATTTTAAAAAATAAAAACCCCAATTAAAGGGTTTTCAATATTAAAAAAAATAAAAATATTGTTTCCATAACATAGTATATACCAAACGGCATACTATTAATTAAATCAATTTGAGACCGTCCCCCACAAGGGACGTGTCATTATTCTTTCGCTTGTTTAAGCTGGCGTTAGACAGCAGATTTACGAACAAGCCCCAGAATTCTTAACACCTCTATTTATAAGATAGAGTTGTTATGGTTTAGTGATATGTGCTATAATTATAGCACATATATAGAGGAGTGTTAATTATTTATCCACAATTGTATATGTTTCTTAGAAAATTTAAAAAACAGAAACATAAAGAAAAAAAGAAAGATAATTTTTTTAGATATTTTAGACCAGCTTTTGTTATTTTGGTTATAATGGCAGCTGGATTTTTTGTTTATGAAAAAAGCGCTCATGAGCCCTCAGTTTCTTTTCTTATTGAGCCAGAAAAAGTTGAACAACAAGTTATTAAAGAGATTGTTGAGACGGAAGAGGAAATAACAAAAGAGCCCAAAAAGAACATACCTTAACCAACTCAACCTAAATTAGACAACGGACTTTTTACAGCTACTTTTACAGATGGTTTTTCAAGTCAGGCATGGTTAGATGTTGGGCAAACTGATTTATATTTTGATTGGACTGGCACTAATTTACTTTTTCCGCTTTCTGTGACGACCCAAGAGATTACTACGCAAGATGCCTTGGCCAACGAAGAATTAACTCAAATTTTTGCTGACAAAAGTGAGGAAGATAGTATTTTGTCTTTGCCAGAAATAACTGAATTGGTAGCTGAGAAAAATCCCAAACAGGTAGTTGCTGTTAAAGGTCAAGGACCAAATACATATATAATTGGATTAGCGCAAGAAAAAGCGTTTGAGGTATGGGAATACGATTCAGTGGAAAAGAATCTTAAATTATTATTAGGCAAAACAGTGGAATATTCTGGAAATCTTGCTTTATTAGGGCATTCTAATAGTGTTTTTGTTTTATGGGCCAGTTATTTCACTTTAGGTTATGAAATAGATAATAGTGGAGCAATAAAAGATTTAACAAATAATTTTGGTTGGAGAATTTCTTCTAATAATCCTGTTAAGCTTTATGAAATTGATGACTTCGTATATATTATCAATGAAGATGGCTCAATTGTTCGTTATAACAATGAAATAAGCGTAAGGATTGATCAGGAGTTTTGGTTCACTTATCAGCCGAATTTTTTGGAAATGGCAGGAGATGGTTATTTAATGGCTGGAGTGCCAAATGGAGGGACAAAGATTTATCAGTTTGAAGATAGGGGTTTTAATTTGCAGGGGACGAGGCAGGTTGTTTCCAAAAAAGTGAATTTTTCAGTCAAAAATGTTGGAGCTGCTCAAATAAGCAATTTAGACGCTGGAGTTGAAAATAGTAATACGCAATATTTTTTATCAAATGACGGAGGCATGAATTGGAAAGAAACAACTCCCGGTCAAATTGTGATTTTTGAAAATCAGGATAATGCTAATGACTTGCGCTGGAAAATTGTGATTACTCCGGATAATGGTGTTGCCCACAAGACGCCCTACTTAAGTTCAATTCATTTTAAGTATTGGTATAGGAGATAACCATCCCTTAGGATGGTTGGGCACTCGGGTACATAGGTAATTGGGATTAAAAAAATAGCCTTTTAAAAGCTATTAAAAAAATAAAATATAGTTGTGGATTTTAGATTATAAATTTTTAAACTTTTTTTCTGAAATTCCTACTTGTTTGATTATTCTTTTCAGCAAAGGAATACCAATATCTTTTCCGTGAGGATTAGGAATAAATATTTTTTGCTTGCCAAGTTTCATATATTCGTGGCGAGTAGCAGGGAACAGACCATCAAAACCTATCTTTCTTAATTTACGGATAAGGATTTTGCGACTAACTGGATTTAACATATTCTAACTTTTTATCAATTCTTTTGAAATTAGGTATTTTTTGCTTTTCGCTTAAACTAACCAAAATATAGTCCTCAATAACTTCAGCTAATTGATTTCTGGTCTCTTCAACTGTATCAGCTTGAGCATAAGCCCCGGGAAGCACATTTACGCTAGCGCACCAACTCTCAGTTTTTTTATCATATTCGTAATTGGCTTTTTTGAGTAGTTTTTCAATATAAGAATTAATAAATAGTTTCATATTAATTTGGTTTATTTTTATGATTTTATTTTAATCCTTAATGTTGGAACTGTCAAATGAGCTCTGTGGAAAAGAATTGGGATTGATTTTTTATTGTATTTTGAGAGAGAAGTGGTATGATTATAATATGAAGCAACAGAAATTGCCTAAAAATTTTAAACCTTTGCTTTGGTCATATAGATTTTCCGATATTGACACAGAAAAAAACAAAAAAACTATTATTGTTAATACTATTAATTACGGAAATTGGCAGCAATGGGGATGGATAATTAAGAATTACGGCCGAAGATATGTAAAGCAATTTCTTGTTAATTCACCGAAAAGTGAATTTTTTGCCAGGCCCCTTGGTTTAATTTCTCTCTTGTTGGGAATTAAAAAATTTAAATATGCATCTAGAAACGATTACATTCAAGTAAAAATGGGGGAAAAAGAGATTGAGTGGGTTAGTGTTGATTCTTGGGAGGGGTCTAATAGACGAAGTCCATGGGCTTAGTAATGAAGTAATAAAAATTAAAATAGATTAAATATAATTTATCATTCATTAATTTTTTATATGGAAAAAGAAAAAATTAAACAACAAATTTATAACTATACGGTAATTTTTGAACCAGCTAAAGAGGGCGGATATACAGTTTATGCGCCAGCTTTGCAAGGTTGTATTACGCAGGGCGACACTTTCGAAGAAGCTGAAACAATGATTAAAGACGCTATCCAAGGATATTTGAAAGTAGTGAAAGACCTGAAAGAAGAAATTCCTATTGAATCAGAAAAAACAATTATTTCCAGGGTTCCTATTAAATTATCTTTTTAGATTTTTATGCGATTACCAACATTAAAATATAGGAAGGTTGTAAAAGTTTTAGCGAAAATTGGTTTTGTGGAGGCCAGGCAAACCGGCAGTCATCTTGTTTTGGTTAAAAAGGATGTCAAAAAAATTGTTACAGTGCCTATTCATTCTAATAAAGATATAAAACGGGGGACATTGGTAGCAATTATTAAACAAGCAGGATTGACGGTTAAAGAGTTTTTGGATTTATTAAAATAAAAAAAGCCCCAAAATAAAATTTGGGGCGAAATCACTAATAATTAGTATAACAGATTGAAATATTTTGCCAAGCGTTTTCTGTGGATAAGTTTGATAATTAATAATTTATCATTATCATTAAATATAATTTAAAAAAATCGTCAAAATCGCGCCATTTTCAAAAAATGGGGCTGTAATGCGCGACAGCAAAGGGTTTGCGAGACGCAAGAAATGGGGTCTGACCCCATGTTATATGTCTAAAACTCAGGTAAAAAATATAGCAAAAGAATATGCCAAGAAATTAAGAGCAGAAGGATATCCCTTTTTTGCTGTTTATCTTTTTGGCTCATACGCTCAAGGCAAAGCCAATGAGTGGAGTGACATTGACATAGCGGTTATTTCCGATAAATTAAAGAAAAATTGGTGGAAAAATGAGATATTATTATCACATTTAGGGTTAGATGTAGATTTAAGGATAGAGCCACACGGATTCACTGTTGAGGATTTTAAAGATGAATATGACCCAATGGTATATGAAATTAAAAAAACAGGGATTAGAATAGTGTAGACGTTGGACAAAAATAGTAAGAAAATTAACCTAATTATTCTAATTAACCTAATTAACCTAATAAAATCCCAATGACCAATGCTCAATGACAAAAAGATAAGAGAAAAGAATAAAAATTGACCTAATTAATTTTTAGAATAATTAGAATAATTTTTTAAGATATAAGCATATAATGACTAAAAAATATTTAAAAATTTTGCAAAAATTTCAAAATAAATCAGTCGGAATTTTTGTTGATGAAGCTAATTTATTTTATTCTCAGAAAGCATTGGGCTGGCATATTGACTGGCAGAAGATTTTGAAGCTATTAGGGCAATTTTATAATATTAAAATAAGTAGATATTATATGGGGATGCCATTGAAAAAAGATGCTTACGATAAAAATGTTTTAATTAAAGATAGATTAGAAAAGAGTGGTCTTGAGGTTATTACTAAGCCACTCAAAAAGATATATTTGGGCGGACAAAAGAAAGATTTTATTTATAAATGTAATTTTGATGTTGAAATTACTCGGGATGTGATTAGAAATTTAGACAAAATTGATTTAGTTCTATTAGTTAGTAGCGATAGCGATTTTATTGGGCTAAGGAATGATATTATCTCTCAACAAAAAGGTTTTATTTTTGTTTGCTTTGAACATAATGTTGCTTGGGAAATCAGAAAATCTTATCATGTTTTTTTTGAAGAGATTGAAGAGGAAATAAAATTTTTAAAATAAAAAAAGCCCCGAAATAAAACTCGGGGCGAAATCACTAGTAATTAGTATAACAGATTAGGATAAGTTGCCAAGCACCCTCTGTGGATAAGTTTTAAGTGTTGGGATTTAGGGTTTAGAATTTAGAGATTAAAACAATTAGAATAATTTACTGATTGGTCATTTATTAGAATAATTAGAATAATTTTAGTTTATATATAATTATTAAATAATTTTTTATATGAAAAAAGAAAAAAAGTTTTTAAAACAATTTTTTTAATAAGTTTGGCAATGCTGATTTGCGTTTCAGGATTGTTTTTTGCGCGAGAGGTTAGGGCGTTAACATTTGAAGGACAAACGGACGTGCCTCTAACGATAGTCAATTTTAGCGAGGATCAAGGAGGTACTGCTGGAGCCATAGGAAATAGAGTCATTCTTCGCGGAGTTCGAGGAGTAGAAGATTATGATGTTGCTAATATTGGATATGTAAAGTCTGCTATATTTGGGGAAGCAATAGGCATTTGGAAATGCAGTAATGTGGTAGAAGGCGTTTGCCAAGACAGTTCAGATATTTACCTTCTTGATCCAAATAATACTTGGGATGTCGGCATTGGGACAGATAATCCACAGGCAAAGTTTGAGGTTTATGATACTGGGGGTAGTTTGGCGAAAATTAAAACAGATGGTTATATTGAAGTTGATGGCGGGATAATACCCATGACAACAGGAGTAGGAAATATAGGCACAGATACTAATAGATGGGGCGACATCAGAATGAGTGGCACTTTATATGACGGTGGAACAACTTATTATATAGACCCAAATGATACTGGAACATCGGCTGTTTTTGCTGGGAGTATAACGATAGGTGGTGATTTAACGGTAAGTGGAGCTTCTACTAATTTTAGAAACGCCATCAAAGCAGTTGATGGTTCAGGATCTCTTATAGATGCAGATTTGTTGGATACGAAAAATTTGGCCTCTGCTTCAACCGTAGATACAGTTGTTTTAAGAGATACTTCAGGAGATATTAATACTAGATTATTTAGGTCTGAATATGACACAACTAATGCTACCATAAACTATATCATGACTCAGATTGATACAGCTTCCAATAACTATATTAGACCTTCAACCCCTGCTCAGTTGAAAATAGCTTTAGGGCTTGCGGCGGGAGGATCGGGAGATATTTGGGTTGAAAAGGCAGGTGATACGATGACTGGTCCATTAACAATGTCGGGGACAAGTGCAAATATTGCTTTAGGTTCTAATTATCTTTCAGGCGACGGTGGTGATGAAGGAGTTTTTGTTGATTCTGCTGGCAATGTCGGCATCGGTATAACTGGGCCAAGCGGGATATTACATACTTCTGAGGCTACTGGGGGGACTGCTAGTAAAATTATTTTTGATGATTATTCTACTACTAATGCTGCAGCTTCAACTATACAATTAAGAAAATCAGCTAGCGATACTAAAGGAACAAAAACAGCAACAGCAAATGGAGAGGCTTTAGGAGCAATTATTTTCCAAGGAGTAGATAGTGGTAGTAACTTTGATTATGGTGCCGCAATAATTGCCACTCAAAACGGAGCTACAAGCACTCGTGTTCCAACAGACCTTAAACTTTATACTTTTCAAGCAGATGGAACATCAAATAATCCTCAATTAGTTCTTCACAATGACGGCAACGTCGGCATTGGGACAACGGTTCCAGGTTATAAATTAGATGTTAGGGGCACGGGAGGATTTACTGGCACGGTGGTTGTAGCAACCCCAACAGCCAGCAATCACGCTGCCACCAAAGGATATGTAGATGGGGAGGTAATAGGAGATACTTGGATAACAACTCAAACCTGTGGAACAGATTATGCTTTACAATCTGTAGGAAAAACAACCAAAACATGCATTAACAAGATAGATTATTCTGATATTGCTTATGATCTTTCTTGCACAGATTGTATTGGCACTACAGAAATATCTGACAGTTATGTTTTAAACACTAGTGATTCCATGAGTGGTGATTTAACAATTATTGACGACCTTTTTGTAAATGATTTTGCAAGAATAGATGCTTTAAGAGTTGGAACAACCTCAACTGACCCAGGAAATGGACGTATATATGTAGAAGATTATGGGCTTTTTCTTGGCGGAGTGCATGTGGGGGGAACATCCGATCCAGGGACTGATAATTTAATTGTGGATGGCAATGTCGGGATTGGGGTGACTAGTCCTGATACTGATTATACATTAACTGTTGCGAATGGTACTGATGGGGCTATTAAGACCTTTGGCAAGATTGAAGTTAGTGGCATTACTAGTGGTAATACTGCTCTTGATGTTGGACAAGGTAAGATTAGCGCTGGTGAAATGGACCCACGATATGAAATTGATGAAATAGTTTATGCGACTTATGCGCATTCAACAACAGGGTTAAAAGAAGAAACAATAGGGAAAGTAGAACTTTCCCAAATCCGAAATCCTAAATCCGAAATCCTAAACAAATCCAAATATTCAAAATCACAAATTCAAAACGATTACTACCAACATACCATTGATTTTGATGAAGCAGAAGTTGGTTCTGACCTATGGTTATTGAGAGAAATAACTGCTTTTGGTGATGATTGGAATGATTTAGTGGTAACTTTAACCCCAGAAGGAAAGGCAAATGTTTGGTATGAATTTATTCAAGAAGAAAATAAGATAATTATTTACGGTGATCGTTTGGTAAAAGTTTCTTATCGTTTGGTTGCTCCTCGTTTTGACTGGCCAGAAAGAGATACTAATCTTTGCAATGGAACCGGCAAAGCTCCCGAAGGGTCCGCAATATTTGTTAGATAGGTTGGGTGCTTGGGCCTGCCTGCCGGTAGGCAGGTAATCAGGACTAATTTGAGGTTAGTATATGAAAAAAATTATTTCTAATAAAGAAGAAGTTAAAGAAGTAATAGAAGAATTTGCTCGGACTACTGATGAAATTGTTTCTTTGAGCGAATTAAAAAAATTGCTTTTATCTGGACGTCAATTAAAGATAAAATTTGGAGTTGATGTTACTGCCCCTGATTTACACATAGGTCATGCTGTGAATTTGTGGATGATGCGTCGTCTCCAAGATTTAGGGCATAAGGTAATATTTCTTATAGGAGATTTTACTACTCAAATCGGTGACCCCACAGGGAAAGACAAGACAAGACCAGTGCTTCCTCAAAAAGAGATTAAAGAGAATACAAAAAAATTCATGGAACAAGTCATGATGGTGTTGGAAGATAATCCGGAGTTGACGGAAATCAGAAAAAATTCTGAATGGTATGATAAAATGTCAGCCAAAGAATTGATTTCTCTAATGTCAAAAGTTACACATAATCAATTGATGGCCAGAGAGATGTTTCAGAAGAGATTAGAAGAGGGTAAATCCATTTGTGAGCATGAGGTTATCTATCCTGTGCTTCAAAGTTATGATTCCGTAATACTTAAAGATGACCTTACTATTATTGGGTCTGACCAGCTTTTCAATGAAATGATGGCAAGATCGTTTCAAGAAAAATTTGACCAACAGCCACAGGTGGTTATTACTACTAAAATTACTCCAGGAATTGACGGCGAAAAAAAACAGAGCAAAAGTTTAGATAACTATATAGGGCTTAATCATTCTCCAAGGAAAAAATTTGGTCGTATTATGAGCATACCAGATAAACTTATCACTGAATATTTTAAGATTTATACTAAAGTATCTATAGAAAAAATTGCGGAAATGTCAAAAAATTTAGAACCTATGGAATACAAGTTGACTTTATCTGAGGAAATTGTGAAGCGTTATCATGGAGAGAAAATCGCCAGCAGAGAGAGAGCATGGTTTATGAAAACTTTTAGTAAACAGGAATTTCCCAAGAATGCGCCAGAAATTTTTTTAAAAGTTAAAAAGATTACATCTTTTGATATTATTAGGGCATATTTTCCTAAAGACAAAAGCAATAGTGGAATTAGACGATTATTTGACCAAGGGGCGGTAACATTCAATGGAAAAACCGTTAAAGATATTAAAAAAGAATTTGTTATTCCAAAAGAGGGATTGAAAGTTAAGGTGGGTAAAAGAAATTGGTTCAAAGCCAAGCCTTAGGTATTAAATTTTAGTTGTTGTAACGGACAAACAAGCAAAATTTTTTCATGATACCAACCTCGCGAGGTTGGTATTTGGGGGTTTGAAGATAAAAAAGGGGGACCCCTGGGGTCCGTCTCGTTAAACAAATTTATGAATAATATAGATTTTAAATATGACATTGCAAAGGATGCGGAAAATTTTATGATTGTCGCCAAGGAAAAAAAATCAAAATCTCTTCTCCTTTTTTAGAGGAAAAGAGATTTTTGAAATATAAAATGTACTTTGAAAAATATGGACCAATCCTTGATAAATATAAATTAAATGAATTTATAAATGAATATATTAAAAAAAATAAGATAAATGTTGCTCAAAAATTAAAAACAATAGAAAATAAATGGAGCCAGATAAGTAAAATTTTTTGGCCACGAGCAGAAAAAATTTTTAAAACAAAATTGCCATATAAACAAATAACTATCTATTTAAGCATTAGTGACGTTTGTGCGTATAATATTAAAGATGGTTATTTTTTTGTCACAATGGAAAGCTCTTATCCTAACCTAACTATTGTGCATGAGTTATGGCATTTTTTTACGTGGTTTTCTTTTGGTAAAAATTTCAAGGAAAATAATGTAATTTCAAAAGAAAGATATTATGAGATAAAAGAGTCGCTAACAGAGATATTGAATTTAGAGTTTAAAGATTTGTTAAACAGTAAAGTAGATAAGGGCTACACCCCACATCAAGAGATTAGGAGAGAAATAAGAAAATTATGGACAGAAAAAAAGGATATTAGGAAAATTGTTGATAAGTTATTGAAACGCTAATACCAATTTTGTGAGATTGATATTAGGGGTTTTGAGCACAAAAAAGCGTGGTGGACCCGAGGGGTCCACCACTGATAAAAAAGAAGAGGGGAAGCGCGATGGCTTCCCCAA
>Ga0307991_1003229_pt1 | contig 10639 bp, 9 predicted proteins | sample EllFjometagen131_FD_203146 | JGI IMG/M metagenome (GOLD analysis project Ga0307991, IMG submission 203146) | Marine microbial communities from Ellis Fjord, Antarctic Ocean - #131 | ecosystem: Environmental > Aquatic > Marine > Unclassified | place: Southern Ocean | collected 2014-10-08 | reverse complement strand
AGAATGGGTGCGGTTGTGAACTCTAAGAGATATTCAAAAATTCACGGGATCAATGTGCAGGATTATGACAATGGGGCGTATAATGGGTTCCCAAGCTAATTACTTCAATTGAGTTTTAATTGCCTGGTATTGGTCTGGGTATTTTTTTCGATTAGGTCGACTATGGTTTTTGATTTCACCTGATTTATAAATTCATCCGTCGTCAACCCGAGGGCTCTTGTACACTGGGCACTTACGGTATTATATCTAACGTCGAGCTTTTTTGCTATCTGGCGAAATGCTTCCCTATGATTATGCCCATTCCACATCAATTTGATGACAGGTATTAAATAATCTTCTAAATTGCTATTTCCCTTACTGCCCAAAGGTCTTTCATAATTTGGAGGCTTTCGATAAGAAGACCGGCCGGTTTTGGGCTCGCTAATTGTTCTGGCAAGTTTTTGAGGCGTTTCCGATGATGTCAAGCCATGGATGCTGCCCAGAAATTCATTATACAATGATAGAAATTCTTTGTGAATTTCATACGTTGAAAATAGTTTTAGTTTCAATTGTTTTAATTCTTCGGGAACAGAGATTCCTTGTCTTTTAAAACGCTCTATTGAAGCTTCAATCTCTTTAACTTGTCGGAAGGAAACGGCTTTTCGTGGATCAGCGATTTCCATTTCAAATAGCTTTATAATGTCTTTAACCTCAGAAACAACCTTCTCTATTCGCAACGTTAGGCCACCAAGAGTATCCATCAGTCAATTCTCCACAACTATTTGGGATCTAATAGCTTTTATAGAACGCCTCCGCCGTGAATTTCACAAACTCCTCGGTTTTTTCCGTACTTCTGGCAATCACCTGCCAAGGTTCCAATCGTGCGATCTCAGTCTGCAGGTCTTTTGCCGTTTTGGTGCTGCACCCCAGGATGTCTTGGATCGATCCGGCCGCCACGCCTTCACATTGAAAAATAAACGCGAATTCAAGAAGTTCTTGGAAATTAAAAAATTTCTGCTGGTAATCGTTAGGGGATTGGCTGGCAAAGAATACCACGATGCCTTTAGAACGGCCCTCCCGGATGATCCGCTGCAAAAAAATATTTTTCTGGCTCAGATAGTTATGGGCCTCGTCGATCACAAGGATGGTACGTATAGTGCGACGGCCTTCTTTTATCGGACTTTCGGGAAGAAGTGCCATTTCCTTATAGAGCCGCTCTATGACCAGATAGGCGACAAGTTCCTTTAATACGGGCATGGCATGCACATCGATCAATATAGTCCGGCTGGAAAGTTGGTCGATAGGCGGGATATCACTTCCGTGCCGCCAAAAAAGGTCGAAATCCGCCAAGTCTCGCAGCACCTCGATGAGGCTGTCGTCCTTTTTGTTATCCTCCTCATACATCGCTGAAACCATCTGATACACATCATGGAAATCCGGATAGGGCGCCGCGGTACCGGAACGTTTCGCATAGGCGGCCCGAATCGCCTCAGTCAACGCTCCTTTCTGCACCACACCCAACTTGCTGTTGATGGACGCAAAGCTCTCGGCCTTTTCACGGGCGGAGACATTGACGTTTTGCTCATCATAGGCCGGCAAAACAAAAGGATTGATTGGCAGGCTTTGCCCTCCCTGGAGCAACCGGAAAGGATGAACCTTGGCCACATCCAGGAACCGCTCATTGTCGATCACATCGCCCTTGTAATCAAAATAGATGAAATTGGTTTGATAATTCGACTGCATGCGAATATCCGACAAAACTTTTAAAATGAACTGTGTTTTCCCCGTACCCGGTTTACCCATAATGGCTAGGTGCGAGTTTGCGTGCTTGGCCGTATTGTTGATCTCCATGATGAGTTCATTGCGCTGCAAAAGGGTACGGCCGATAAAGATATCCAGACCGTGTCCGGCTGTTTCCCGGCGGCCTCCGAACTCGACCTCGTCCATCAGGCGCATTAACAGACTGTCCGCGTCGCGCCCGCACTCCTGAAACATTTGGCCCAGCAGCACTGCTCCGCTATCAATGTGATTTTTCACGATGGATCGATTGGAAAAAAATTGATCTTCGCTGATGTCGTGCCCTTGGTAGGCATGGCAGATCAACGCCCGCATAAACACTTCATCTTCGCCAACAAAGGTGGGGCGCTTCATCTCCCCACCTGTAAAGCTCGTGCTCGGGACGACGGCCGGGCCTTCCTTTGAGAGAGAAAGGGCAAAGGCCATGCGAGCCAATGTTGCTTTTTCCAGTTTGGATTCAAAACGCAGTGCGCTGAGCACCTCGTCAGACTCATTTGATGTATAAAGTCGATCGGCCATGGCTTATTTCTCCCAAAAATATCCTTCCCTGAAGGTCGTCAGTTCCCGGCGCTGATCAAACTCAAGGCTTCCCGCGCCGCTGAGCCGCGTTTTAAGTGTGCGGTAGTAATCTTTGTCGATCTCGGTGTCGGTGGACAGGATGATCACCTGCTCCCCGGCATTGGGGAAATAGTTGTTCACGATGTTGTCGCGGTGGGTGCTGTCCAGCCGAGACAGTGGTGTATCGATGACGATCGGCAGCTTCAATTGGCTTGTCTGTGCCAGTCCCCAAAGTAACGAAACCGCAAAAACTTCCTTTTCACCGGCGGAAAGCCCGGATTTTTTAATTTCATGGCCGTTGCGGTCGGTAATGCTTATCTCATAGGTCTTATCGTCGATAATAAGGTCTTTGATTAAACCTATGCGGCTGGAAAGCAGGCGGTACATTTCAAAGGTTTTTTCTTGCAGCAGGTGGATCTTGTTTTTGCGCAGGCGAACGATAAATTGATTCAGAACACCTGCAATAGCATCGCATTCCTGGATGAATTCCGCTCTTTCCTTGGAGACATGGTGCTTCTCATACAGCTTCTCGATTTCCATCTGGATATCGTTGATTCGTGCTTCAAGGGTAAGGATCTCCTCTTCCAATAAGCGCAACTGTTCCGTCTTGCGCCCGATCTGTGTGGAGCAGCCTTCCATTTCGGCCTGGAGCTGCTCAAAGAGTTCCCGTTCGGATTCCGTCAACATACCGGCTTGGCTCAACCCCTCGAGTTGCCGAATTCGGGATATCAGCTCCCGCTTTTCCTCAAGCAGTGGTTTGAGCAGAAACACATCGCTTGTTTCTAAAGCCTCCATCTTGTTTAAAACACGCGCCGCATCACGATCGGATAGATCCAAAATTCTGGCCACATCGCCCTTGGGGTCTCCCTCCTTGAGCAGTCGGTAAATACGGCGCTCCAGTTCCGCCATTTTTTCAGGGGAAAGTGTTTCCCGATAAATCGGCTCCGGTTCCTCCACCACACGCACGATGCGCTTGGAAAGCCGAGCCGCATGCTGTTTGATCGCCTCGCCGCTAGCCGATTCCCGTTCTGCCTCGATTTGTCGCCGGATCGGGTCAAACAGCCGCCCCATTATGGCAAACGGCAAGGTCTTCTCGCAAAGCGAGCGGATTTCACTCTCCACCTGGGCCAAGCGGTTGGCTGCCTGAACACGCTTTTTCTCGTTTTCGCGCACAGCTTCCCGTGTTTCCGGTTCGGTATGAAAGGCCGCAGCAAACCGCTCCCTGGCATCCTCAAGCTGTCCCTTAAAATCATCCAGTTCCTGCCTCAAACTTTCCCGGTCCCGATGCTTGCGGTTCAGTTTGCTGCGCTCTTTTTTCAGCTCGCTTTGCTTGAATTCCAGATCCTCGTCGGAGATTTCCACAAACCCTTTTCGCTCTTCGTTTTTGATATAGATGATATCGGAAGCCAGCCGGTTGATGTACTGGATGCCGAGCGCGGCTTCCAGAGAAGATTTCAGCCGCACCTCCGAATGGTCGTCGGCAGCGATAGCCTGGATCTTTTCCCCATCAAAAAAGAAAAACTGAGTGATGCCCGGCGGAATCATAGAACGGATGAAATCATGCCAGATCTCCTGGTTCTGCACCGATACCCGCTTGCCGTCGCGCACCACCACCAGCCGTTCGGTCAGGTCCCGGGGTTTCGGATCGTCTACGGCCCCTGCGCTCCAGGAACGTTTGACCACCAGTTCCGAAAGGTCGTCCATCTCCATGACCAACTCAAAGAAAACGTTGGCATTCCCCATGGCCTTCTCGCGGCGGTTGATGTTGCGGAAAATCTCGTCTGGCCTTGCCCCATAAAGGCAAAAGTTGATCGCCTCCATGATCGAGGTTTTGCCCGCTCCGTTCATACCTCCGATCAGAAAGATGCTCCGGCCGTCATCGCCAACGGGAAACCGGATTTCGGTTGCAAACTGGATTGACTTGTAGTTTTCGATGGTCAGCTTGCGAAATTTCATTGTTGCCCCTCACCAATTTCCCAATAGCCGCGTGGGGAATCACTGCGCAATGCTCCGTCCTGGGTCATTTTGTAGCGCTCCCATTTGGCATTGTTCTGCCAGGCATATTCGCTTGTGCTCTCTCGCCATTCCAAATCACCAGGCAGCAATTTACCTTCCAGTTGACGCCCCATTTCTTCGATCACATCGGAAACCCTGGCTCGGCCGCCCAGTTTTTTTAATGCCTGAATGATGTGTTTCCGAAGGGCCTTTTTATCCGTCTTCGGTGTACGCGAACGTTTTCCGCGTGGCTTCTTCGTGGCCAGCGGATCGCTGCCGCACCCTAATCGGGTATTGATATCCTTGAGAATTGCGTCCAGTTCGTCAGCCAAATGGTGCAGGGCTTGCGCTGTTTGGGCCTGGATGCCGAGTCCCGCCGCAAGCCGGGTCTTTTCGCCTCGAAGTGCATCGGGCACGGGAACACCCATTTTTTCCAGCTTCTCAACCGCTTTAGCGATTTCCCTCAGTTGCGCTTCCTTCTCTCTGGTTTTGGGGTCGTCAGACCCGCCATCGAGCCGGTCGATGACCTCATGGCATAATTCAATCAGAAGACTCGGATCCTTCACAAAACGGTCAATGTCAATATCATTGCTCATGACGGCTATACCTGTCCAGGCGACGGCCTGCTTTTTAAGATTTCCCGCAACGCGTCATAGACACCGGTGCGCCGTTCCTTGAATTCGTATTCGTAGACCGTTCGAAGCAGCTTAAGTACCTTTTCTTGGCTCACGTTATTTTGTCCACAAAGCTCTGCCAGAAGTTGTTTGTCCTCAGTGGATAGGTTCATTTCTTCTCCTCCAGATATCTTTTCAATTCTGCATCATCGGTGAGGGTTTCCTGCCGGGCTTCCTCGGCCAACCGATGTTGGTGAAAGATATCATATCGTCAAAATAGTCGGAGCCGATTTTGACGCCTGCCTTCAGGCGGTAATCGTCCATGGCAAAATCCTTCGCCAGGTATTCGTTCAAACGCACGGTGGCCCAGCGCCGGAACTGCGTGCCCCGAAGGGACCGCACGCGGTAGCCCACGGCGACGATGACGGGCAGATCGTAAAATTTCCGGGTGCGGGAGACCTTGCGCGAGCCTTCCTGCTGAACTTGTAAGTGTTCCTTACAAGTTGCCGCCTCGTCCAGTTCCCCTTCCCAGTATATTGCTTTGAGGTGGGCCGTTATATTTTGCGGTGTGGTTTGATACAGATCGGCCATGGCGGCCTGGGTCATCCATACGGGTTCATCCTGTAGCCGAACCTCAATGCGCGTCTGTCCATCCTCGGTTTGATAGAGTAAAAATTGACTCTGAACGGGCAGGGATTGATCCTCGTTAGGTGTCTTTTTTCTGCTCATTGCGCCAATGCCTCCTCGATAAGTTGTTCCACGCGGGTTTTGGCTTGGTTGAGCAATTTTTCAGACTCAACGCGCTTGTTTAATGATTCTTCGACAAGCCCGACGATACCTGCTTCAATGCCTTCTTTAAATCGTGGGACCAAAACCCTTCCGACATCACGAGGGGGGAGATGGCCATTGGTCGAACCGGTGATCCAGCGGTTGAATTGGGCCTGCCCAATTGTGTGATCCAGAGCAGCAAGCAGATAATGCGGGCTGATTTCCGAATTGGCTTTGAGGCAGAGAAGGTCACCTGAAAATGCCAGTTGTTTATAGCGCTTGACAATTCCGATTTTTCCTATAGTCGCGCCGGTTATTGCAAGAAGGAGGTCGTCTTGATCTGCCACCGGTGTATCCATTGTTGGTTGGCATTTCGAGGCGTCTGTCAATTCATGTCCTGAAATATGCTTGATGCTGCAATAATCAGTTGAACTTGAGCCAGTCTCTTCTTGCTGTCGCCCTTTGACCATTCCTTGAATCAGATGAGACAAACGGTCGCATCGAGCATAATCGCGGAGCCATGTCTGATAGAATATGGCATTAGGGGCGAAGCATTGCGCATCGATCCGGCCTGCATTAAAGGTGTCACTGAGTCCTACCGTGCTGAACTGCGCCGAGTATCCCACCGGCTTTTGGAAATTCAGCTTGTCCAGACCAAGCTCGGATTCGAGGAGCTGTTGGGCTTGGACATATAAAGTAACGGACTCCTCCCTTTTTGATAAACCATCCTGATGAATTGTCGCAATTTCTCTTTGGATATCATCGTTGAGCAATGGAATGAGAACGCATTTGAGTCTCTCCAAGGTTATCATCTGTTGAACTCCGCCAGAGCCTTCGCGGGAGAGCTGAAATGCACCATATTTTGATCTTAAAAATGCGGTAAGATAGGCAGATAGTAGTGAATTAGGATAGGGTTTAATGATTGCTACATCTCGATTCATATTTGCAGGAAGAAGGCCCTTTTCCGCCAATCCTATTTCACCGAGGGTCCCTTTAATAGAGACAAGAACATCACCCTCTCTCACTCTTGCCCGAGCATTACGCTGATCAACATCACGGCTTACGAATCGTGCGCCCGTATGATCTATAAATCCCTGCTTTATGTGTTCCGCAGTCAGGTACTTAATTCCATTATTTAGGAAAGAGACTGATCCATGCTCACCATCTGTCACTTTAGCAATGCGCCATAACGGTAAAGTATGAAGCCTTGAAAGCAAGAATTCTTTTTCTAAGTATTCTTCCTTGTAGAATCCTGCATCGATCCTGAATCCAGATCGTACGTCAGAAAGCTGAATTACATTGAATACCGCCATCATTCAGCCTCCCAGAAATCAAACTCCTGCTCCTGGGCAAACTGCACAAATGCCTCGGCCACGCAGAGCTGATCGTCGGCAATCTTGGCCGCATCGGCGGCCAGCTCATCGGCCGTTAAATCGTAATTGACCAGATCCTGGTCCACCACGAGCTGGCCTTCCTGGGGATGGCCGTCGGGAAACTCTACCAGGCTGCCATCCTCGTCCACCAGGTATTCGTAATCGCCGGAGTTGTTCTTGCCACCACGCTCGCTCACGGCCATGAAGATGGGGTAATCGAGACGCTTGGCCACCTCCGCGGCGATCCAGCGTTCTTTCAGGGTGCCGATCGAGTCGGGGTCGGCAAGGATCAACTCCAATTTACCCCGAATGCTAAGAAGCTTGATGTTGATCTCCGCCTCCGGGATTACTTTTTCCAGGTGTTTGATCTCGATCTTGAAGGTCCGCTGCTTCATTTTCTGCTTGTCCTTGAGCTTCTTGAGCGCCGTCTTGTGGTCCACCTTGATTGGCTTCAGGTGCACCCGCAGGTCGCCTTTGGCGCCCTGCGGGTGCTGGGTTATGGCCTCGATCTCAATCCGGTGCTGTTGTTGCAGGGCTTCGACATCGCTGGCCAGATCCGCGAGCTTTTGTTTGACCCGGATCAACTCCGCCTTAAGGGCATCATGTTTTTCCTCAGCCTCGCTGATCAGTTCCTCCTGGGTGGGGCTGTCTTCCGCCGCCATCAACCGCTTGGGCTCATCAAGTTCGTATTCGCGCTCGGCCGGCTCTGTTTCCGTTTCGGCCGGCTCCGGTTCCGGATCGGCAAAGGATTCCGCAATGAGGTCCGCAATCGCTTCGGGGATCTTGTCGTCCGGAACATCGGCAAGATAGCGGTGTCCGGCGATCAGGCCCTTGATCTGCTGCTTGTAGTCGGGGCAGGCATTGGCCACCTCTTGCTTGACCTTCTCGATTTTGGCCAGGCTTTCTTCTGTGTATTTTTGAAAGAAAAGCACCGATGTCTTGGTGCCGGTGTGGGGTTTGAAGGTGTTGGGGTGCAGACCCACCACGGCCAGCAGGCGGGCTTTTTTCAGAATCCACTCGCGAATAAAGGCCAGGGACGAATTGTTGAATTTGCCCTGGGGCAGCACGATAGCGGCCCGGCCGCCGGGCTTGAGCATCTTAAACACCCGCTCGATGAACAGCACGTCACGCTCTTCTACAGGCGTCTTTTTGTCTCCGGCCCTCTTAATCACTCTTCGTGCCAGTTCATACCGTTTTAGAAGCTTCTTGCCGGGGACCTCACCGGCGAACGGTGGATTGGTTAAAACAATATCGAATTTAAGCTCATCTAAATACTTCCATGCCTCCTTTTCGTCGTCGATAAGCTCCTGGTTATCTGGCATCGTCGCAAGAAGTCGTTCAGCCCTAAGAGCTTCTATTAAAAGTTGGCCTGTTCTTGTTTCCAGCCAATCAGATGGGTCAAGGGAACTAATTCTTGGCCCAAAAATTTTACTATGTCCGTCGCCAGCTATTAACATAAGCGCCCGGCTCGTTTTAGCTGATTTTTCAGAGATATCTATGCCCCAGAGATATTTAGATGCATACTTATATTTTCTCGTTTCTCGTCTTTTTTCTGTTTTGGCGGGGTAGCACCAGTCCATTGCATGGAGTAAAAATCCGGAAGATCCACAAGCAGGATCTACAATATATTCTTTACGCTTTGGATTCAGCATCCGCACACACATGTCAATGATATGCCTTGGCGTAAAGAACTGACCATCTTTCTTTTTTAAAACCGATGGGACTAAATACTCGAATGCATCATCCATGATTCTAAGGTTGGAACCCATCAATCGAACTAGAATCATTGGACCAATACAAATTGATAATTGAGAGGGCTTCAATTCGATTTTTTCACCAGGTTTAAATATGCCCGGCCACTTCTCAATTGCCTTTTGAAGCAGACTATTTATTCGATTATAAGTAAGTTCGACATCCTCAAATTTTTGGAATAGTACTTCCTTATCAGATCTATCCTCGGCTTCAATCTCGTCGTAGATTTTTGCGAAAATCAGCTTAAATATTTCTTCGAAAACGCCGTCCCCATAGTTGGCAAGGGCCAATTCCTCGATATCATAAAGAATTTCTTTAAAATTAAAGTTGGTTTCAAGATGGCCGAGAGTTCGTCTTTTTTCAATGACGTCCTTCGGTGTTTCCTCGCGTCTTGGAATCTCGACCAGCGTGTCATCATAACCACCAGGGTATGGCCTATAGAGTAGAACTCTATCCCTCCCGTTGGACCAGACCGCCACCGGCGCGCCCTTGGCGTTCATGTAACTTTTGAGCTGCTCAATACCGTCCTTGCGCTTGGGTTTCTTGCATTCGACGATGATTTTGGGTGTTTCCTTGGTGGGATCGGTATAAACGATGATATCTGCGGCTTTGGTTCCTACCTCGGTGCCGAACTGGACGCTCATCTCCAGATCGATTTCGTCCGGCTGGTAACCGTATTGGTGGATCAGCTTGTATACCCAAAGCTGCCGGACTATCTCTTCAGGGGCTGATTTGCCGCCTTTGACATGAACCTGAACCTCCTCGTTGCCCGAAGAAAAGGGGACAAAGCTCTTCAGGTAATACTTGATCTTGCCTGTGTCGCGTCCGGTCTCAACGGTTTTTGGGTAAATTGAAAGGATTTCGTGAATGGGTTTCCCCAGCGTTTCAAATTCGGTGAGTTCGTATTTAATGCCCGGCTCTTTGAAGATACGATCAATGAGTTCCTTGGTCATTTTGGTTGTCATCACGTCTTCTCCGGAACGTTGCGTTTCATCTGTTCATTCGATAATCGTTATGGCGTACCCTGACTGGAAATTTCTCTGAGAAGGTCGCTGCCCCGGTCCCCCATGCTGCGTAGCAATTCCTCGATCTTCTGCATGGCCAGCGGCGACGGCTTGGCGCGGCCGTTCTCCCAACGGTTGATGGTCGGGAAGGTTACGCCGAGCCTGGCCGCAAATTTTTCCTGGGTGAGACCCGTTCGCTGCCGAAGCTCACGGACCAAGCGAGGTATGTCTGCCTGACGATTCAATGTTTATCTCCTTTCCGATCCGATACAAGCCTGGATGAATCGGAATTCATGACACGCGACCCATCAGATGATATATCATACGCTAAAACATTGTATTGTCAAATTTTTTCCCACTTTTCTAGGTTACCCTTGTGCAACCGGGCTGTTAAATAAGCCGTCTCCGGAAACTTAAGAACGGGAGAACTCATTCCAAGGTGGCATAGGTCCCAGAAATACCTTATAAAAATTCAAACGACACTTGAAATTTGATAGTGCTTAATCTGTGATATCCTTTGCTCAGATCAAAATAGCATCCATCTTAAAAACCTTTGATATATCTTACAGATCCGCTGTTGTCTGTTAATGTAAGTATCTGCTATCTTGTTTAGAATTCTAACGCTCTGAAATCATGGGATATCGAGGTGATATCCGAGACGGGAATAGCAGGGGGAAAGGGGCATGCCATGGCAAGCTAACTGCAAATTTGAGAGGTCCTTGTCTTGCCTGGGAAAAGGAAAGGGCATTGTTTGCTCAGATGAAAACAATACCCTTTCTTTAAATTAAAGCAGTTGCTT
>Ga0307991_1003228_pt1 | contig 10639 bp, 7 predicted proteins | sample EllFjometagen131_FD_203146 | JGI IMG/M metagenome (GOLD analysis project Ga0307991, IMG submission 203146) | Marine microbial communities from Ellis Fjord, Antarctic Ocean - #131 | ecosystem: Environmental > Aquatic > Marine > Unclassified | place: Southern Ocean | collected 2014-10-08 | reverse complement strand
AGTATTCTATAACAGAATCAGAAAACATTCAGCTCTGGGATATTTATCACCAGATCAATATTATCAACAATCAATTAAATGGGCAGCTTAGGCTTCTTTATGTGTCCACTTTTTTGTAGCAAGTCCATGCCACGCCGTAGCTATGCAAAGGCGGGCTCAGGCCTAAAGCGTTATATGTAAGAAGGTGAAAATATGAAAATTAGTAAAGTTTATATTGATAAATTCAGATGTTTTACAGATTTTTAAAAACAATTTAACTGTCATAGTCGGTGAGAATGATTGTGGTAAAACATCATTAATTGATTGCCTGAATATTTTAACTCATAATAAACCTGTTGAAATTGATGATTTTTCCTATGGCAGAAATGAATTGAAGATAGGTATAGAAATAGAAGATTTTGTCTTCGAAAAAAATATGTTACAGAAGAAAATACTGTATTGGAACAAGCTTTCATCGCGAAACTTACAAAGGCTTATATTGAAAGAATAAAAGAAACTTTTAATGCGGAAGAATATGATCTTGCTAGAAACAATGCAGCGCCTTCGGCTTGGGCTTCACCCTATTTATATCAAAAAGAAATATGCTGGGAAATGTTCAATTCTTACGCTACAATCTATATAACAATGGTTTTGCAGCAGTCTGCCCTACTGGCACACATTTTTGCTTCCGCAAAAAGTCCGCCAGCTTCACTTTCGCCCTAGAACAGAAAGGCGAATTGCTCAGACAACATGGACTACACTCCGAACATCTTTCACTTTGGGAACAGGAGTTAACTCCTAATATGGATAATGATATTTCTCTATATTTTATACACATTCTTATATATAAATCTTGTTTGTCTATGTGAACAAATTTGTACATTGTTACGATGTTATTTACAATTAATTAAGACTAATATAAGAGGTGTTATAGTATGAATGATTTTACACTTTACACACCTACCAGAATTCAATTTGGTAACGGTGTTCATCTTCAAGCAGGTGAAATGCTTAAAAAATATAATGCTACATGTGTTATGTTACACTATGGTTCAGAAAGAATTGTAAAAAGCGGATTATTAAAAGAAATCCAAAACGTAATCGAAAAAGAAGGAATTAAAACAGTACCTTTTGGTGGTGTTACATCTAACCCTAAATTTGCACTTGCAATGGAAGGCGTTAAAGTTGCTAAAGAAAATAAGGTTGACTTTATTTTAGCTATTGGTGGCGGTTCAGCTATCGACAGTGCTAAATGTATCGGATACGGCGTTGTAAACGAAGGTGACACTTGGGATTTTTATGCTGGGAAAAAAACTGCCGTTGGTTGTTTACCACTTGGTGTTATCCTTACAAACGCTGCAGCCGGTAGTGAAATGGGACAAGGTTCTGTAGTAACTAACGAAAAGTTAGGTTACAAAAAGAGCTATCGTTCAGAGTTTGCTCTTCTTAAATTTGCACTCGAAGACCCAACTCTTTCTACTTCCCTTCCTGCATATCAGACAGCAAGCGGAACATTTGATGCCGCAATGCACACAATAGAACGCTTTTTTACCGGTGGAGACCACTGCGCACTTACTGATGAAATTTCTTTTGCAATCGTACGTACAATTATTGCACAAACAAGGATTGTATTAAAAGATCCTAAAAACCTTGATGCACGTGGAAACCTCATGTGGGCTTCTTCACTCTCACACAACATGCTTACACAAAGTGGTAACAGTGACGGTGGAGACTGGGCTTGTCATAACATGGAACTCGAATTAGGTGCTATGTTCGATTGTCCTCATGGAGCCGGAATTTCAGCAATCTGGAAACAATGGGCATTGTATGTTTACAAAGAAAACCCAGCATCATTCCAGAGATTTGGTAACCAATTATTTGGTAATCCTGTAACAAGCGATGCAAATGCAGACGCATTAAAAGCAATCGAATCATTTAACGATTACATCAAAGAAATTGGAATGCCAACAGATATGCACACATTGCTTGGCAAAAAAGTAACTGATGAACAAATCAAAAAACTTTCTGCTCAATGTTCTGGCAACGATTCACACACAACTGGAAGTTTTAAAAAACTAACAGCCGCTGACATGGAAAAAATCTACCACGCAGCTAACTAAATGAATTGATACGTTGAATGCCAATGATAGGAAAAATGATCCGGGCAGTCAATGTATCAATCAGAAAAAATCGGCAAAAGCCGGAAAAAATGTGGCGAAGAATAGAAAAGAGATCTAAAGCTATTGTAGAATAATGAAAAAATAGAAGGTGTTTGTGTTGGTGCATATAACAAATCGCTGGAACTGACTATAGGCTATGTCACGATTATTGCTTACGCGCCATGTACACCAAACAGCTCAGCTCAGCGTTAAGCGTAGAAGAAGATGAAACTAAAGATAGTTGAAGATGTAGCCAAGCATCCATTTGCCAAATTGTTAATGGAAGACATGAACGAGAAGCTTGAGGAAGTTTATCCTGAAATCATCGAGAATTTTAAAAGTAAAAGTTAGCTGACCAAATATAAATCTACACTCAATGATCCAGAGTGGTATCGTCTGGATGTATTTAAAAAGTTTTCCGTTTTGACCACCGTTCTAGATAAAACTGTATACGCTCATGCCTTCATTCAAAAATATCCATCTCAAAAAACCTATGAAAGAAAACATGAAATAACTCAATACATTTGGATTGAGTATCATTTTTTCACCTATTTGCTAGGCATTGTGAGTTCCGATCTCAGTTTGTTGGTCAATTGCTATGGTTCCCACTTTACTCACAAATGTATCCATGGATACATCGATACCGACTACCTGTTTAATTAGTTCCATTTACGAGGCTGGCTCCTATCTTAAGCTTTCTGTTAAGTTGGCATTGGTTTCTTTGTATTATTGTCTAGTAGTCTTATGCGGGATTCATGCTTAATACAAGATCTCTAAGTACTGTCTAGAATTGAAAAAACTGTAAAAGGGAGTGGGGAGATGTTTCTTTGTTACGATATCATTCGAGATGTACCGAGGTTTAAATCTCTCTCCCTCTCCCTGGCCATTTCTTCCAAATTTAATTGCTCAAACAGTATTGGTGCCACTATACGACGCCTAGAGCGAACTCATCCCGACACGTCCCCGACACTTCGTGTTCCCCCTTGGCGGGGTCTTCGACGTGTTCCCATTCGGCGGGATCACGGACACGGGAGATTGGAAAACGAGAATAATGTGGATGGATACATTGAAACTACCAAGCGATGCTTTCTCAGGAAGCAGCCTGCCACGCCGTAGCTATGCGAAGGCGGGCTCAAGCCTAAAGCGTTATACGCTTACGGCAAAAATATTTCCGCCTAAAATGAATATAAACTGACGTTGACAAAATAGTAAAAAAGATACCATGGAAATCAGGGGATATATCGACCCAAATTATTCATTAATTGCAGATGCTTTTTCTGATAATTTTAAACATCAAGGCGAAATAGGTGCATCGCTGTGTGTATACCATCATCATAAGTTGGTTATTGACGTATGGTCGGGTTTCAAAGATTTGGGAGGAAAAGCTATATGGGAAGAAAATACGGTAGTTCCAATTTTTTCAACCACCAAAATCGTTGCAGCAAGCTGTTTAGCTATTTGTCATAGTCGAGGGCTTTTCAATTATGATGATAAAGTGAGTGATTATTGGGATGATTTTGCTATTAATGGAAAAACAGATATCACAATAGCTCAGTTGTTACAACATAGAGCAGGACTTTCGGCAATTGATGAAAAATTGGATATTGAAACTATAAAAGACAGAGATTTGTTGGAGAAAATAATCGCTGTACAAAAACCACATTGGAACCCTGGTGATTTTCAAGGCTATCACACTTGGACTATTGGGTGGTATATCAGTGTTTTGTTGTCAAAAGTTGACCCCAAAAAAAGAAGGCTGAAAGAATTTATTGAAGAAGAGTTGTTACCCAATATTACTGGGGAGATTAGGACTGGAATTGATAATGATTTTGATATATCACGGATTGCAATCCTTAAACCCTTTTCAAAAGCAAAAGGACCCTTTTCTATGCCATTCAAATTTGTTAAGGAGTTTTTTAATCCTTGGTCCCTAACCTTTAAATCTATGTTAAATCCTTCATTTGTAAGCAATCATTCAAACTTTAACAAGAAGGAGATTCTTCAATTAGAGTTTGGCTCTGGCGGAGGAATTGGTAATGCAAAATCATTAGCATCATTATTTGAAGGATTAACAAATCCGAATCATCAATTATTTCTCGGCAAAAAGACTCTAGACTATTTGACTCAATATCCAGAGCTCCCTAAAAATGGTCTTGAGGATATTGTCTTAAAACAGGATTCATTTTTGTTTCATGCTGGTTTTATGAGGCCCACTGAGAAACATGATTTTTCGGATAATAGAAAAGCTTTTGGTGGATTTGGAGCAGGAGGTAGTTTCACTATTTCAGACCCTGAGAATAATCTTACAATTGCATACACCATGAATAAAATGAGCCAACAAATGATGAATATGAAAAGAGAAGTTCAGATTAGAAGGGCCACTTATAAAACAATAGCCGATATTGCAGAAAATAGCGTATAACAGGCGCTTGCTACTGACTCGGCAAATGATTAATAAATACAGAAATATCAAAGATTACAGCCTCGCAGCAAAAGCGCAGGGGCGTTAGGTGTATATTGAATCTATGGAAAAATCGTATTTGAGCTTATGGAACCCAGTTTGATAAACAAATAGGTGCTTTAATAATTTTTCAGCTAGATTGTAATATGAGGACGAATATCTAAATGAAGAAACAAGCAGTATATATCATTTTATTATTATTACTGACATCAATGGTCACCGGAAGCAGTAGGAATGCAGAACCTTTTTCCACCATCCAGTGGGCGATCGGACCTTTAACGAATATAAGCCAAACTGATATTAACCAGTATTGGCACTATGCCAGTGGTTTTACCACCAAAATGCGGACGCCGTTTTATTTTGGCGCTGCTGAACTCGGTGTCGCATTTAATTCCTATGACGAATACAAGTCGGTTGAATATATCCAAGTCCACTGTTATCTGACTTTTTTAAAAGAGTTTTCAATATTAAAAAAAATACCGACATATCTCGGAGTGACCGTTGGAAACAGTTTTTTCCACTTTGATTCGGAAGAGAATCAATATCTTCAGAATGAAAGTGAATTAACCCTTGGAATAAGTGGAGGCATAGAAATTCCGATTACCCAACAACTTTCAGCCCAAATAACTTCACATTATTCAAAAATATTTACATTCCATGCCATAAAAACGACAAACGTAGGGTTGCTGTTAGCATATAAATTTTCAACACCCCAGTGGATGGTTACATTCTTAAAATGATTAAGATAACATGCCAAATAACCGGTATCGTCTTCCTTTTTGTCTCATATTGTTTTGGGAGCGGCTTTAACGATACAGTACGTTTTAAAGATTTATTGAATACCTCAAATTTCCGTTATGCGGATTTTATGCAGTATATGGCGAATGTAGATGTTAACAGTACTGACTTTTATCATTGGCGAATTCGTATTGACGACCTGTCGGATTACCATGAGAACGGCTGGGTTATTATGATTGACGAGCATCTTTTAAAGCCGCAAATCTATGGAGAAAAAATCCTGAACCAATTGGCGTTATCAACTATGCTTATTGATTCTATCGAAATTATTAATAGCCCCGAATTAATTAGTGGTATTTATTCGGATAAAGGGATCATCCACATTCATACTGTTAAACCAAAACAAGGGTTCAATTTATATGGAAGTGTTTTGGCAGGGAATGAATCCGGTGATCCGGGTCCGTATAAATATACTGATAAAAGCTCGCCCAATATTGATAAAATCGGTCAGGATAATAGTTTAATAATTGAGCATGCCTTTCGCTCGAACTGGCTCCGGTTTAGCCTGTATTATCAGCAACATACTTTTACTGATACGGCCATATATAAGCGGATCACTTCCACAACAGAGGATTGGCCTGGAGCGAACAAAATCGCGGGATCCTTCGATTTTCAACATTTTGGGAAACGGTGGACTCATTCGATTTCCTCTGCACTGGTATCGAATCAGCCCTATTTTTTGTATGTTGATATGTTAGGTCAGGAATACCCAATACATCCGACCCATTTTCAGTGGAGTTATTCCGGTAAAAGGCAGGATTTATTTAAGTGGTATGCGGATTATAATCTTAATCAAATCAGGCGGTGTGATAATGCGATCAAATCGCTTGAACCATATGATCAACACACCGTGGATTTAAGGACAGATGTTTTTTTGAAAAATTTAACTTTTCCGTTGCGGATCGGATACCAGGTTAGTGGCGATGCCTATGTTTCCGATGAAATAAACACAAACGGAAATATTTTATCTCAAAGCATAAACCTGGAGTTCTTGTCTGACAAAGTAAACAGTACATCCAAACTTTTATCGTCGTTTAGGTACTTTAATAAAAAATTAGCATCCAATATTTCATTACAGAATAAACAAAATATTCGGAATCAAGGTTTGTTCTACAGTCAATTGGCAATGAGTCAGCGTCATACAGACAGAGACCCATTTTTTCAATTTTGGCGAGTACCTGGAAGGTCACTCTTAAGCGAAAACGGCCTTGCTTTACCGGATTATCCTGAGCTATATACTTTTTATTCTGGAAATATAGGAATTAAAACTACACTGTTCTCGGAAATAAAGACCGATATTCGGTTTTTTATCAGACATCAACAGGAGCATTGGTGGTTCAAAACACTTAACACCGAATCTTCAGAGGATTTGGAACCGGAACAAGCCCTTTTTAAATTTTATAATGGTACAGCAGCCGGTTTGATAATTAATCTGAATCATCGATTCAACGAAACTATTCGTCAGAATTTGTCATTAAAGTTCAGGGTTCAGGAAAAAAATTCAGCAGATAATATTCCAGCGATAAAATTGGTATACGGCATCAAATATCAGCCGGATCAGAATTTTGGACTATTCACAAATATTATTTATCAAAGTCGTAGTTACATGATACATTACCAAATAAATCCGGAAAGTGAGGGGGCAGAACGATCAGCTTTTATTGCGGAAAATATTCTTGCTGGTGGAGTCTGGGGAGAAGCCGGCTTCAATAAATGGTGTTGGAATCGTCGTTTGCTGGTACGGGTCGCGATTCAAAATATTAATAATAAGCAGCTTCAGTTTCATCCGCTGGGAATGAACCGTGAAATGAGTATGATTGCCGGTATTTATTTTTGGTTAAACGGACAGTAATACTATTAAATCAAATTGATTAGCCCAAAATATAGATGCACAAGGACCCTGTTTAAATGATATACCCACCACCTAACAAAGGCCAGACTACGCCCGTTGGGCTTCGTCCTGACAAACTTAGAGCGGACCCATCCCGACACGTCGTGTTCCCCTTCGGCGGGATCTACGACACGCAATGGAGTGCCACACGAAAATGATGTGGACGGATACAAATATCGTACAAAGCGAGTCTGTTTTGGGAAGCAGCCTGCCACGCCGTAGCTGTGCAAAGGCGGGCTCAAGCCTAAAGCGTTAGAATGACCCGAGGATTTACAAGCGACAACAACGACACTACCTTAATAGAATGAAGGATTTATTTGTGTGCATGGTTTTCTCCTTACGTATACTAATTGAAATCAAGAAGGGGTGTAATTTAGAGAAGATATGAAACAGTGTAATGAAAGCATCCCTTGGAATTGGTTTTACGTTGGGCGACTTGTTGATTAGGAGACTTACACAATTCCACGCATTAATAGAGGGTCAGTATTTATCAAGACAAAAAATTTCGATTTACAGTTATCTTAAAGCGAGAACTAAATGAAGTACAAAAATAATTTTAGCTTATTTGTACTAATCCTGTTTCTTGTAGGGGCTCATACCGATGCCTACGCTCAAAACTATACTCTTCCTACATATTATCTAGAAATTGCCACAGAACATCTTGATGCGTTGAATGCAAACCCTTTTTCAGAGGCGTATTATCCAGCTGTTTTCATTTACAATGAGATTGACTATGAGTGTGAAATAAAATTCAGAGGAGGAACTTCACTAAACCTTCCCAAAAAAAGTTGGCGGGTAAAATTTAGTAGCAATAATATATTTAATGCGGAAAAGATAAATTTAAACGCAGAGTATCGAGATTATTCGATATTGAGAAATCATCTTGCCATGAAACTGTATCAATATTTTGGATATCCTGCTCCCAACACCGAACATATTAGTTTAAAGGTGAATGATGAATATATGGGAGTTTATGTTCAAGTAGAGGAAATAGATGAAACATATTTACAAAGAAATGAACGAATATCGAATACGTTATATAAAGCTAAAAACCATGCTGCATCGATGTCCCCTATTACACACTATAATATGTATCCAATAGCCTGGGATAAAAAAATAGGTGATGCCGTTGATTACTCTGATATTCAAAGACTTTTTAGCAAATTTTGGTATTGTACAAAACCTGATTTTGAATCAATAATAAATGAAGAAATCAATATTGATAATGTGCTCAATTATTTTGCGATAGAATTTGCCATAGTCAGTCTTGATTGTTTTACGAAAAACATTTATTTGTATCTCAATCCTGAAACAAATGATTGGGAGATATTCCCATGGGATAACGATTCGAGTTTGGGAAATGATTGGCAAGGAGTGTTTCATTCTGACTATGCGCAGGTTTACGATGGACCTCCATATGACTATGAAACAATATTTCACTATCAAATACTATTTCAGAGATTGATGGAATATGAAGATTGGTACTATGCATATATAGCAAAACTCAATAATATTATAATTGAGGGCTTTTCATATCTGAATATGGAAATTAATTTAACATATAATATGATAAAAAATGATGTTTATCAAGACACCTTTAAAATAGGTACAAATGAGGATTTTGATGAAGAAATCGAAGTACTACACACTTTTTTATCTGAGAGAGCTTCGTTTTTAGATGGTTTTAATGGATTCGATAGAATTGGGCTTTCAAATTTTGTTTGTACAAATGCCTTTCCCAACCCTACTAATTCAGAAATTATATTTAGAGTAACATCAGACCAAGAGCAAATTGTCTCGTTAAAATATGCTAGAGGATTAAACTTTAATAAACAGTGGGACAACTATTCTACAGTGACTCTGCCTTTATTTGACGATGGAATTCATAACGATTATGCGGCTGGGGATTTAATTTATGGCAATTCTCTTGATTTTTCAGATGAAAACTCAGGCTTGTATCCTTTTTGTTTTAGTGGATCAAATTTTGATTATCCCGCGAACAGTTTCTTTATGCTTAATAATATTGAAAACAGAACAAACACCTTTTTAATAAACATGAACAACAGCACTCAAGATATTAGAGAGAGATTGGAAGTCGGGAATATATACAAAATACAGAGCGAATATTTAGTAGAAATAATGAATAACTCGTCCAGTGATTTCGATTTATCTTATTGTTCACTTCAAGCAGGTATCTATTATCAAAAACATCTTTTCCCAGAATATACAATTCTTAATGCCTACGATACTTTAATCGTGTCATCCAATAAAGCATTAGCAAGCTATTGTTTTGATAATTTCCAAAACGTTGGAAATATTTTTTACGAAATCGATATTAATGATACCGTGAAACTACTATCATCGACATCAAACCCAATAGCATCGAAAATTTGTGATGAATATTCAATTATTGAGATTTTTACGCCTGATATTATCATCAATGAAATTAATTACAACTCTGAGGATGACTATAATCCAGACGATTGGGTCGAATTCTATAATCCACAAGAATTTGAGGTCGATATTTCAGATTGGTACTTCAAGGATGAGGATGATAGCCACATTTTCATTTTTCCCGAGGGTACTATTTTAGAATCACATGAATACATAGTCCTATGTCGAGACCTTACATCTTTCCGCACTTTGTTTCCAAATGTCGATAACTATTCAGGAAGTTTTGATTTTGGTCTCAATGGCAGTGGGGAATTGATAAGATTATATGATATATCCGGTTCTATTATTGATTCAGTCATGTACGATGATAATTCACCCTGGCCAGATGCACCAGACGGAGAAGGACCAACTCTTGAATTAATACAATTAAATCTAGATAACTCTCTTGCTGAAAGTTGGGCAGCATCTTTAGAACACGGTACACCGGGAAGTCCTAATAGTACCACTTCACTTGCCGATGAATCCAATATTACTACTACAAAAGATTTTATTCTTCATTCCAATTATCCCAATCCCTTCAATCCCAAGACAACTATAAGCTACAGTTTGTCAATGATTGCCACAGTCAATCTGAAGGTGTTCGATATTCGGGGTCAGGAGGTTATTACTCTTCAGAATTCGATAAAATCAGCAGGCAATCATCAAGTACAGTGGAATGGTAGGAATCAGGCTGGTAATCCGGTAAGTACAGGTATTTATTTTTGTCGACTGGAGGTTGGATCTATTAGCAAGACCATAAAAATGCTCAACTTGCGATGAATCTGGGCATGCTAACGAGGCTGTCGAAAAAGGTTTGTAAATAGCAGTCTAACCTTGTCCTGAAAGTCCCTCACATTAAATTATAGCAACCCCTAAAAAGCAGGTTGTTTATGCCAAGATATAAGCCCTACGATTATC
>Ga0307991_1003224_pt1 | contig 10651 bp, 9 predicted proteins | sample EllFjometagen131_FD_203146 | JGI IMG/M metagenome (GOLD analysis project Ga0307991, IMG submission 203146) | Marine microbial communities from Ellis Fjord, Antarctic Ocean - #131 | ecosystem: Environmental > Aquatic > Marine > Unclassified | place: Southern Ocean | collected 2014-10-08 | reverse complement strand
TTGTTTTTAACACCCTTTTTCGCTCATAAGCAAGAACTTCTTCATGCAGCTGTTTGTCTGTCATTCCGGGCTCAAGATTAATCTCTGCATCCAGTTCAACAATGTCAGCATCAATAAATTCAACACCCAAAGTTTTGGCTACAGAAACCCGGTGATTTCCATCCCGGACAAAATAAGCATCACCAATTTTATATACGCTGATAGCCGGCAAATCGACCATTTGCATATGGGCTCTGCTAATACTCTCCCAACGCCGTTTCAGCATAGATTTTTTAGGAAAAAAAGCCTTGTTAAAATCCCTATACCGCCCTTCACTTCCAATAATTCTATCAACTCGAATTGCTTTCATGCCGCGATAAGTCTGCCTTTTGGGTTTAACCAACTTTTTCACATCATAAAAAGAGAGTAGTTCCGTCCGTTCCATCTGCAATCTTGACAAGAAAGTCTGCAGTTTAGCTTTTTTTAGAGCTCTAAAAAAATCATCGTTTGCCTGATAATTAAAATTTCCCATTATTTTTGCTCAACTTCCAGGATATACCTGCTGTAAACGTTTATTACTTTTGTATTTTCGTACAGAGTTTCACGCTTTTGATTTAGATCCAATAAATGAACATGGCCATGAAGTAAATATTCTGGTTGAAATTTCCTCATAAACCAGAGAAACGCCTTAAACCCTATATGGCAGGCATCCTTTCCATCATGAATGCCTAATGGCGGAGCATGTGTTACCAGAATGTCCAGCCAGCGCCCATGAAAAATTTTATTAAACAGAAGTTTTGGGAATAATCTGAGAATTTTTATATACATTTGGCTATTGGAATATTGATTTTCTCCACAGTTATATTTCATAGATCCGCCAAGACCTACAAGAATAATTCCTGTCTTTTTATCTCTGATAACCTTATCCCCGATATAGGTTGATCCGAAGTAATTCTGGGAATAATTTGCCTCATTTATATAACATTCATCCCTTTCCTTTTTCTTAAATCTCTTAAGAAAGGTCAAATCATGATTTCCGAACACAAAATAGAGTGGTTTGTTAAGCATGCTAACAATGAAACCATAATAGCGCATCTTTAAGTCTCCTGCGCCAATAACAAAGGAGATGTCTTTATACCGCTCCTTAACATTTTGAGAATATACTACCATATCTACACTGTCTGATACGCATAAAATTTTAATCATCTATTTTCACCTAAATATATTAGTGATTTTTTGAAAATACCATCATAGCGATCCATCGTGAATGGTTTTATGGTATATGAACTCATCAGAATGCTCCGTGTAAGAAAGGGCACAGTCAGAAAAACCTTTATGTAAGCAAATAACCGCAATCAACGGTAAGTATTTCACCTGTTATTGCAGAAGCAGCATCAGAACTGAGGAAAACTACCGTATCCCCCACATTCTCTCTGGTTACAAGGCGCCCCAAAGGAGCCCTGCTTTCATACATTTCTGCTAATTCTTTAGCGGAAGCACGTAAATCGGCAGAATCAATAAGCCCTGGAGCTACAGCGTTTACCCGAATACCTTCTTTCGCTATTTCGACTGCTAGAGATTTTGTATATGCAGTAACTGCACCCTTACTGGCATCATAATGTGCCGTTTCCCCAAACCCCGGGTGAAGTGCATTAATACTTGCAATATTAATAATTACCCCGCCATCAGCCTTGCGTAAAAAAGGAACCGCTTCACGGCTGCATAAAAACAGTCCCTGAACATTAATATCAAAAATTTCTCTCCAACTTTCCAGGGACAATTTCTCCTGCAGAGACTGAGAGAAAACACCGGAATTATTCACAAGAATATCGAGGCCGCCAAACTTTCCAACAACCTGACGCATGAGATTCTGAACATCTTCCTCTTTTCTTAAATCAGCCTGAAAGGCTTCAACCTCTGCCTTTATACTACCACCGTATTGCCGCAACTCATTAACCGTCTGCTCAGCCCGATCCCGGCTTCTACTTCCCATATAACTTATTGCAACAGACGCTCCTGCACGGGCAAGTGCATGAGAAATCCCTCTTCCCAGATTCCCGGATCCACCAGTCACCAAGGCTCTCTTTCCTACCAGGCTGAAGGGATTATTCATTGAAAAAACCTTTAATCAGCTCAGAAGCATCAGGATATTGAATTGCAAGTTCCTCTTTATTCCCAATAACAAAATCAGAATCGTCGTAAATGGGAGCCATAGTGGTTCCAAAAAGCGCATACCGCCCACCTGCTGCCAATCTGGTCCCCTGCCAAACTTCTGCAGGAGTATTGTGAACAGGCCGTTCACCTTGAGCAAAATCTACACCTATTTTAACCAGATCAAATTGCCCGTCAGGATAGAGGCAAAGCTGTTCAGCAGAGTCACCGTAGTAAAAGTGCCACAACTCATCAGTTCTCAGTTTATGCATAGCAGAAAAATTATTTGGTGTTATCAGATAGTATATCGCCCCGGAGACAGCCCTTACCCCTTCATTCACATAACGTGAAGAGAGGACAGCAGAATCAATCTTATCTGCAGAAGCATAATGCTGTTTAAAAAAGCCCCCCTCCCAGGGGAGTGGGGTTAATTCCAGGAGTTTAATGAGTTCTTTTATAGGTATCAGATTTTCCATTCAGCCAGAACCCCTTTGATAAGAGATGCAAACGTATCCCTAACCATAGCACCGGTTTCAAGAACTTCCTCATGATTAAGAGGTTGATCAAGAATACCTGCCGCCATATTTGTTATACAGGAAATTCCCAACACTTTCATGCCGCTATGAGCAGCAGTTGTTACTTCTGGCACGGTAGACATACCAACAGCATCAGCCCCTAAAATTTGCAGCATACGAATTTCTGCCGGTGTCTCAAAGCTGGGTCCTGCCATGTGCGCATAGACACCCTTACGTAATGAGACTCCCAGCTTTCCTGCTACTTTTTCAGCAAGTGCTCCCAGTTTTCTGGTGTAGGGTTCAGACATATCGTTAAATCGTGGGCCAAATTCGTCCAGATTGGGACCCCTTAAAGGACTTTCATCAAAAAATTTAATGTGATCCGTAATAATCATCAAATCACCGGGATTGAATTCAGGATTACAACCCCCTGCAGCATTGGTTACTATCATACTTTCGATACCAAGCAGTTTCATAACCCGAACCGGGAAACCAATTACCTGCATCGAATAGCCTTCATAATAATGAAACCTTCCCTGCATGACCAATACAGGACGTTCTCTCAACGTCCCGATAACCAATTGCCCGGCATGACCAACAACTGTTGAAAGCGGGAAATGGGGAATGTCCTTATAGGGTATACGTACTGCGTTTTCCACATCATCTCCCAACACTCCAAGACCTGATCCAAGAATCAAACCAACTTCCGGCTGAATTGATATCTGTGATTTTATATATTCCGCAGCTTCTTTCATCATTTCCAATGTATAATTCATAGTAGTACCTCACTTATAATTTGGGAGAACGGAGGCCGGAAACCGGAGACCAAAAGTCAAAAAACACCTATCTCTCCCCCGTCCAGCATTTGCCCCGCAAATGCCAAGCTGAGTAATCTCAGCCATGCTCCTGTGTCCAGCATTTGCCCCGCAAATGCCAAGACATGATACTCGCTGCCCGCATTTGCAAAGCAAATGCCAAGCTGAGTAATCTCAGCCCATCTCCCGTCTCTTGTGTCCAGCATTTGCAAAGCAAATGCCAAGCTGAGTAATCTCAGCCAGCTACCCCTGTCCAGGATAATACGGCTGCCCGACTGCCTTTGGTGCCTGAGAAGATTTTGAGAACAGAACAAGGGCAAGTAGTGTGACAACATACGGAAACACTTTCAGGATCAGCGGGGGGATAACTGCCAGCTCAGGAACTACCTGAGACACATTCGCAATCGTCATAGCAAACCCAAAAAAGAATGTCGCCCCAAGTACTCCTAATGGTTTCCATTGTCCAAAAATCAGAGCTGCCAAAGACAGAAAACCTAATCCAGCCACTGTCCCGTTGAACTCTCCTGAATAAGTGACCAGAATTAAAGATCCACCCAAACCGGCAAAAGCACCTGATATCATGACTCCAATATACCGCATTTTATAGACATTTACTCCAGAAGACGCAGCGGATGAGGGGTGCTCCCCACAGGCCCGAAGCCGTAGTCCGAAAGAGGTCTTATATAGCAGAAACCAGGAAACCAGGACGATCAGCAGGATTATCCATGTTGTCCAGTAGGTTTGTGTAAAAAACAGCGGACCAATAATTGGAATTTTTGACAGTACCGGGATAGTGTGGCGAATAACCCCTATCCTTATCGCAATGTTTCCACTTCCCGTAATTGTACGAGCAAGATATACCGTGAGTGCACCAGCCATCATATTTATGGCAGTTCCACTAATAATCTGATTTGCATTCAGGTTAATAGATGCAAAAGCATGCAGCAGAGAAAACAGTGCACCTGCAACAACCCCGGCCAGAAGACCAATTGGAATTGCAGCAGTGGGGAATATGTTTTCCAGCCCCTTCACCACAATTGCACTGGCAAAGAAACCCACAACCATCAAACCTTCCAGACCGATATTAACAACTCCGCTCCGCTCACTGAACAAGCCACCTAAAGCTGTAATCAAAAGAGGCATGGTAAGAATTATTGCATAGGGAAATATCTGTGAAATGATTTGCCATATATTCATTTTATTTATCCTCCTCTAGTGATGCATCTGTTGGTGTCTGATCAATCACTTTCTCCTGCTCTTTTCGTTTGCGTTTCTTTGCAAGGAAAGACCATACTCGGCCAATCAGCACACTCGTTGCAGTGAAATAGATTATCGTAGCAATAATAGTGTCTGATATTTCCGGCGGGATACTTGTCATGGCATTCATGAACCCTTTACCCGAGTGTAAAAGTCCAAAGAATAAGGCTGATACGAAAACACCCCAAGGTTCGGTTGCCCCTAAAAGGGCTACCGCTATTCCATCAAAACCCTGATTTGGCATAACTCCAATCTGAATATTTGATGCATACCCGGTATAGAAAGTGGCTCCTGCTAATCCGGCAAGACTTCCAGCTATAACCATTGAGAGAATGACATTCCTGTTCACCTTGATACCGGCATATTCTGCCGCATCACGATTATACCCGACAGCTTTAAGTTCAAAACCAAGAGTGGTTTTTTTCAAAATGATCTGTATGATTATAACAGCAAGTATTGCGACAAAAATACCTATGTTTATATAAGAACCATTGAACAAGGAGTCCAGCCAGGATGTTTTAAGTGAGGCTTCAACCGGAATCAACCGGGATTCGGTTTCCAGATAAGCTCCCTTGAAATAGGCAGGTACAACATAATAGACAATCCAATAGGCAATCCAGTTCATCATTATCGTTGCTACTACTTCATGGACATTAAATCTTGCTTTTAGATATCCCGGGATGGCACCCCAAACGGCTCCTCCGGCAAAACCTGCAAGGAGGATCAATAACAGCAGGATTGGCCGCGGTGCGGTAACCGTCAATGCAACCATAGTTGCGCAAAGTCCACCTATCAGCATTTGTCCGGCAGCTCCAATATTGAATAGACCTGTCTTAAAAGCAAATGCAACAGAGAGACCTGTCAATATAAGAGTGATTGCGGTTGCAATGGAATTACCAATCCGCTCGACACTCATCAATCCACCCTTGAAAAGATAGGTATATCCCTCAAATGGATTACTTCCAATTAACGCCATAAGAATAGCTCCGGCAAGTAGTCCCAGAACTACAGCCGATACTGCTATCACCAGTGCATTATTCTTTTGTTTCATCGACCTTCACCTCTCTTTATCCCAGCCATCATGAGACCCACCTCATCTTCGTTCGTATCTTCAGTCTTGACAACATCGATCATCTCTCCACTGTTGATTACCACGATCCTATCAGATAGGTTGAAAATTTCATCCAGCTCAAGAGAGACCAAAAGAACCGCTTTGCCATTATCACGCTGTTCTACAAGTCGTTTATGAATATATTCTATCGCACCTACATCAAGTCCACGAGTAGGTTGTACAGCGATAAGGAGATCCGGATCCATATCAATCTCTCTTCCAACAATCGCCTTTTGCTGATTTCCTCCCGATAACCCACTTGCAGGAGAGTATATCCCCTGACCGGAACGCACATCAAAAACCTCAACCACTCTCTCAGTATGCTCTTTGATCTTATCCTGATTTAGAAACCCATGTTTTGAGAGAGGCTCCTGATAATAGGATTTTAGTATCAGATTTTCACCCACGGTGAATTCAAGGACTAACCCATGCTTTTGCCGGTCTTCAGGAATATGGGCAATACCAAGTTCATTGCGTTTTCGTCTGGAAAGGTGTGTAATATCTTCACCGTGAATCGTTATTTCACCGGAAACTATATCCCGCAGACCCGTAACTGCTTCTACCAGTTCGGTCTGGCCGTTTCCCTCAACTCCTGCAAGGCCGACAATTTCTCCCCTTCGCACATTTATTGAGAAATTTTTCAATGCCTCAAATTTCCTCGAGTTAAGTACCGTCAGGTTCTTTATATCAAGAACAAGTTCTTCTGGTTTGCCTGGGTCTTTGTCAACTTTGAAGGATACTTCACGACCTACCATCATGGAAGCCATTTCCTGCTGGGTCGTATTAGCAACATCAACGGTTCCTATATACTTTCCTCGCCGGATAACCGTACATCGTTCAGCAATTTCCTTGATCTCTTTCAGTTTGTGGGTGATGAGGATGATCGATTTCCCCTCTTTCACCAGATTCTTCATTATCCCCATCAACTCATGAATTTCCTGCGGAGTCAGCACTGCAGTTGGCTCATCAAATATAAGAACATCAGCATCACGGTAGAGCATCTTCAGTATTTCAACCCGCTGCTGCATACCAACACTTATATCTTCTATCTTTGCATTTGGATCAATGCTCAGCTTATATCGTTCTGAAAGCTCTTGTATCTTCCTGGAGGCACTCTTCACATTAAGAACAAACCCACCCTCATTGCCCATGATGATATTTTCGGTGACTGTGAAGTTGTGTACCAGCTGAAAATGCTGATGCACCATCCCAATCCCCAGTTCATTGGCTATATTCGGGTCTGTTATGTTGACCTCTTTCCCTTTGACTTTGACACTTCCCTTATCGGCGTGATACAAACCAAAAAGAATACTCATAAGAGTTGACTTTCCCGCTCCATTCTCACCAAGCAGGGCATGTATCTCCTGTGGTTTGACCTGCAGTGTCACATTGTCATTGGCAACCACACCAGGAAACTCTTTTCTGATATTAAGCATCTCTACAACATATTCCATACGCCGAGAACCTCCTTAGTCCAAGACTGAGCCTTGAACAGTTTAATCGCACATCTTTGAACAATTATATACTAGTCCTGATGAAAAAAGCAAAATATAAGTGTGTTAAGTAAGAAACTGCCCCTCAGATAACATGAGGGGCAGTGTGAAAGGCAATGGACTAAAGGCTATGCCCTAAGTCTCTGGATTAAGTATCTTATTTGATAAGATCACCCTGAACATCAGAAACAGTAATGCTGCCAGCTTGAAGCATAGCAAAAACTTCTGCTGCTGCTGTTTCAACATCTGCTCTCAGGTTCGGATTTTCTGAAGGAATTCCAACACCATTATTTTCAGCGTTGAACATCAGTACTTGTCCGCCCGGGAATTCACCGGCCAAGTCAGCTTTGATCATATCATAAGCAGCCTGATCGATTCTCTTCATTGCTGATGTGAGAATGATTGATTTGTCTCCGCTGTAGATTCCGTCTGCATACTGATTTACATCTACACCAATAATCCAAACGTCACTCCCACCAGATGCTCGGGCTTTCGCTTCATTTATTGCACCAACTCCAACACCACCGGCTGCAGCAAAGATTGCTGTTACGCCACGATCATACATTGAGGCTGCAAGCTGCTGTCCAGCTGCAACTTCGCTGAATGTTCCCTGATAGATAAAGTTGTCCGGGTTCATTGTGACACTTGTTCCGTTGTTGGTGTTTGCATATGCAACACCCTGCTGGAAGCCCCAGTTGAATTTCTGCACTGGAGGAATTTCCATTCCACCGATAAACCCAACAGAACCGGATTTCAGCTGCATAGCTGTTGCAAATCCTGCCATAAATCCTGATTCGTGTTCTGCAAAGAAGATAGATACGGTATTCTCTTTAACTTCAGATGCATAATCTCCAGGATGTGGAATTCCATCGATTAAGACGAATTTTGCATCAGGATATTTAGTCTGAGCCTGAAAAATGGTTGTCTCAAACTTAAATCCAGGTGTTACCATGAATTTATATCCTGCATCATACAGGTTGCTGATTTCTTTTAGATAATCAGCTTCAGTTGTTCCAACCGGTTTCAGATATTTTGTATCAAGATCAAAATCTTCGGCTGCCATCAGGACGCCTTCCCATGTTCCCTGGTTGAAAGATTTATCATCTATAGTACCTGCATCAGTTACCATACCAACTTTCATTTTTTCAGCCGGTTTCTCTTCTACAACTGGTTTTTCTTCTTCAACTACTACCTTTTCTTCTTCTACCGGTTCCTCTTTTTTACAACCAGTAAAAAAGAACCCTATTATTAACATGAAAACAAGCACTAATCCAATAATTTTTTTCATCTTTTTTTCTCCTTCCTTAGTTTTAAATCAAATTCTATTGTAACTTCAAGGAAGTGGCATGTCAATTTAAATAACATTTTCTTGGACATTTTGTTGCATTTTGTTGCCAATCATTGCTCTCTCCCACTGATTACCCGATTGTTTTCACTATAAGAGGTAGAATCTCCGGCTGGACTTCACCAATATGGATAGAGCGTAGAAACAAATCCATAGCTTCCTGCTCATTTTTCCTGTCATTTATATGGAATTCAGCTAAAGGCTCACCCTTCTCAACACGATCACCAATACGCTTTTTCAGCCATAATCCTACAGCAGGATCAACGGAGTCTTCTTTCTTTTCTCTGCCAGCACCCAGCATTACCGTTGATATTCCAATCGCATCAGTTTCCATCCCAATGATAAATCCGGATGAATCAGCAGAAACAGACAGAATCCGGGTTGCTTTCGGCAGAAGTTCCAAATCCTCGCATACCCGGGGATCTCCACCATGCAGCTCAATCATCTCCTGAAGCTTTCGGATCGCCGAACCGCTGGAAATCGAATTTTTGACAGCTTGCTCAGCGGCTGAACGACTGCTGAATATTTCACCCATTACGAGAATCTCAACGGATAGTGCTATAATAAGATCTTTCAAATCCCCTTCAGTCTCTCCACGAAGTATCTCTATAGCCTCAATTACCTCAAGTGCATTACCAACCGCATTGCCGAGCGGCTGATTCATATCGGTAACCATTGCACGGGTGGGTTTACCAGCATGCATACCAATATCAACCATAATTTGAGCTAGATTCACGGCTTCAGCAACTGTCGGCATAAATGCACCATTCCCCCACTTAACATCAAGGAGTATCCTGTCGCTGCCGGCTGCCAGTTTTTTACTCATAATACTGGAGGCAATCAGCGGCATTGTGTCAACTGTTGAGGTAACATCCCGCAATGAATAGAGTTTTTTATCTGCCGGAGCCAGTGAGGCCGTCTGTCCAATCACCGAAGCCCCGCAAGTGTTTACAATTCTGATAAAATCGTCCATTTCCTGATATACATTATATCCCGGTATCGACTCCAATTTATCCAGTGTCCCGCCGCTATGCCCTAGCCCGCGTCCCGACATTTTAGCCAGCATCCCGCCGCAAGCGGCAACAATAGGAGCAACTGCAATTGTGGTGGTATCGGCAACTCCGCCGGAACTATGTTTATCAACCTTGATACCTTTGATACCGGAAAGATCCACTTTATCTCCGGATTGAGCCATTGCTATGGTGAGATCAGCTGTTTCCCTGCTGTCCATACTGTTAAACCATATAGCCATACACAATGCTGCTGCCTGATCGTCACCAACATCACCTGAGGTATAACCCTGTACGAAATAATCTATCTCTTCTTTTGTAAGTTTATTGTTAAGCTGCTTGTTTCTAATAATATCCGGAATTCTCATAGTTCTCTCCCTGTTCTTCTTCTCTTTTAAAGATATTTCCCAACAATGATTACATCTCGTAGAGACCCTCAAGAAGCGGCTGATCCAGGTTTACCGGCCTGCGGTTATCAGCCAGAGTCTTCCGCATATACTCTCTATCCAGGCCAAGAACATTTACAAGTTTTAAGAGAAGTTCTTCAGGAATAAGATTCTGTTCGGCAAAAAGATAGATTAGCGCTTTTTCTGCGATACACGCCGGAAGCAGTGCATTCATAAACACATCACTATCCTTATCGTTTTCGTATCTTTTTTTCATATGTATGTAGAGCTGTGATTTTTCCATACTATTCTTCAAACACTCAAGCTCTTTTTCCAGCGGATTAAAATCACCGGCAGCAGCAGCTTCCCCGAGGGGTTTTAAGGTAAAGTAGGTATACTCTTTTCCTGGAAGATAGTGGTGCCTGTCACAACGTGAGCAGTAGTTAGGTTGAAGAGGATCCTCTTTCTTCTGATCTCCGCCAATAATGATCAGGGGATCAAAAAAAAGAGCCGGACACTCTTTCCCGCCAATCGTATAATACCGATAGGTATAAAATGAGTTTTCGAGACAATCCGGATGTTCACAATA
>Ga0307991_1003223_pt1 | contig 10655 bp, 10 predicted proteins | sample EllFjometagen131_FD_203146 | JGI IMG/M metagenome (GOLD analysis project Ga0307991, IMG submission 203146) | Marine microbial communities from Ellis Fjord, Antarctic Ocean - #131 | ecosystem: Environmental > Aquatic > Marine > Unclassified | place: Southern Ocean | collected 2014-10-08 | reverse complement strand
CCTTACGAACAGCAACTAGATATTAGTGGAGCAGTGATGGTAACCACTCCGCAAGATATTGCCTTAGCCGATGTTCGTAAGGGTGCTGATATGTTTAGAAAGGTTGAGGCAACTGTTTTGGGCGTTGTTGAAAATATGTCTGGATTGATTATAGAAGGTAAGGCTGTCGCAAGCGATGGTAAGCCGGCTCAAGTCAAAATTGATATTACAGGGAAAGACACAGTTGAAACCGATAAAGACGGTAAATTTTCCATAAGATACGATATATTCAAACGTGGTGGCGGAGAAGTTGAAAGTAAAAGATTGGATGTACCATTATTGGGCGTAATTCCAATATCAGGAGAAATTGTTGATTCAACAGATTCTGGCGAACCGATTGTTTTATCAGATCCTAAATCACCGATAAGTGAAATATATAATTCGATAGCAGAAAAAATAGCAAAAAATCTTAGTTAAGGGATCTTTAATTACTGGTTTTTATCAATAATGGGACTTTTTACCACATCGCTAATCCTGATATTAATCGGATTTGCAATGTTTTATCCACTATTTTTTTTGTTAATTGATAGGAAAGTACAAAACAGTAAACACACAAGACAGTTCCTTCAATTAAATTATGTTTTACATCTACTGGCAGGAAGTGTCGCAGTATTATTATTTTGGATCACTGGCGTTAATTATCCGTTGCAACTGTCGGGAATTGTCTATTTAGTTGTAATAATTATTGTTGTTTTATTTTACTGGAAGGCTTCATTACCAAAATGGAATCTGTTTACTGCTTCACTAGTTTTTGGATTCATCGTTTTCTATCGCTCATTCAATGAAATTGTAGAGATAACGCCGTTATGGCCTGGCATTTTAACAGGATTGATCTCTGCTGGTACAATTAGTATTGCAACGCTGATAATGGTTTCATCGTCCAATAGACGGGTCTCTGAAAATGTTTTAAGTGATTTTATAAAATCATTGTTTAGATTATTATTTTTATTAATAGGAATTAGAATCGCATGGGATTTGGTAGTTTTGTTCAATATATCTGTTGAAACTCGGAATGGCGAATTAATGAGCGCGCTAAGGTTCTTTTTGCAAGTAGATCCCATAAAATTATTACTATTACTTTTGTTTAGCTTAATTATTCCTGTTCTGTTGAGTTATATTTTAAGTACACGATTAAATATCCCTAAAACAAAATACAGACTTTTAGTAGTGTTTATACTGTTTATGTCAATATTTTTCGGTGAATTTCTTTATAAATATTTTTTACTACAATATGGAATTGTTTTATAGATTCATTTTATAGTGGAACAGTTAGGAACTTTTTACGTTGAAATCAAACAGAACTCGTCTTGATTTTATACTGGAGTATTTGTTGACTGCCGGTTTATGAAGAGGTAATTTTGCCCGCTTATTTTACGTCAGTATTATGAATAAAAAAGAGTTAAGAGAATTAATTAAAAAAAATGCAACCCTACCGGAGCATATAGCAATTATTATGGACGGTAATGGTCGCTGGGCAAAACAGCGATCCCTTCCAAGGTTTGCCGGACACCGTGAAGGAATTAATTCTGTTAGAGAAATAACGCGTATTTGTGGAGAAATTGGCATTAAACATTTAACATTATATACATTTTCTAAAGAGAACTGGGCACGGCCACAGACTGAAGTATCAGCATTAATGAAATTATTATTGACCTCAATTAGAAAAGAAATAAAAAATCTACACGAAAATGATGTGAAGCTTACAACAATTGGTGCTTTCCAAGATTTGCCTAAATCAGCAAGAAAAGGAATTGAGGAAGGAATAGAAATCACTAAAGACAATACAGGATTAAATTTAAACTTGGCTCTTAGTTATGGAAGTAGACAAGAAATAATGCAAGCTATAAAACATATAGCGAAAATGGTTGATAGTGGTAGTTTAAAAGTTGATGATATTAACCAAGAAAATTTCGAAAATTTACTTTATACTAATAAGATGCCTGATCCTGATTTATTAATTCGTACCGGCGGTGAGTTTAGAGTAAGCAATTTTTTATTATGGCAAATTGCTTATACAGAAATTTTTGTTACGGAAACATTTTGGCCTGCTTTCCGAGAGATAGAATTGCTCGAAGCAATTACAGATTTTCAATCAAGAGAACGCAGATTCGGTAAGGTGGCAGAATAATATATATGAAGAAAACATTTTCAATATCAATTATATTTTTATTATTTATTAATATTATTTTTGCTCAGGGGCAGCAGGAAATAATGTTGAAAGGCATTGAGGTTGAAGGAAATACTTTAACAAATTCAGATGTGATTGTTTTTACGTCGGGATTAAAAGAAAGCAATATATTAAGAGCAGGTGATTTTTCACGCGCTGTTAAGCAACTGTGGAAATCGGGACTTTTTGATGATGTACAAATTTATGTTAAAGATGAAACGGAAGAAGGTATATTTATAACAATTGCTGTAGAGGAAGCTCCAATTTTAGGAGAAATTGTTATTAGCGGTGATAAAAAGGTAAGTAAGACAAAGATTGAAGAAGCAGTTGGGTTTCGGACGGGGCAACGAATCCCAAAATATAAAATTGAAGCCGGAAAATCAAATATATTGGATTTATATTCAGAAGAAGGTTTCCTGCTTGCCAATATTGAAGTGTCTCTGGAAAATGTAAAATTAGACACTTCAATTATTAATTTAAAAAGAACTGAGAATACGCGGGATCTAAACATAAGCGTTAATGAAGGTGGCCGTGTTAAAATTGGGGATATAGTATTTAATGGTAATGAAAATATTTCCGACCGCAAGTTGCGTAGAGCACTTAAAGAGACCAAGCAACAGCGCTGGTATCTTTTTTGGCGATCTTCGTTTGATGATAATAAATATCAAGACGATAAAGACAAGATAAAGGCGTACTATCAAAAACGCGGTTACCGTGATGCTATTGTCGTAACGGATTCAGTCGCTTATAGCGAAGATAAGAAGAAAATGAATTTATGGCTTAATGTAAATGAAGGACCAAAATACTATTATCGGAATTTTAGTTGGGATGGGAATGAATTATACACCGATGAGCAATTAAGCAGTGCGTTGGGGATATCTAGCGGAGAGGCTTATAACGAAGAGGATTTACAGAAGGGGATATATGAGCGCGCTCAATCACTCTATATGGACAAGGGCTATATATATAGCAATTTAATACCGCAGATTTCTCCAGTAGGGAGAGATTCAATTGATATAAACTTATCGGTTATTGAAAATCAAAAAGTTTATGTACGGAATATTAATATTTCAGGAAATACAAGAACGCGAGAGAATGTAATTCGTCGTGAGTTAAAACTATATCCAGGAGATGTTTTTAGTAGACAAAAATTAATTCGAAGTCAGCGAGAAGTATGGATATTGAACTACTTCGGAAACGTAGTTCCAGATGTACTACCCGTTGCTGATGATAAAGTAGATTTAGAAATAACAGTAGTGGAAAAATCATCTGAAAGAGCAAATCTTAATGTTGGATATACAAAAGAATATGGAATGACAGGTGGTGGTGGAATAGAATTCATGAATTTTATGGGGAAAGGGCAGAGATTTTTACTTAGTGCTTCTACCGGGCTTTCTGGTGGATCTACGTATAACTACTATGGTGGCGATAGATCAAAATATCATTCATTTAGTTTGAGCTTCACAGATCCTATGATAAATGATACGCCCAATCTTGTGGGTGGATCATTATTTTATTCATTTCGCGGTGCTTCCACTCAATATTATTATCCGTTAGATTTAACTGTGATGGGTGGATCGGTAATGTGGGGTCGTAGATTCCGGTGGCCCGATGACTTTTTCAGAGGACAGTGGGGATTTCAAGTTACAAAAAAGATTTATGATGGTACACCAGATGATTTAGATCTCTATACGGGAGGACTAGAAGAGTCGGTTGGTGTAAATATATCTCAGACAATTACGAGAGATAGCCGTGATAGGCCTGAATTTACTTCTTCAGGTTCACGAATGGTTTGGAACACAACATATTCAGGCGGTATTCTTGGAGGAAATGAAGACTTCCACAAACATAATTTAACATTAGAGTGGTATTCACCATTAGTGAGCAAATTTGTTTTGGTTAATACTATTAAAGTGGGCGTTATTGGTAAAATTGAAACTGATGATGAAAATATTTCAATAATCCCGTATGATGAGAGATTTATAATGGGAGGAAATGGTATCCCCTATGGTAATATGCTACGCGGTTATGACGATAATGCTATTGGCCCCCTTTCGAGTTCCGGTAGTCCTATAGGCGGTAATTCAATTTTAAGGTTAAATACAGAATTGCGTTTTCCATTATCGGAAAATCCAGTAATTTATGCATTGGCATTCGCAGAAATGGGCAATGTCTGGGCAAATAAGGACATGATTGAACCATTTCATTTAGCACGAACAGGACCGTTAAATTTAAAGAGAGCCGCAGGAGTAGGAATTAGATTTTTCATGCCTATGATAGGTATGCTCGGTTTTGATATCGGTTATGGATTTGACGATATAACCGGTAACGGTGAACCACAAGGGTGGAAAACAACAATTACATTTGGACAACAATTCTAAATACGAAACAGGAGTAATTAATGAAACTAAAACAAGTTAAAATTGCATTATTAACGGTATTCGTGATGCTGCCTATGCTTATATCCGGACAAAACAAGATTGGATACATTGCATCTGAACGTGTGCGCGCAGAATTTGAGGAATTCAAAGAAGCTGAATCACAATTACAGCTTGAATTTAGAAAAGTGCAAGAAGAATATCAGGTTATGCTTACTGAATTGGATGAACTGAAACAAGCATATGAAACACAAAGACTAATGAGTTCACCGGATTGGCGCAAAGAGAAAGAAACCGAGATAAGCACAAAGGAACAAAACCTGCAGCAGTATCAAGCTCAAAAAGTAGGTCCTGAAGGTGAATTATATCGGAAGCAATCACAGATGGAATATGAATTATTATCAAAAGTGAAAACTGCGGTAGATAACGTAGCAATTTCAAAAGGATATGATTTTATTTTTGATGGTTCGGTATCTTTGCTATATGGTAAACCAACCCACGACCTTACCGATGATGTTTTGTTTGAGCTAAGAAAAGCAAAAGGCAATTAATATAAAAACTTGATTACCTTAGGTAAATTAGCGTCTATAGTAGGGGGAAAAGTAATTGGCGCGCCTGATCAGAATATTCTTGGAGTATCTGATATTAAAGATGGCGCGCCCGACACATTAACATTTCTATTTAATCCAAAGCATCAAGAATTAATAAATCAAACCTCCGCATCTGCTATAATTGTTTCTGAAGCAAAACTGTTGAATGATAAAAGCGGTATAGTGGTAGATAATCCGCGTTTAGCGATGGCGAAAGTTTTGAAGATATTTGAGCCTCAAAATAATATAGAAAAAGGTATTCATGCCACCGCGATTATTCACAAGTCCGCAAAAATGGGAAAGAATGTTAATATTAGTGTTTTTTCATTTATCGGACAAAATGTTAAAATAGGCGATGGTGTAACTATTCACAATAATGTTTCAATAGGGAATGACGTTTTTATTGGATCAAATGTTGAGATATTTCCGCAAGTTGCTATTTATGCACGTACGAATGTTGGGAACAATGTTATAATTGATATGGGTACGGTAATTGGCTCTAGCGGATATGGGTACGAAACCGAAAATGATGTTCACCACAAAATTCCGCAGATAGGTTCAGTTGTCATAGAGGATAGTGTTGAAATAGGTGCAAATTGCACAATAGACAGAGGAACAATCGGAAATACTATAATTGGAGAAGGAACAAAATTAGACAACCTTGTTCATGTTGCTCATAATGTTAAAATAGGCAAAGGATGCTTATTAATGGGACAAGTTGGAATTGCCGGTAGTGCTGAAATTGGTGACTACTGTATATTTGCAGGACATTCCGCCGTTAGAGATGGAGTAATAATTGGCAACAGAGCTGTTTTTGCTGCAAAATCCGGCGTAACAAAGTCTCTACCCGGTGGTAAGATATATGCAGGAATGCCGGCAAGAGAAATACGTGAGAAAAATAAACGTGATGCTGCACATTCTCAAATTGTTTCATTAAAAAAACGATTAAAAAAATTAGAAGAAAAACTTGCCGATTAGATATCAGAAGACAATATCCGGCAAAGTGTTACTTGAGGGTGTTGGCCTACACACAGGAATTAAATCAACACTAACTATTAAGCCGGCTAAGGAAAATGCCGGCATTATTTTTATCCGTACCGATTTGGATGGAAATCCGAGTGTTCCAGCCATTATTGACAATGTGTTTGATACAAACCGCGGAACAGTATTAGAACGGGAAGGTGTTCGAATACATACTGTTGAACATGTATTAGCAGCATTAAGAGGACTTGCTGTAGATAATGCAATAATTGAGTTATCAGGTCCGGAGCCGCCAATTATGGATGGTAGTGCAATGTCATTTGTAAAGGAAATAAAAAAAGCCGGAATAATTGATCAAAACATTACGCAAGATTCTATTAAAGTAACTGAACCAATTCAGTTTAATGATCCCGATAGTGACACAGATATAAATGTCCTCCCCGCCAATCAGTTCAAAATCACATATTTTATGGATTATGGTTTACCAAAATTTGGATTGCAATATTCATCAATTGAAAATGTTGATGTTGAGTTTGAGAAAGATATCGCACCTGCGCGAACTTTTGGACTATTAAGCGAAATTGCGCAACTCAAACAAAATGGTTTAATAAAAGGTGGCAGTTTGAAAAATGCTGTGATCATTGTTGATAAAAAAGTTGATGACAATGAACATAAATTATTAAGTAAATTATTTGGATTAAAAACACAACCTACTTTCAACAAAGGTGACATATTAAATAGTGAAGGTTTATATTTTGATAATGAACCTGTACGCCATAAAGTATTAGATTTGGTTGGAGATATGGCGCTTTTAGGTAAGCCTATTGAGGGTCATATTATTGCTACGAAAAGTGGACATAGCGCGAATATAGAATTGGCAAAAAAAATAAAACAAAAGATGGAATTATGATAAAAGACACCAATAAAAACGAATTTAATACTGAAGAGATATTGGAAATTCTGCCACAACGTTATCCCTTTGTCATGATTGATCGAATAATCAATTTCACTCCCGGTGAAAAATGTACCGCAATAAAAAACGTTTCGATTAATGAACCATATTTTCAGGGTCATTTCCCCGATCGCCCGATAATGCCCGGAGTAATGATATTAGAATCAATGGCACAAGCCGGTGCATTTTTAGTTTTGCATGACTTGGAAGACCCATTGGCAAAAGGCATGTTCTTTTCAGGTGTCGAAAAATCGAAATTTCGCAAACCGATTGTGCCTGGTGATCAAGTAGTATTAAAATTGAAGTTACTCAAATTCAGGCTTGGAACAGTTAAGATTAGTGGCGAGGCTTATGTAGATAACAAGCTAGTTGCCGAAGCAATTTTATTAGCAAGTCTTGTTGACCGTTAAGGAGTAAATATCTCTATCAATATCCATCCTACTGCTATTATTGGTGAAGATGTTACCTTCGGTAAAAATGTAACAATTGGTCCATATACCATTATTGACAGTGAAGTAAACATTGGTAATGGAACGACCATTGGTAATCACAATACAATAAAAAAATATACAGAAATAGGTAAGAATTGTCAGATATTTCATAATTGTGTGATAGGTGAATTACCACAAGATCTCAAATTTAACGGTGAAAAAACAACAGTTAAAATTGGAGATAATGTAACAATTCGAGAGTTCGTCACAATTCATCGTGGTACAAATGACCGCAAAACCACCTTGATTGGAAACAATGTATTCTTGATGTCATATGCACACATTGCTCATGATTGTATTGTAGGTAATAATGTAACCATGATAAATGTTGCTACGTTAGGTGGACACGTGGAAGTTGAGGATTGGGCTATGCTTTCAGGGGGTGTTATGGTGCATCAGTTTGTAAAGATTGGAGCCCATGCTTTTATAGGTGGATTATTTAGAGTTGGGCAAGATGTACCTCCTTACATTAAGGCGGTTGGTGAACCGTTAAAATACGGTGGAATTAATAGTGTAGGTTTACGCCGTAGAGGGTTTTCATCTAAAGATAGAATTAATATTAAACGAGCTTACCGACATTTTTATAATTCCGGATTAAATAAATCCGATGCACTGAATAAAGTAAAATCTGAGTTTCCTGATGATAGAAATATTTTACGTATAATAGATTTTATCGAAAATAGTAAACGCGGAATTATTTAATTCCAATTATTTAAATATAATGAAGACCATTTCTATTATTTTATTTGTAATAATAGCATTTTTTGTGCCGATAAATGCACAATGGACATCCTTTGAATTGGACAATATTGATTCAGATGAATTTCAAAAACAAGTAGAGCCATTATTAGAAACAATATCTTTATCTACCAACCGGCATTTTTTCAGTCCGATTAATATAAATAAGCGTGTTGGTCTCGGTGTGTCTTATTCGCATGGATTTAATATCTCCGGAGAAGAATATTCAGCAGATTTGATAGGAGGTTATCCAAATTTTGCAGGATCTTTAGTTATAACTAATAATTTATTACTTAAGGGAAATATTAGTTTATTCAAGTCAGGAAAGGATATTGTGCAATCATTTGCATTTGGTTTTGGGCTTAATTTGACTAATAAAGAGAAAAATAATTGGCGGTTTTCTGCATTATTCTCAAGGTTGCAAGGGCCGGACGATTTGAAAAATCGATCTTTAGATGCGGCAATTATAAATGAATTTGAATTGCGCTCCATTCCACTATTCGTTGGATTCGGACTGAATACCTTTAATACAAAAATATTAATTGAAGATATTGATTCAATACCTAAATCAATCAAAGGGAATGCTAACCATCTATTATTTGGTGCTCAAATTATTAGGGGAAGACTAACCATTATGCCCATCTTGCAAGTAAATTCCGATGTAATTATGATAAGCATAGAAATAGCAAGAGTCTTTAAGTAATGACGCGCAAATTGTCAATACTAGGCTCTACAGGTTCCATTGGGAAAAACGCACTTAACGTAATTGATAACTTAAAGGACGATTTTAGAGTTGTATTTCTTACCGCTAATACAAATCATGAATTGCTTATTAAACAAGCATTAAAGTATAAACCGAAGGCGGTGAATATTGTTGATATATCAGCCGGCAAAATTGTTAAAAATAAATTACAAAATGAAAATATCGAAGTTTTAATTGGGCACGCAGGATTATTAGAGCTTGCAAGACAAAATGATATAGATTTAGCGTTAAACGCACTTGTAGGAACAGCAGGAATGGAGCCAACTATATTAGCTTTAGAAGCGGGTGTTGATGTTGCTCTTAGCAATAAAGAAAGCTTGGTTATGGCGGGAAGTCTTGTAAAACAAATTCAAGAAAAAAGTGGTGCAAAAATTTATCCGGTAGATAGTGAACACTCGGCAATTTGGCAATGTATGCAAGGGGAAAATAAGGAAGATATACATAAAATAATATTGACCGGTAGCGGAGGACCTTTCCGCACACGCGATATTAATACTTTCTCCGAAATAACTCCTAAAGAAGCTTTAAAACATCCCAATTGGGATATGGGAAATAAAATAACAATTGATTCAGCCACCATGATGAACAAGGGGCTTGAAATTATTGAAGCATATTGGTTGTTTGATACTCCGATCGAAAAAATAGATGTTGTTATTCATCCACAGTCAATTATTCACTCAATGATTGAGATGAAAGATGGATCAGTAAAAGCTCAACTTGGCGTTCCGGATATGAAGATTCCGATACAGTATGCTTTAACATATCCACGTCATATTGAAACCGATTGGGAACGTTTAGATTTTGTTAAACTTAAAGAAATGACATTTGAAGCACCCAATTATAAAAGATTTCCATGTATGGAATTAGCATTTGAAAGCCTTCGTCAATTAGGCACAACGCCGGCTGTTTTAAATGTGGCAAATGAATTGGCCGTATATCGGTTTTTAAAAAGTGATATATTGTTCACCGATATTCCAAAAATTGTCAGCGATGCATGTGAAAAGCATGATTGGATGGAAAATCCAAGTTTGGATGATTTGCAAAATCTAATAATTTGGACAAAAGATTTTGTAAAATTGTATAACTAATTGAACTTTTTTACATCTAATATTTATAACCTTAAATTTTTAGGATAATATAAATGATAACATTATTAGCGACTGCTCTTGTAATTGGAGTAATAGTTTTTGTACATGAATTGGGGCACTATCTTGCTGCGCTCTCTGTTGGCGTACGAGTAGAAAAATTTTCAGTAGGTTTTCCACCACGAATTATAACCATGACATCGGTTCCCGATGGTTGGGATTTCAAACTGTTTTTTTTCAGTAAAGATGACGACGGTAAAAGAGTATGGGCACCGATTTATGAAAAACATATATCAAGACCGGGACGGAAGGGAACTTTGACTGAATATTGTTTTGCATTAGTACCGTTAGGTGGATATGTTAAAATGGCTGGCTTGATTGATGAAAATCTTGATAGTAAAATTGAGCATAAACCTTATGAGTTGATGAGCAAACCACGCCTTGCACAAGCTTGGGTTATGAGTGCTGGTG
>Ga0307991_1003222_pt1 | contig 10655 bp, 7 predicted proteins | sample EllFjometagen131_FD_203146 | JGI IMG/M metagenome (GOLD analysis project Ga0307991, IMG submission 203146) | Marine microbial communities from Ellis Fjord, Antarctic Ocean - #131 | ecosystem: Environmental > Aquatic > Marine > Unclassified | place: Southern Ocean | collected 2014-10-08 | reverse complement strand
GACCTGATGCGAAATGATCTGGGCCGGGTATGCACCGGGGGAAGTGTTTCGGTAAAAGCACACAAACGGCTTGAAACCTATGAGAATGTGTTCCATCTTGTTTCTGTGGTAAAAGGAAATCTTTCACCGGATAAGGATATAATTGATTTAATCCGGGCGACTTTTCCCGGCGGGTCCATCACCGGATGCCCCCGGATCAGGGCCATGGAGATTATTGATGAACTGGAACCCTGTCGACGCCATGTGTATACCGGCTCAATCGGATATATCAGCTTTCATGACACCATGGATCTGTCCATTGCCATCCGCACCGCTACGGTTTTTCATAACAAACTCCGCTTTTCAGTCGGCGGCGGCGTTGTGTTTGATTCCGATCCAACGGATGAATATGAGGAAACCCTTCACAAAGGCAGATCTCTGATGAAGATTTTGCAATCCCAAAAAGTCGATCCCGTGCCGGAAGAATGGGTCTGGTTAAACGGCAAATTGGTTGCGAAAAAAAATGCAACAATTTCTGCAACAGATTTAGGAGTACAGTACGGATTTGGTTTTTTTGAAACGATTCGAGTGAATAATAACAAAGCAGCACACCTGGCCGATCATATCAACCGTTTTTATAGTGCCTGGGACAACCTGTTTAAAACACCGAAACCGGATTTGACCTGGGAACATATTATACGCCAGGTAATTGAAAAAAACGGTCTGGAAAACAAAACCGCTGTTATAAAAATTATGGCAACCCATGGGGATCAAACAACTTTGCCGTATTCGCACAATTTGATCGTTTTTGCAAAAAAGTATTCTATTCGCCCGGCGTTGATCAACAAATCAGGTCTGGAGCTGGTTACGTATCCCCATCCCCGACAGACCCCCCTGGCTGATCATAAAACCTTAAATTATTTATATTATCATCTTGCCGGAAACTGGGCTCAGGGTCAGGGGGTTGATGAGGCCCTGATTTTAAACCCGGATGGATCAATATCTGAAACAAACACCGCCAATGTTTTAATAATTAAAGGAAAAAACGTGATTCAGCCCCTATCACCCCATGTGCTTTCCGGGATCATGGAAAAACAGGTGCTTGTTTTTTTAGTAAAAAAAGGATTTAAAATCGATAAGAAAAAAATAATGCCGCAAGATATGGTTTCAGCCGATCAGATTATATTAACCAATTCTCTTATCGGAGCGGCTCCGGTGTTAAGCCTTGATGGCATTTTTCTTAAACCGTCTGCGGATCTGTGTAAAAAAATTTGTGGGATTGTTTTATTATGATCATTGTCTCCGACAACCTTCAGATTACCAACCCGCTGATCAATTCGGCTGTCGATCAGATGAATCCCGAGCCGATAAAAAAGCTGGTAAATATTTACGTAACAGCGGGCGCTGAAGCGATTGATATTAATTCCGGACCATTAACCCGTTCTCCGGAAGATAAAATGGCCTTTTTGGTCAAAACCGTTCAGTCCGTAACTGATCTTCCGCTTCTTTTGGACACCTCAAATTCCAAAGCGCTTGAGGCCGGACTTATTGAAAGCCGAAACCATACGATTATCAATGGATTTTCTTTGGAGCCCAAAAAGCTGATATCCATTCTTCCGTTGGCAAAAAAATATAATACCGATATTATCGGCTATCTTCTTTATCCCAACAGTCGTGTCCCGATTGATGAAACAGATTGCATGAACACTGCATTAGACCTTTATCTCGAATTTCAAAAAGCGGACATTGATGATGCCCGCCTGATCATTGATCCGGTGATTGCCCCGTTCATATGGGAATACGGCAACCACCATAATCGGGCAATCCTTTCCGTGATAAAAAATCTTCCGGCTTTACTTGGCTTTCCCGTTCGAACCATTGCCGGATTATCAAACCTGTCTTCCGGAAATATCCCCCTTGAGAGAAAAAGACTGCTGGAGCAATCGTTTCTTCCCATGCTGTCTGCTTCAGGCCTTACCCTGGCATTGCTCAATGTGTTTCACGCAGAAACAATGAGCGTTGCCAGGGTATGTAAATCGTTATTAAGCCCAGAGGTCTTTTCGTGGGTTTAGTCGGCAAGCAAAAACAACTTGTGCATCTTTCTTGCCCCTTTGCTTGTTTTCTGTGTTGCATCAAGGCCTACATAACTCATTATGCGCGCCTTAACGCGCCTTGAAAACCAACAAAATTGCGGCGCATTCTGTACAATTTATTATTACTTGCCTCCTTAAACCGGATTTGTTTTTTTTGATTTTTTACGGGACTATTGTGTTTCAACACTTTCCTTTTTCAGTAAATGCTGATATTAGAAATAAGTTTTCGAAAACCCTCGATTCATACCGGCTTTTTTTGCCTGTACCATCGATAATAATTTCTCTTTAAAACACAATCTCAACAAGAGGTGATATGGACAAAGTTCTTATCCTTGACGGCGATACCGATTATTTAAAAGCCCTAAAATCGGATATAGACAAGATGCATCAGTTTCAGGTAGAAATCGCCGGTAACGCAAAAACTGCGATCGAACTACTTATTGAAAACAAAGTATCGGTCTTTATCACTGAAATCTCTCCCCCTGAAACGGATGCAATTCATCTTCTGGCGTATATAACGCAAAAGCATCCCGCCACCCCCTGCATTATCATGACCGATCCAGGAAACGATTTGAATAAAAAAGTAGGGGATCAGCACTCCTTTATTTCTTTTCTGGAAAAGCCATTTAAACTCGGCGCACTGGTTTCTGATATCGTCAAGGCCCTCAATCTGCGTGACGAAGGGATGAATTTTCAGGGAATAAGTATGTCAACCATTATTGCAATGATCGAAGTTTTAAAAAAAACCTGCCGATTGGTTGTCCGTCCGCCTGAAAAGGATAATGGGTATCTGTCTTTTAAGGATGGTGTTCTGATTGATTCTTATTTTGAAGAATTGAAAGGGCAAGCCGCTGCCGATGAAATCACAAACTGGAAAAGCATTAAATTTAATTTAATCGATTTACAACGATGGAAAAAACTCACCGAACAATATTCCCGGCCAAAAAAGACAAACATTGCGGGCGTTAGCAAAAATGAAGAAAAAATCATTTTGTCTTCAGAATTAACAGGTGATAAACAAATTGCCTTTGTTTTTGAAAAAAAAATAAAAGAATTCAAGGGGATCAGTGGATATCTCGCACTGGCAGTTGTGGGAGAAAATGAAGAGATACTTGCTTCCCATCAGACTGAACCTGATATTGACCTTGTCAAAATAGTCAGTGAAATGAAACAACTTCTTTTAGTGGCGGAAGATTCAGCCGTTTTTAAAGAATATGGTCATGGCAGATCCCTTGTGTTTCACATTGAAAAATGCACGGCGTTTATTGTTGCAGAAAATCAGCAGTCCTATTCCGGCATATATATGGTCGGCGTTACAAAGCCATACGGTAATGTAACTTACTTGAAAACAATGATGAGGAAGCTGCTGGTCGAACTAAAAAAAAGCGGGAAATAAAAAAATCCATTCCCCGCTTTAAATTTATATATTTGCTGATTATTTATATATCCAACGTATTCACTTCCAGTGCATTGCTCTGAATAAAATTTCTTCTGGGTTCAACTTCGTCTCCCATAAGAATGGTAAAAATATCATCTGTGTCAACAACATTTTCCACGTTCACCTGGAGCAGGGTGCGGGTTTCAGGGTCCATGGTGGTATCCCACAACTGACCTGGATTCATTTCCCCAAGACCTTTATATCGCTGAACAGATAATCCCTTTTTCCCTTCTTCAATAAGACAATTAATCAGTTCTTTTTTATTGTTAATAATCAGCGGTTCAGAGTCCTTGTTTTTACTATATACGTAAAACGGAGGATGATCATATTTAATAATTTTATTGTTTAATACCAACGCCTTTTGATAATTTGGCGAATAAATCAATCCTCTTCCTATTTTTATGGGCGTCTTGTTTTTTCCGGATGCCCCTAAAAACAAATCATTTAATATATCCACTTCAGAGGAAACCACCATTATTTCAAAGACATTTCTTTCTTCATTCCAGGTGACCTCGCCGGCTTTATACCCGTTTTCATTTAACGTGGTCTGAAGCGATGTCATTTTTTCCTTGTTCTGGAGATATGTTTTACTTACAACACCGTTGTTTATTAATAATTCCACCAAATCCGAATAAAGCCCCTGCTTGTTCAACTGCTTTAAAGTTGCAAAATAATCTGCCAAATTGGTAATAAAAAGATAGAGGAGATGTCCGGACAATTCTTTTTCATCACAATCTGTTTTTATAAATTTTAAGTCGCATGTCCGCTTTAAAATATAGTCTGTATATTCATTTTCATCTTTTAAATACTTTTCGTTTTTACCTTTTCCTATCCTAAATAATGGTGGTTGGGCAAGATACAGGTATCCTCTATCGATTATTTCCGGAAGCTGGCGATAAAAAAAGGTGAGAAGCAGGGTGCGGATATGGGATCCGTCAACATCGGCATCTGTCATGATTATGACTTTATGATATTTTATTTTTTCAATATCATATTCTTCTCTTCCTATGCCGGTTCCAAGGACGGTGATCATGTTTTTTATTTCTTCACTGCGGAGCAATTTATCAAACCGGGCTTTTTCTACATTTAATATTTTACCTTTTAGCGGCAGGATCGCCTGGGTTTTTCTATCCCTTCCTGTTTTTGCGGACCCTCCTGCTGAATCTCCCTCAACTAAAAACAATTCCCTTTCTGCCGGATCAGAGGCTTGACAATCCGCAAGTTTTCCGGGAAGGGTTGAATCCATTAAAGACCCTGTATTTCTGGCTAAATCCCTTGCCCGTTTTGCAGCATCTCTGGCCCTTGCGGCATCTACTGATTTTGCAATGATTTTTTTCGCCGTGCCTGGATTTTCTTCTAAAAAAATATTTAACTTTTCATTTACTAATGACTCAACAATCCCTTTAACTTCACTGTTTCCGAGTTTTGTTTTGGTTTGTCCTTCAAATTGCGGGGATTTTATTCTAACGCTGATAATTGATGTTAAACCTTCCCGTACATCATCACCGCTGATTTTTGCTTTTACATTTTTTAATAAATCCGCATTTGTGGCATATTGATTAAGCGTCCGGGTCAACCCGGCTTTAAATCCGCTCAGATGAAATCCACCCTCAACAGTATTGATATTATTGGCAAAAGAAAATAGTTTTTCATTATAGGTATCATTATATTGAATGGCGACTTCCACCTGAACATCGCTTTTTTCTCCTTCAATTATAATCGGATCATGCAATGCGTTGCGCCGCCTGTTTAAATATTTCACAAAAGAAGACAATCCGCCTTCATAACAAAAATTTTCTTTTTGATCAGACCGTTCATCTTCGATTGTAATTTTTATCCCTTTATTTAAAAATGCAAGTTCCCTAAGGCGTTTAGACAGGATATCATAGGAAAATTCATCTGTGGTTAATATTTCGGTATCCGGCTTAAACTTAATTTTGGTCCCTTTCTTTTTGGTATCTCCGATAGTTTTTAATTCGCAGGTCTTTATGCCTTTTGAATAAGACTGGTAATAAATTTTACCGTTTCGATAGACTTCCGCTTCTAATAATTCAGACAGGGCATTTACAACAGAAACCCCAACCCCGTGAAGGCCGCCGGATACCTTGTATGAATCATGGTCAAATTTTCCGCCTGCATGGAGTTTGGTTAATACAACTTCAAGAGCTGGAATACCCTCTGTTTTATGCATACCCACAGGTATTCCCCGGCCATTATCTTCCACGCTGACGGTTTTATCTGTATGAATAATCACATTAATATTATCGCAACACCCGGCCATAGCCTCATCAATGCTGTTATCCACAACTTCATAAACCAGATGATGCAATCCCGCCACATCGATATTTCCGATATACATGGCCGGTCTGATCCGGACCGCTTCCAGACCCTTTAATACATCAATATTGTTTTCATCATAAGTTGTTGTTTTTTTAGTCATATTTTTTATATTTTCATGGGCATTATAATGTTTAAATAAGTTGATTCTTTCTCACCGTGAACAACACATGGATGTTCTTTGTCTTTAATGTTTAACCATACTTTTTCATTTTCTATAAAATTTAAGGCGTCTATAAAATATTTTGGGTTAAACGCGGCTTCAAACGGTTCCCTGTCAAAGTTAATTTTTATATTTTCTTTTGATTCCCCGATGGTTGGATTTGCTGCGCGGATCAATAATTCATTATTATTAAAACTAAAAATAACCCCCCGGTATTCATCCGATGTCACAATATCCATCCGTTTTAACATCATTAAAAGCAACTCTTTTTTAAATTCAATATCATAATTTTTATCTAAAGTTAACAGATCCTGATATTCCGGAAATTCCCCTTCAAGCAGATTAATGATGATGGTTTCATTTTCTTTTTTTACGATAAAGTGATTGGATTTTATCCCGATCTCCACATCCCCTTCTGATTCTAAAAATTTATAAACCTCACTCAATCCTTTTTTAGGAACTATAACATTGTCGCCTTTTTTAAAACCGGAATTTTTTTCACATACATAATCAACCTTGGATAATCGTTTAATATCAGTGGATACCATTCTTATTAATTTTTCTTTTTTGGTCGATAGTCGCTCAAAACTGACCCCGATCATGTGTTCGCGTTTTTCATCCCCTGCAACGCTGATAACAATCGATTTTTCGATCATTTTTTTAAAAAATTCTGAATTTATTTTAAAAAATTCAACATCTGATATCTTCGGAATATCCGGAAAATCATCCGGATTCATTCCAACTAAATGATAATTCACAGTTTCTGAAGATATTTCAATCCATCTATTTTCAAGTTCATCGATCTTTATTTGATCTGTGGGAAACATCTTTACAATATCATTTAATTTTCTGGCATTAACCGCAACAACCCCTTCGGATTGCACATCAGCCGGATAAACGCCTTCAAACCCGGTCTCAAGATCCGTGGCTGAAAGAATGATGCTGTCGCCAATCGCTTTAATTAACACATTTTCAGTGATAGCCAGACTTGTTTTTCTTCCAGCCAACCCCTGTAGACGTGATAACACTTCGGTTATTTCTTTTTTTTTAATTATAAACTTCATATGAGGTTCCTTTAATACTTTATTATATATAATATATTAATATTAAGGAATGTTTATAACACTAATAACTTCTTAACCTATTTATAATAAAAAGAATATATTTGTAATAAATGATGAAAACATATTGCATTAAGGTTCTAAAACATCTGACTTATAAACAGTGTTTTTAAAATTGTTTAAAACTATTCGGTTATCAACAAAATATCAATACAAAAATGTTTATAAAAAAATTAAAGGTTATTAATATATATTATAATAAATTTCAACAACATGAGACACGGTAATAGGTTTTTTTGCTTTTGCCAGCATATCAGTCAATTGAAGCATGCATGCAGGGCATCCGGTGGCTACAATTGAAGCGCCGGACGCTTCAATATTTGATACTTTTTTTAAACCGATATCTGTTGAAAGATCGTAATGCGTGAGGTTGAAACTTCCCCCCATACCGCAACATGCATCGGCATCGGCCATTTCTTTAAATATATAGTTATCGTTTGATTTTATCAGATCTCTTGGTTCTGTATAAATATCAAGGGTTTTTCTTAAATGGCAGGGATCATGATAGGTAACAACCGGCTTTTTTTTTAACATCTTTTTTTTGGGCGCTTTTAACCCAATTATATTAACTAAAAACTGACTAATATCAAGGGTTTTTTCGGAAAGCTGGTTAAGAAGAAGTTTTTTTTGTTCAGAATCCGTAATAGCCATAATCGGCCATATTTTTTTTATGGTCGCCGTGCAGGTGGCGCATCCGGTAACCAGATAATCAAAATCAGACGGGTTAAATTGTTTTATGCCATGATCAACCAGAAAATTAAATGTATTTTGATCCCCGGCAGATAATGCCGGAATGCCACAACATCCCTGGGAATCCGGAATAATAACTTCAACGCCGTGATCATTTAACACATTTATAATTATTTGAGCAACATGCGGGAAAAATTTATCCAACAGGCAACCGACAAAAAAGGCCACTTTTAACCCGGAAGGGTTTTTTGATTTGGTATTTCCAATATTTGTTTTATGAAAGGGAACAGGTGCCAGCGGGACCAATTGTCTTTTTGAGAGAAGAGGTGAAATCAGACGTGTGCAGGAATCTTCCATTTGTATTTCTGTTTTTTTCGAAAAAAGATATTGCCATTTTGCCCCCCATTCCATAATCCGGTTAAAAAAATCAGGGTTTGACAGCAGGCGCCTAAAAATAATTTTTTTTAAAGTCGACATTCCCTGATATGATGTGATAATCATACGGGCTTTTAAAAAAATTTCTAAAACATTGACTCCCCTGGGACAGACAGCCGCACATGAACCGCATAACAGGCATCGGTTTAATCTTTCAGACACCCCGTCTGGATTTTTAAACATTTCCATCATTAACCCGTCAAGAAGCGTCAGTTTTCCCCTTGCAACATCGCTTTCGTTTTTTGTAACAGCATATAATGGACAGACCGCCTGACAGATACCACACCGGGAACAGCGCGAAACCTCTTTATCCAGAGTTTTCATCAACCGGATCAATTCATCTACTTTTAATTTTTTAATTATTGGATTTTTCATTAAAAAATATTGTTGATTTGGATTTTAAGAAATATTAAACCATTAAAAAATTAAAAATATAATAATCAATAAATATTATTATCACAAGGTGTGAAATAAATGAAAGATGACAAAGGTCTTTATTATTATCCGTTTCCTGAAAACAAACGGATCCATATGTATGTTAAAAAAGAAAATAAAACCATTTATTTCAGACTCTGGAACAAAGAGGATGAAAAACTATGGGAAGACCACGGGTGGGTGCCCTATGATGCCATAAAACAGGCAAAAGCCATATATAAAAACAATAACTTTGACCCGAACCAGGCATATGATATCAATATCGCCACGTCAGTGTTAAAGGAAGGCGAAAAAGAAATATAAAAGGCACAATATCATAAAACAAGGCCTTTTTGTTTAAGTAATTCAAACAATTGCTTCCCTTGGGATAACCCGTTAAAAATTACCACCGAACTAATCGTCGCAGAGGTTACTGCATCCAGTTGAGGATTAAAATAAAAAGGAGTAAATATAAAACGACCAACCAATCGCTCGCGCATTAATTGGACATCTTCCTTAAACCATTCCTTATTTCCCCATTTGGTAACTTGCAGGGGAACAAACTCAAACACAGCACCTTTTTTATTAAAGATGTAAAAGAAATGAACGTCATGGCAGACGTTACATATCGAGGGGCGGCTTATTACTTCCGCAAACAGTCTCTTTGAGCCTTTCCTGTCCTCTTTGACGCCGGTATATACATGGCGGCCTTCAATCGATAGCTTTCGAAATTCTGTAAAATTATCATCACTATCACTGACCTTTGTCATAGCATCTTTTATTTGTGCCACTATCTCCGATTGAGGTTGCGGAGGCGCGATCGTATTTACCGTTGTCTTGGTCTGTACGCCTCTCTCTCGAAAAACTGCAAAATTCAAAGTCTTAAGCGCCATCATATCCTGGTACAAAACTTCATATTTTTCGGTGATTTTAGAATAAGTAAGCGCCACCATCGCCACGTCTGAATCTTTTTTTAACCGGACCAAAACCGAAAAGGGCGAATGCGGCTCGCCGATAGCCTCATGCAGTTCAAGCCGTTGATCAGCTATGACGGGAAAAGGGATTTTATATTTTTCACGGAAATATTTAATTTCTTCTTCATTGTTACCCACGCCGACGGCAAGCATTTTGATCCGATCCTTTGATGAGGCGCCAGCTTCAATTAATTCAAAGAGGTTATTATAAACAGGGGCCTGTTCCCGGCAAGGCACACAGTGAACATTTAACATTTCCACCAGCACCAGGTCCGCCTGAATATCTTTGATTGAAAATGTCGCATCGGACGTAAGACCCAAACCCAAATAAGACCGATCTTGCTGATTCCCGGGTGCTTTTAAGGCAATATCCGGAAACAATTCTCCAACGTGTATTAATTTATAACCATACACTAAATCAGCAGCGATGTCTGGCGCATTCTCAGGAGGTTTGTTTCCGACGTATTTCAATTGTGGCATATTGCAACCTGTTAACGATAGATAAAAACCGCCAAAAGCCATCACGCTCAACCCGATCAACAGGATTATATATTTTTTCAAGCCATTCTCCTTTTTATCTGTATATTTGCCATTTGGTATTCTCCTGTTTTTCATGAAAATATCAAGGGAAAATTTAATAAAATAAAATATGCCGAGGCAGAAACTATCTAAAACAAAAAAAAAGCCATGCCGAGATCTCTTCTTAAAAATTCCACCAGGAATAGACAGCTGTATTTTTTTGATAAAGCGATCGGTTTCCGGCATATATCAATGCCGCTGGTGCGGAAGGATTGTTTGACAGGGTTTTCCAAAAATTCAACCCCTTAAAAAAATCTTTAGCGATGGTATGACCGGATTTGACTTCAACTGGTATGAGCTGATTGCCCAAATCGATGATAATATCAAGTTCATGCCCAGCTGAATCACGCCAGAAATATAGATCCTGTTCCAGTCCGTCATGAAGCCTTCTTTTTAATAATTCAGCCACGACATAATTTTCAAATATGGCAC
>Ga0307991_1003221_pt1 | contig 10657 bp, 10 predicted proteins | sample EllFjometagen131_FD_203146 | JGI IMG/M metagenome (GOLD analysis project Ga0307991, IMG submission 203146) | Marine microbial communities from Ellis Fjord, Antarctic Ocean - #131 | ecosystem: Environmental > Aquatic > Marine > Unclassified | place: Southern Ocean | collected 2014-10-08 | reverse complement strand
TGAACAAAATTAATGAAGCAACAGTTGATTTCAAAGAAAATGAGATTACATCACTTACATATGGTTTTTACGGTTATACACAATTGAAGCGCTCTAAAAGAGATATAATTCCTAGATGGGGTTATACTACAAATATATTTTTCAAGCATACTCCCTTCTCTTCATCAGTAAGTAAGGTTTATGGTATTGCAGAAACATTTTACTTCCCTGGAATTCTGAAGCATCAAGGGATTAGGATTTACTCTGGTTATCAGTATATGAAAAATGGAAACTACAGTTATGGAAACGTTATTAGCCTTGCTCGAGGATATACGGGTATAAATTTAGAAGAAACCTTCAGCATTAAGGCCGATTATATATTACCAGTTATCTATCCTGATTTGGATATTCCAGCAGTTGCATATTTGAAAAGAGTTTATGCACACATTTTTTATGATTACCTTACGGGAAAAGATGCAACAAATCAATCACAGTTGTATAATTCGGTCGGTGTTGAAATTTACACCGACTGGAATTTTCTAAGCCTTATTCCAAATATAAAATTAGGTTTACGTGGAACTTATCGTTTTAAAAATAATTCAACTAACTTTGAATTCCTATATGGATTTAGTTTCTAACATTTAAAAACAACTGTTATGATTATTTTACAAATTTTAATTATTGCAATTGCAGTGCTAATTACCGGTGCAATTCTTCCAGGAATTCAAATTAAAAGTTTTTGGACTGCAGTATTAATTGCAATCGTTTTGGCTCTGCTAAACTTTTTTGTTTACCCTGTTATGGTATTCCTTTCCATACCAATTACAATCATAACATTCGGGCTATTTCTGTTTGTGATAAATGCAGTTATAATTATGCTTGCCAGCGCAATGATTGGTGGATTTAAAGTTGAAGGTTTTTGGTGGGCACTAATATTCAGCATAGTATTGAGTTTTGTTACATACTTGTTAGAAATGGTATTAATGCCACAAAGTGGTCAAGTGATACAATAATATTCTAATCCGTCCAATACCAGTGATTATTTTTAGCATTTGTATTCTTCCGATTAATACGGTAAACATTTGTATGTGCTAACACATGCTCATTAAATTCATGCTCTTTTGAGCTGGAATATTTATACATAATTGCCAATAATCCCTTCTTTTTATTAGCATCACTTTTGAGCAGTTCAGCTTTTCCATACCCAATTACCGACCTATATTTGGTACCCCAGTTGCATGATTGCTGATTTGAAAAAACTTCTCCCCCGTAATTCAGTTCAAAACATACATTTGGATTAGAAGCAATCATCTCAACTTTTTTACCTTTTTGGTTCGAGTGGAAATAGATGTATTTATCATCATAACCAAAATTTACAGTTACAACGTAAGGCATATCATTTATTGACATTCCAAGATGACAAAAAAGTGCTTTTTTCAAAATAATATTTACATGGCTTCTGTTTTGCTCAGGTGTAGGATTCGGTTTCATGATATAAGTTTTACATTTATAAACAATTAATTTTCAAAGTAATATAAATCAATATCTACAAATATACGAACACTAAGTCAAAAATTATCCTTTGTACAAATTATAAACTCTGTTTAATGCGCCAAATATGATTAATTTACTAATTTTGCAGTCTTATTTAAATTTATTCTAAATAGGCATAATGAGTGAAGAAAAGGAAAACAATAAAATACTTGAGGAGGTTACATCCAGTGAATATAAATATGGCTTTGTAACAGATATTGAAACGGAATTAGCCCCAATGGGCTTAAACGAAGATATAGTACGACTAATTTCACAGAAGAAAAACGAACCTGAGTGGCTTCTTGAATACAGGTTAAAAGCATACCGGCATTGGATTACAATTGAAGAACCCGACTGGGCTTTACTAAACCATCCGTTAATTAATTATCAGGACATTATTTACTATGCTGCTCCAAAGCAAAAAAAGGAGCTCGCTAGCATGGGTGAGGTTGATCCGGAGCTGATTGACACCTTTAACAAATTGGGAATATCGCTTGATGAACAAAAAATGCTTACCGGTGTTGCAGTTGATGCGGTAATTGATAGCGTAAGTGTAAAAACCACATTTCAGGATACATTGGCTAAACACGATATCATATTCTGTTCTTTCAGTGATGCCGTACAGAATCACCCGGATCTTGTAAAAAAATACATGGGTACTGTTGTCCCATATACTGACAATTATTTTGCAGCACTTAACTCTGCAGTTTTCAGCGATGGTTCATTTTGCTATATACCCAAAGGAGTTAGATGTCCGATTGAGTTAAGTACATATTTTAGAATTAATGCTGCAAATACAGGGCAGTTTGAGCGAACATTACTAATTGCTGATGAAGGTGGATATGTAAGTTACCTTGAAGGATGTACAGCACCTCAGCGTGATGAAAACCAACTTCATGCTGCTATAGTAGAAATAATTACCCACGATAATGCTGAAGTAAAATACTCAACTGTACAAAACTGGTATCCAGGCAATAAAGATGGCAAGGGTGGCATTTATAACTTTGTAACAAAACGTGGTTTATGTAAGGGTGCTAACTCCAAAATAAGTTGGACACAAGTAGAAACAGGTTCAGCAATTACATGGAAATATCCAAGTTGTATACTACTTGGCGATAATTCAATTGGTGAATTTTATTCAGTGGCTGTTACTAATAATTACCAACAAGCTGATACTGGCTCCAAAATGATACACATTGGTAAAAATACAAAGAGCACAATAATTTCTAAAGGTATATCAGCCGGAAAAAGCAATAATAGCTACCGTGGCTTAGTAAGAGTTTCTAAAAAAGCTGAAAATGCACGTAACTTTTCGCAGTGTGATTCATTGTTACTAGGTGACAAGTGTGGAGCTCATACATTTCCATATATTAAAACTAACAATAACACAGCTATTGTTGAACACGAAGCAACTACATCTAAAATTTCAGAAGATCAGCTGTTCTATTGTCAGCAACGTGGTATCGATAGCGAAAAAGCTATTAGTTTGATTGTGAACGGATATGCTAAAGAAGTATTAAATCAACTCCCAATGGAATTTGCTGTTGAAGCACAAAAATTATTGGCAATAACACTTGAAGGAAGTGTAGGGTAGATTAGGTGCCTAAAGTACTTAAAGTGACTAGAGTTAAATAAACTAGAGAATGAAAATTTGAAAATACATATAGATAAATTATACACTGCACATGTTTAGATGAATAACTCTAGGCACTCTAAACTCTAAGTACTTATAATTTAAAACATGTCAATTATATAAAACGAATATGTTACTAAATATAAAAGATCTTCATGTTTCCATTAATGGAAAAGAAATATTAAAAGGATTAAATCTTGGGGTAAACAATGGCGAAGTACATGCTATAATGGGTCCTAATGGTACAGGCAAGAGCACTCTGGCTGCTGCTGTTACAGGCCGTGAAGGGTATGATATTACTTCAGGAGAAATAATTTATAAAGGTAAGGATATAACGGAATTATCACCTGATGTAAGAGCTAACGAAGGTATATTTTTAAGCTTTCAATATCCCGTTGAAATACCGGGTGTGAGCATCACAAACTTTATGCGCACGGCCATAAATGCAAAGCGTGAGTTTAATGGATTACCCTCGATACCAGCAGGTGAATTCCTCAAAAAGATGGAAGAAAAAAAGAGGCTTGTTGATATACAGTCGAAGTTAACTAACCGTTCTGTTAATGAAGGTTTTTCGGGTGGGGAGAAAAAGAAGAACGAAATTTTTCAGATGGCAATGCTTGAACCAACTATGGCAATACTGGACGAAACTGATTCAGGACTTGATATTGATGCATTAAAGGTTGTGGCAAATGGCGTAAATGCACTTCGTTCGGAGAATAACGCGTTTGTTGTAATTACACATTATCAACGACTACTGGATTATATTGTACCTGATTTTGTACATGTTATGTTTGACGGAAGAATTGTTAAATCAGGGGGGAAAGGCTTGGCTCATGAGCTTGAAGAAAAAGGTTATGACTGGATAAAAGAACATGTGGAAAACAGATAGGATAAAATGAGTGTATCAAAAAATAATTATTTACCCTTGGAATTATCCTTGTTAGATTATTACAGGAATAATAAATTTGAATTAAATAATTCATGCCATCCAAAAATACAAAAAGCAAGGGATATTGGTTTTGAAGAGTTTGAAGAAAAGAGACTTCCTTTAACAACCTCTGAAAAATGGCGTAATACAAATCTGAGTAATGTATACGAGCGTGAATATATTGTTGGAGATGAAAAACCTGTCTTCGATAAACAAATAAATGAAATATTTCACTGTAATGTTCATGGTTTCGACACTAATGTTTTTGCATTGCTTAATGGTTGGTATTACAATTCAGATGAGCAACAGCTACAAACGCTTGAGGATGGTGTAATTGTAGGTAGTATTCTTTCTGCTCAGAAAATGTACCCTGAACTAATAGATAGTTATTTTAATGAGTTAACTAAAAAATCGCAACACGGATTATCAGCAATTAACTCAGCTGTTTTTACCGATGGGATTTTCATTTATGTCCCTGACAATGTAGATTCTAAAAAAGCTATTCAGTTTATTAAAATGGTGAATCGTGATACAAATACAATGATTAATTCACGAAACCTAATCATTCTTGGCAATAATAGCAGTCTTTCATTTTTACATTGCGATGATTCGATAAATCAGCATTTTGGTTTTTTAGTTACTAATACAGAAGTATTTCTGGGTAAGAATGCTAAACTTGACTTATATAAGCTTCAGAATCTAAACGATCAGACAACTCTTGTAAACTCCACTTTTGTACAACAAGAGAAAAATAGTCAACTAAATGTAAATGTACTAACATTTAATGGCGGATCAATCAGAAATGAGTTTAATATTGATTTAGTTGGTGAAGAGGCTCATGCTGATGTAAGCGGCATCTATTTAATGGACAAAAAGCAACATATTGATAACCAGATAATGATACGGCATTTAGCACCAAATTGCACAAGTAACGAAATGTTCAAAGGTGTTCTTGACGAAAGTGCATCAGCTGTATTTAATGGCTATATCTATGTTGCCCGTGATGCTCAAAAAACTTTGGCTTTTCAAAAAAATGCTAACATATTGATGACATCAGAAGCAACTATCGATACTATGCCTTTTCTTGAGATTTATGCTGATGATGTAAAGTGTAGTCATGGGGCAACAGTAGGCCAGCTTGACAACGATGCTATGTTTTATTTAATGCAAAGAGGTATTCCTGAAAGTGATGCCAAACTGCTGCTAATGTATGCCTTTGCTACCGAAGTAACTGATAAAATTGGCATTGAAGCACTTAAAATAAATATCGATGATATGGTTAAGAAAAGGCTTCGGGGCGATCTTTCAATTTGTGACAAATGTGTATTACACTGCTCTACTCCGGATAAACCCATTGAATTTGAAATAGACTTGAGTAAAATATAATAATATGGCTTTTCCTATTAAGAAGATCAGATCAGACTTTCCAATATTATCACAAAAAGTACACAACAAACCTCTTGTTTATTTCGATAATGGTGCTACAACTCAAAAGCCTATAGAAGTTATAGACAGAATATCTGATTATTACAAATATGAAAACAGCAATGTGCATCGCGGCACACATTATCTAAGCCAAACTGCAACAGATAGCTTCGAAAATGCTAGAAAATATATTGCAAGTTTCATTAATGCCAATAGCCCTAAGGAAATTATCTTCACCAAAGGAACAACAGAATCAATAAATCTTGTTGCATCTATAATGACTGACTGGATTAAACCTAACGATGAGATTATTATTTCTACAATGGAACACCATTCGAATTTAGTTCCATGGCAACATTTATGCAAAAAGCAAAATGCTCAGCTAAAAGTAGTTCCAACTGATGATAACGATTGCTTTGATATTGATAGACTTAAAGAAATAATAAACCCTTCTACAAAGTTAATTGCCATAACTCAAATTTCGAATGTACTTGGTACAATAATTCCAATTAAAGAAATAATCAATATTGCTCATGAACATGGGGTTCCTGTTTTAGTTGATGGGGCACAAGCAATTGCTCACATTCCGGTTGATGTAATTAACCTTGATTGTGAATTTTATACATTCTCTGCTCACAAGGCCTATGGCCCGATGGGTGTTGGGGTTTTATATGGCAAGAAAGCCTGGCTTGAGCAATTACCACCTTATCAATTTGGCGGGGAAATGATTAGTGATGTTACTTTTGAGGAAACTACTTACAACGAGCTTCCATATAAATATGAAGCAGGCACACCAGATGTGGCTGGAGTCCTGGGGATGGAAGCCGGATTAAAATATATAGAAAAACTAGGGATAAACAATATCAAGGAATATGAAGATGAGTTGTTGTCTTATGCCACAGAAAAAATATCTGAAATTGAAGGAGTACAAATAATTGGAAATGCAAAGGATAAAACCGCAGTATTATCATTTGTTATAGAAGGTGTACATCCATACGATATAGGAACCCTGCTAGATCAAATGGGGATTGCTATTCGTACTGGTAACCATTGTGCACAACCATTGATGAATTGCATTGGGCTGTCAGGAACAATACGCGCAACATTTGGAATATATAATACACGCGAAGAGATAGACGTATTTATTAATGCACTTAAAAAAGCAATAAACATGTTAGTTTAGACATAAAAAGTGAATGAAAGAATGATAAAATGAATGAATAGAGAATAAAGAGATGGGGGAAAAGAAATAACAAAAATTATATCAAAGGCTAAATCCACATCATCAGGAAATAGTTAATATTAACACATTCCATTAACTTATTTAATCATTCAACCATTAACACACAACCATGACAATACAAGAAAAATCACAATCAGTAGTTGATGAATTCTCAATGTTCGATGATTGGATGGATAAATATTCATACCTCATTGAATTGGGTAAAGAGCTTCCCCTGATTGATGATAAATATAGAAATGAAACACATTTGATATCAGGTTGCCAGTCGAGAGTTTGGCTACATGCCGAAGAAAATAATGGAATTGTTAATTTTTCTGCAGACAGTGATGCTGTTATCACAAAAGGGATTATTTCGTTGTTAATCCGTGTATTATCTGATAGTACACCTGTTGAAATAATAAATGCCGATTTTAGTTTCCTCGATGAAATTGGACTAAAATCTCACTTATCACCAACCAGGGCTAACGGATTAGTTTCAATGATAAAGCAAATGCAATTATATGCCCGTGCGTTAGAATTAAAAAGAAATGCATAGCAAATGACTCACCTGGTTGGAAAAAATACGGCGGGTCATAATATTCATACATTCAATCATTAATAAAATGAATAAAGAGGAAATACGAGAGCTGGAAGAAAAGATCATAGTAGTGTTAAATAACATTTTCGACCCTGAAATACCTGTTAGTATTTATGCCCTGGGCTTAATCTATGAAATTAATATTGATGAAACCGGAAATGTAAATATTCTTATGACTCTTACATCACCAAATTGTCCTGTTGCAGAAAGCTTACCCGCTGAAGTTAATCAAGAAATAAGTTATTTAACTGGAGTAAAGAATATAAATGTAGAGATTACTTTTGAGCCTCCTTGGGATCAGGATATGGTTACAGAAGAAGGAAAGCTAGAATTAGGATTATTGTAGTTAGAAGCTCTGGAGGTCTTTCCATCTCTTGCAGATCAAATCAATAATTTTAATAAATTTGTCAGCTATTAAAAATTCAGATTATGCCAATATTGGGAAGTATAATTAAAAAGGCATTTGAGTTGCGTAATCTGCCTGTTGAAAAGCAAAGGCAAAAGCAGAACCCTGTAGTTGCTCAAAAAAAGGAGTTGGTAAAGTTATTGCGGAAAGCACAATTTACAGCAATTGGGGAACATTATAAGTTTTCAAATCTTATTACTTCTAACGATGTTCAAAAATCATTTGAAGAAACTGTACCTGTGCACGATTACCAAACAATGTATAAACGATGGTGGTACAGAGCATTAAACGGAGAATCATATGTTGCATGGCCGGGTAAGGTTAAATATTTTGCACTAAGCTCCGGAACATCAGATGCATCTAGTAAATATATTCCCATTACAAGCGACATGTTAAGTGGAATTAAACAAGTAACTTTAAGACAGCTTATTTCCACAACAAAATATGATTTCCCACTTGATTTTTATGAAAAAGGGATATTAATGATTGGCGGCAGCACCCATCTACAGTACAATGGAACATATTACGAAGGTGACTTATCAGGAATAACTGCTGGCAATATTCCATTTTGGTTTCAGCATTTTTACAGACCAGGAAGACGTATTTCCCGTACAGCTGATTGGGCAACAAAGCTTGACGAAATGGTTAAAAAAGCACCATCATGGGATATTGGTATCATCGTAGGCGTACCATCTTGGGTTCAGATACTTATGGAACGTATAATTAAAGAGCATAATGTAAAAACAATACATGATATTTGGCCAAATCTTGCTGTTTACGTCCATAGCGGTGTGTCTTTCAAACCCTATGTAAAAAGTTTTGAGAAGCTTATTTCTAAGCCTCTGTTATACAGCGAATCATACCTTGCATCGGAAGGTTACGTTGCTTTCCAAAATGGAAAAGATACTAAAGGAATGGAAATGGTTCTTGATAACGGAATATATTACGAGTTTGTTCCTTTTAATGACACTAACTTTGATGATGAGGGTAATTTTCGTGAAAACCCACAAACATTAACAATTGGAGATGTTGTGGAAGGAGTTGATTATGCTCTACTTATGACGACAAATGCCGGTGCTTGGCGTTACTTATTAGGCGACACTATTAAGTTTGTGGATAAAGCTAAATCTGAAATTATTATAACGGGGCGTACTAAGCATTATATCAGTATTTGCGGAGAACACCTTTCTCAGGAAAATATGAATCGGGCCATTGAATTATTGCAAGAGGATTTGGATATTGAAATAAAAGAATTTACCATTGCAGGAGTAAATCATGGCAGCTTATTTGCTCACCTATGGTATATAGGTACCGATGATCCACTTGATGCTGAACATGCTGCAAAGTTAATTGACGAACATCTTAAAAACTTGAACGACGATTACAGAGTTGAACGCATGGAAGCCATAAAAGAAGTTTGTGTTAATGTACTACCGTCAGATATTTTTTATAGTTACATGAAATTAGAAGGTAAGGAAGGTAGTGCAAATAAGTTTCCAAGAGTATTAAAGAATTCGCGAATTGATGAGTGGGAAAACTTTCTGAAAAAAAACAACTTCTCAATTAATAACAAATAACCTGGTTATGGGTGTTTTTATTGAAGGAACTGTACTGGGTTTATCTCTCGCCTTTCTTTTTGGATTTGGTCCTGCTTTTTTTGCATTAATACAAACTGGAATTTATCGCGGTTTTATTCCCGGAATTTTACTTGCCATAGGTATCTTTTTAAATGATTTATTAATTGTTTCACTATCAATTTTGGGTGCAACAACAATAATGGGCGGAGTTGATAATTTTAGTTTAATCGGTATATTTGGGGGAGCACTTCTGATTATATTTGGTATATTTACATACCGCAAAAAAACAGAAATTGAAGATGCAGAGAAGAATACTAATATAAAAACTCCTCATCCGTTAATATACATTGGCAAAGGTTTCTTGCTTAATGCTGTAAATCCATTTGTCTGGATTTTCTGGATTAGTATTATTGTTGGAATAACTGCACGCTTTAGTGCCGACACCTCAAAACTAATCTTATTCTTTTCAGGAACCTTATCAGTTGTTTTAATCACCGACATAATTAAAACATTTGCAGCCTCGCGATTTAAAAGGTTTATTACATATAAATTTCTAATACTAATAAATAAAATTGCCGGGATAGCCATATCAGGCTTTGGCATCTTTTTAATACTTAGATCTTTATTTTGGATATGAGTTAACCTAATACTATACTCTAACCTGTTAGTAAATCAGACTGTATTATCATTTTCTCACAAACACTTCACAAAACAAACTTAATGTTTATTTTTGCATATTAGAACTGGAAGATTGGAAATGGAAGAAATACAAGAAAATAATACTAAACAAGAAAATATAGCTTTATCAAGAGGTTGCTGTACCGTTTCGGGTAGTAAGCAGGAAGACCTCTTTGTAAATCAACAAAGGTGTTGCAAATTAAGTGCTTATGATTGGTTATCTGACTATACTGACCCTTTAACAAAATCCGGATTTAACTTTGTTGAAGTAAGGTTTAAAAATGGGAGAAAGGATTTTTTCACTTTTCCACCTGAAATGATACTAAAAAAAGGAGAAGTTGTTGCTGTTGAGGCATCACCTGGACATGATATCGGTATAATTACACTGGCTGGTGAACTGGTCAGAGTTCAGATGAAGCGTAAACAGGTAGATCCTGAAAAAAAAGATATAAAACGTATTTTTAGGCATGCACGAACTGCTGATATTGAGAAATGGTTGGATGTTATGGAGCTTGAGAGTCCCACCATGCTAAAAACCAGATCGATAGCCCTAGACCTTAATCTTGACATGAAGATTAATGATGTTGAATATCAGGGAGACAAAACAAAAGCAATATTTTATTACACTGCCAGCGATAGAGTTGACTTTAGAGAATTAATTAGAAAACTAGCCGATTC
>Ga0307991_1003220_pt1 | contig 10658 bp, 10 predicted proteins | sample EllFjometagen131_FD_203146 | JGI IMG/M metagenome (GOLD analysis project Ga0307991, IMG submission 203146) | Marine microbial communities from Ellis Fjord, Antarctic Ocean - #131 | ecosystem: Environmental > Aquatic > Marine > Unclassified | place: Southern Ocean | collected 2014-10-08 | reverse complement strand
AAAGCTCTACAGAAATAGATAATTTTGTCATGGTCGACAGGACAATCGCAGCTTTGCAATCGACAAACGCCCGATCCCAACCAATAAACGTGCTTTTAATCCAACGCCATGTTCGTCCTAAGGCACTAACCTTATAGATTCTCTCGCCGTCAGAACCAATAAGACCCTTTTTCAACTGAAACAATTTTATAACACGATAACTTCCAAGAACATCAGTACTAATCATAACTAAAATCTTTCACTTCATTTATTGTACAACAAAAAAAATACCCTTACAAAAGGATATTTTTGAAAGCTTCAGAGAAAGGAACATTCTTGCGAAAAGGCTTATTTAAAAATTTCGGATAGCCTAGAAACAAAAGCATCGGTGCCAGTTTTTTCTTTTGCAGATAGAAGCATAATATCCTTTCGATCAAATGGATACATCTCAAGAAAATACTCGACATTCTCCTCAGATTCTTCAGTATCGATCTTATTAAGCACTACAACGAATGGTTTTTCCAGTATCTCAGGGTTATACAATCCAATTTCATTCTGAAGAACCTCGAAGTCTTCAAAAGGATTGCGCCCATCAATACCTGATGAATCGATCATATAGATGACGACCTTAGTGCGCTCAATATGCCGCAGAAATTCAAGCCCAAGACCACGATTTTTAGAAGCCCCTAAGATAATCCCAGGAATATCCGCCAACAAAACACGCGAGTAGTCATCAAAACATAAATAACGGAGATTGGGACGCAAAGTCGTGAACGGATAAGCTCCAATTTTTACTGGATAGCTTGACAATGCCGATATTAACGTAGATTTTCCAGCATTAGGAAAGCCGACAAACCCAACATCAGCAATAAGCTTAAGCTCCAACTCCACTTCACGAACCTGCCCCTCTTTGCCTTCTGTACAGTAGTTTGGAGCCTGATTAGTCGGAGTTTTAAAGGTACGATTACCACAGCCTCCACGTCCACCAGAACATACGGTCATCTCCTGCCGGTCTTCCGTAAAGTCACATATTACTTCTCCGGTAGCCGCATCTTTAAGTAACGTTCCACATGGGACCTTTAACGAAAGCTCTTTACCTTTCCGACCTTGGCATCCATTAGGACCACCAATAATACCATTTTCTGCAGCAATGATACGTTTGTTGCGAAAGCTTTCCAAAGAAGGCACCTGTGAATAGGCGCGGATAACAATATCACCACCCTTTCCACCATTACCTCCGGTAGGTCCTCCCTTAGCAATATATTTCTCGCGACGCCAGGCAACAACACCATTGCCACCCTTGCCAGCGATAAACTTTATTTTGACTTTATCAACAAACATTGCTTCTCTCTGCTATAAAAAAGGGCACAAAAATCTCTTTATGCCCTATACCATTTACATATATTTTTCTATCTATGGCGCCGTTAAGTTAAACGACACCCTCAACAGAAACATATGTTTTATTAGTCTTCCTAAACGACACTATGCCATCGACTAGAGCAAAAAGAGTGTCGTCATTGCCTCTACCGACATTTTTGTCTGGATGCCATTTAGTCCCGCGCTGACGTATGATAATGCTTCCTGCTGTAATTAATTGACCAGAGTTAGCTTTGACACCGAGACGCTGAGAATTGGAATCGCGACCATTCCGTGATGATCCTTGACCTTTTTTATGAGACATACATTCTCTCCTTTTAGCCTACGCGTTGAATTTCTGTAATCTTTACTCGAGAGTACTGTTGACGATGGCCAACCTTTCTACGGTAGTTTTTACGTCGCTTATATTTAAAGGCTATAACCTTTGGACCTTTGATAACGTCCAGAACCTCGCCTCGCACCATATATTCTTTCAAACAAGGAGCACCCACTTCCATAGAAGCCCCATTGTTGACAAACAATATATCCTGAAATTCCACGTTGGAACCATTATCTTCTCCAAGCAATTCAACATCAATAATGTCTCCTTGCTCTACACGATATTGCTTACCACCGGTTTTTATAATAGCATACATATAAATCCTCTCTTTCTGATATCCCGAATTCAGTGTTTTATCAATTGATTTTTTATTAGTTAGAGATTATACCAAAGTTTCATATTAGTTATCAACGGAAAATATGACATGGTTCGAATCCAGGTATGGATAAGAGAACCGTGCCAAAAATATAAGCTTTGCCATGGCCACTATACTTATAAAGCATCCATTGCCCAAGGAAAACCTCGACAGAATACATCGGGAATTTCCGCGCTATCCAATAATAATCTACGATTATAAGGCTTCAGAAATACAACAAAACCTTAATCGCGTAGAAATATTATACGGATCTTCACTCACACCATCAGAGTTATCTCGGATTCCTAGGCTCCGATGGATACATTCGCCAGAAATTACTATAGATCAATTTTGCCTTGATGAGATCAAAATAAGGAAAAACATAACTATAACAACATCAAAAGAAAAAGACCTTTGCCGTGCAGGCGAATTTGTTATGGGAGCCATTCTAGCCTTCGGCAAAAATCTTATATATTGGTCAACTGCGCCGCACCACGGCACTGAGATGTGGGACAGTCCTATAAGGCAAGATACATGGACACTTAAAGGCAAAAAATTCCTTCAGATCGGTCTCGGAAGTATCGGCACTGAAATAACTAGACAGGCGAAACAACTCGGTATGCTAGTATGGGGAGCACAACATCGACGCACATTTCATCCCCATTGTCATAAAATCTTCCAGTTTCAGGCTCTACATTCTATTCTCCCTAATACCGACATCGTAAGCATTAGCATCCCAAGGGACAAAATGTACCATTACGCCTTCAAAATAGCCGAGATGAAGCTTATGAAACAGAACTCCATACTCATAATAACAGGCTCTGGAGATGTTATCGATGGTAAGGAACTAGAAACAGTAGTACAAACAGGAAAATTCAAAGGCGTCCTCGTCGACACCTTCGAACCTGCTGCATTACAAAAAAACTCAATACTCTGGAAGACGCCTCGAGTCATTATCACCCCTAAAATCGCACTAATACCGACACCATCGCCATCGGAATCATTCTCAACATTCATCTACAACATGCGACACTTCAGCTTAGGAGACATCAACCAGATGAAAAATCTTATACCCTTGACTGCAACCTAACCGCAGCTTTCCGTAACTAATTATCGCTCGAAGGCACATCTATTTTGATTTTTCAACTACCAAAGCAGTTATCATAATAATTTTTTGTTCCATGATGGGACGACCACTTGGACTTCCATTGGACTCGATCTTTTTCACAACATCGAAACCTTCAACAACGCGACCAAAAATTGTGTGATGCATATGTAACCATGGTGTTGACACTGTAGTGATAAAAAATTGGCTACCGTTAGTGTGAGGACCTGAATTAGCCATAGCAAGAATCCCTGAATCCTCAAAAGTCACATCCACATCAAATTCATCTTCAAAAGGTTTTCCCCAGATTGATTGTCCTCCGGCGCCAGTTCCTGTAGGGTCTCCACCCTGAATCATAAAATCCTGTATTATCCTATGAAACGTCAATCCATCATAATACCCTTTTGACGCCAACCCAAGAAAATTCTGGCAGGCTTTTGGGGCACTATCAACCATCAGTTCGACAACAACATCGCCCTGTGTAGTTTTTATATTAACCATCGATGCTTCACCTCTATAAGGAACTCCCTCATCAGCAAACAACAGTCCGCATGAAGTCAATGCAAAAAACATTGCAACAGCGTAAAAACTCACTATATGTATCATAATCAATCCTTATAATCTTAATTTAGCAACATTAATAACACTTTAGTGTGCATAATCTACCCATAATTTGCAACTCAAACATTCTCAATATGATCAAACTCGAACTACAGGAACCTACGAAAAAGCTACAACCTAATTAATTGATGTTAAGAACTATCGTAATTTTAAGCAGGAACTGCTATAGCTTTTTGATCGAAAGCATGTTGAACTACCCCACTCAAATCAAAGATTATGAATGGAGTATTCCGTGCGGTTTCGATAAACATATATAGAAACAAGATTATGAGGCGTGATAATGAGCACCATAAAGAAAGTGATCATAGCATCTACAGCATGCTTGGCAGTACTTATTGGTATCGCCATTGCAGCTCTTCCAACGATAATATCACACCCCGTAGTAGCCCCCGGAGTCGTTAGATTTGTAAATAACCATATACAGGGAACTATCGCAGTACAATCATTACGACTCCGATGGCTTGGTCCCCAAAATATTGAAGGCTTTTATCTCCGAGACACCCACGATAATGTTATGATAAGCTTTGAAAGCATCACTGCAGACATATCTTTGTGGGATATTATGCTTAAGCGTCGTTCCAATATTGCCATTTCTGTCGAGTCACCAACAGCTAATATTGTTATAGAAAAGTCAGGAGACATCAATGTTCTCAATACATTATCGACACCCTCAAAATCTACCACTACTGGATCCCATCCAAAAAAATCGCCAAAAAGCACACCATTTTCTTTAGATGCAAAGATTCACGACGGCACTTTAGTCGTAAGCAAAGCCGGGTTATCACCTGTAACATTCTCCGATGTCGAAACAAACCTTGTTGCCATCACATCACACAACTATTTCACCATAAAGCTTAATGCTCTAACACAACAGAACGACTCGACAGGCAATATAGAGGTTGACGCAGCCATCGAAGGTCCTATATTTAAAATACATAATCGCAACAGCACTATATTATTGAATGAAAATGCCTCAATAGAGATGACAGCAAAGATGCATAATCTTCCGATAGAAGGTATAGACTCGCTGATAGCTCTGTATCACCCACAGTATGCCACACTGCTAACCAATATCATGGGAGGCAACGCTGACATCGTAGCTTCAATTTCCACTGCCGACCAAAATACATCGTTACAACTACATGCAAAGGCTCCTAATTTCGAAATAGACATCGCCGGCGAAGCTCAGAAAGATATGTTCTACTTATCACCGCCCAGCATTATTAACGCTACCATCACTCCAGAACTTTCGACTAAGCTTGTGAAACTGTACCCATCGAAATTACCAACACATTTCGAAAAAGACATTTTTATACAAGTCGTACTAAATAATTTTCACTCTCCGATCGAACTCAACACAGAGAATGTTGCTATCGCTGGTTATATCACAACAAGCCCAATACACTTTCACAGCAATACAGACAACACATTCGCAATAGAAACACTAAAAGCATCTTTTGATATGTCATCGCTTCAAGAACCTCTAAAATGTGAATTTGCCGCTTCTACACAATATAATGACCAATACTCGCTACTAACCATGCAAGCTGATATCAGCAACATCTTCTCCGAAACACGAACCGTACAAACCGATAAAATCAATGCTTATATATCTGTCGAAGCCACAGGATTCCCGATAAAAGCCCTAGACATAATGACAAACCAGCAAGGACTACTTGTCGACGCTTTAGGATCGCAAGCAAACCTTATTGCAGTATCATCAGGGACTCTCAAGCAGGGAGATATCGACTTGATGATATCATCAGAAAAGCTACATGCTGATTACATCTCTCTAACATACGACGACTCACTATCCTTAAAAGAACCTGCAACAATACATTACACTTTATCTCCGCCATTAATCCATCGATTCATCGGTGGGATAAAGGGCTTAGAACTCCGAGAGAGTTCTCCTTCCACCATCAAGCTCCATAAGTTTTCCATTAATACAACATCACCATTAAACCTGCAGAAATCATCTCTAGACATCGAAATATCCTCCGATCCAATATTCTTAAAAACCCCTCAATCCATTGGCGATATCGCTATCTCAGACCTGACTTTTTCGCTCACGGGCCCTTCGCTGTCACAAGCAGCTTTTAACATAAACGGCACTATAAACCAGTTTGATCCATTAGGAAAACTACACAAATTCCTTGGACCTACAATCACGACATCCTTCGCAGGCATCCTATCGGCTAAAACATTTGAACATATCGATATTTACGATATCTCAACACGTATCAATAGCAACAACCTGCACGCGACGCTTTCTGGTAAAATTTCCGACATGCGACACATAACCACAGAATCACCTTCAGATATCACATACATCATCACGCCGAAAAACTATCAATCACTCGACAAGCCATCGTCGATTCATTTTACAATAGACAAGGCCGACATGCCACTACCCCCGATATCTCTCGCGGAACTAAACACCAAAGGATCTGTCAATACTGAGCGCCTATCAATGAAAGATAGAACTCCCTTGAATGATATAGTCCTCGACTTCGATATCACCGAAGGACGCAATGCTACGTTCAATCTAACCGCCAATGATAACGTTATTAATGCTTCTGGCAAGATAAGCAACATCACCACATCCGACGGCAAGCTCAACAAAGACAACCTCTCAGGAACCGCCCATGCTACAATCAATAACCTCCCGACATCTTTGTTAGGAGACATCTCGCCTCGTTTCCATGCACTGCTCGGGAACAACGTTAGCGCCGAAATAGATATCGACTTAGTAGAAATGGATGGACCTCTATCCCTGGAACTTAAAAGCGATAACTTCATAGTTATCATAGACGCAGCCATCAAAGACAACGCCATCATTCTACGCGAACCACTCGAAGCTTCTCTAAATATGACTCCTTCCATAGGGAAACATGTGCTCTCAACAGTTAACCCTTTCTTTGCTTCAGCAATTCAAGGTTCTCAACCAATAACGGTCTTCATCGACAACACCGACTTTTCCATGCCTATCAATCCATTCGACACCAAAAATATCCGCATCAAACATGCCAACATTGATATAGGACAGCTAACGCTTGAGAATCAGGGGGCTCTCAACATGTTGATAGGCTTCCTTGATTCTAGAATCCTAGCATCATATCAACGTATGACGGCATGGTTTACACCATTAGATATATCTATCTACAATAACATAATATCATGCGACCGTATGGACGCGCTCATCGGCGACAACTATCACATAGCTTCGTGGGGAACAATAGACCTTTCCTCCGGTTATACAAACATGCGCCTAGGCATACCTGCAGACATGCTAAGAACGTCTTTCGGCATCTCAGAACTTCCCTCTTCTTATATAATGCAGATACCCATGGAAGGTAATGTAGGAGATATAAACATAGCATGGGAAAAAGCCGCAGCATATGTGGCCGTTCTAGCCACAAAGACCAAAGCAAAAAAAAACACGAACTTCATCTTCACAAGCATCTTGAAGGCATTCACCGGAGTGTATAAATATGACAAAGATCCAATCCCTCAACTAAAGAATCCACTCCCCTGGGACAAGAAGACCGAAGGGAAATAAGACAACAACATTTTTTGAGTCCTATCATGAATAAAAGTATCATCATCACGGGAGCAAGCGACGGAATCGGGAAAGGTCTAGCACTGGCCTTCGCGCGCAGAGGGTTCTCAATCGGACTTATTGCCCGAGGGGAGAATCGTCTTCGTAACGTCGCCGAAGAATGCGTCACAGCAGGTTCGCCACAAACCACATACCGCCAGGCCGACGTCACTGATAGTAAAGCATTGAGAAGAGCCCTCTCAGAACTGGACAACACCATCGAAGGGGCAACAATTTTTATCGCCAATGCAGGCATAGGTAAAATCACACCCATAGAAAACGACGCATCAGCGACCGTAAGAACAACATTTGAGACGAACGTCTTAGGGGCAATCGACGGGATAGAATTCATGAAGACTCTTATGTTAAAACGTGGAAAGGGGCATATTGTAGGCATCTCAAGCATAGTTGCCGCACGAGGATTACCAAGAGCTCGAGCCTACTGTTCTAGCAAAGCAGCATTACACTCATACATGGAATCATTACGCGCAGACCTTGCCGTAAAAACGCCCCTAACTGTCTCGATAATAGCTCCAGGATATATCGACACAGCAATGACTCGTAAGATCAGGTTTCCTATGCCTTTCCTAATCGACATCCATAAGTCCGGAGAAGCTTTCGCGAAACTAATACTAAAGAAGAAACGATTGATCATCGTCCCAAAAATTTGGAGCCCTGTATTCTGGATTCTAAAAAGTTTACCGGACTTCCTGTATTATCCAATAAGTCGCATGCTCACATAATGACTATATTGCCACTTCCACACCATCGACAGCAATAGATCATTCAATAACAGTACCAACAATGATTGGGAATAAAAGATCCTCATAGAAAGTCGCGAGGCATTCCGCGCTTAACTTTCGGTTGAAAATTGACAATAAGAAAACCCCATATCCATTTATATACATGGAGATGGGGTTTAGTCACTGACATTACGCACTAGTCAGAGAACCGTTCGCTACATACCTTTTTAGTCACTTCATCAATCTTTTTAGGAAGCTTAAAATCACCAAAGATGTCGTCTGACTTTATAATGTAAAGTTTCTCACGAGCAACTTCAGAAAGCTTTTCAACATATAATCTGAACAGATCCCTGATCCTATTCCTATATTCTATCGACGTTGCCCTGACAGCATCGACAGCGAAATGATCTGTATCACTACTAGGTTCCACAAGAAAAATAGCATCATATTTATCCATCCACTTAAGTGCCGTAGTCTCAAGAATTTCAAAATTCTCATCAGGAGGATTCCTTTCGGCCCAATAAACTATACCGTCGAGAGCCCCTCTGTCAGCAACAATGGCGTCATACCCCTGAGCTTCTGCCTCAAGCTCTCTTACAATCTGTGTATGAATAATCCAAAGTTCTGTATTATTATTAGCATCTTCATTTATCGGAAAAGGACACTGTCTCACAGTTTCGTTAATGACCTTAACGTTATACTGCTGTTGCTTAAGATATGCCGCCAACTGATAACATAGGGTCGTCTTTCCAACACCATGACTTCCCATAGTGACAATTCTTTTCATGCTCTCTGACTCCTTGTTCTCTTTATTACACTACGTCATTGATTTCTGAGCAGCTCTATCCGCTTTTGTCCATGAAATAATTGCCCATACACACAAACAAAAATAAACAGAAAACAGAAATGCTTGAGAATAAACACCTATGTACAAGTTAAAAGATATCCAACCAATATTAGATACTGCCCAAAACCACTGACCTATAACATTCTTTTTGATAATAAAAATATTCCCCGTCAAACTCAACGCAACGAATACCCACGAAAACATATGCATAAAATTGTCCATCAACCCTATCTCCTTTTTTATTGTTCATAACACATATCACAACACATTCACCGATATTGCGATCAACTAGGTTAACGGTTTCCTCCTTTTTTGGGAAGAAGAACGAATACTAACAACTAAGAACTTTCGGCGTAGTTCAGATTTAGGTAACAAATTAGAAAGTGCAGATTTTGTGATTCACGCCGAGGTAACAGCTTAACAGCTAATGCAGAAAAAACAGAATCAGTTGCGCTCTATTGATATTATGAATGGTTGAGCTTTTTCTTAGAAAAAAACTTTAAAAACTGTTAAACTGTGTACAACAATAGAGGTTTTTAAGAAGTTTTTAGCTGTCTAGCTAACAGGACGCTAGATGTTGCACTTCAGAATCGAATCGACATTAGTTAACAATGGGACTATTGTGAAATATTCAGCAATCCAGTTTAAAGATAATGTTCAGAAGAACCAAGAAAAAATCTTTAAAAGTAAAGTGATGCTTAATATTGATCCACAAAAAAAATTAAATACGGCGATATTCGACATAACCAATACAATTATTGGTACCAACGATGCTAAATTTGCATACATAAGTGATAAACTAAAAGATGCCTCTTTAGCTGCGAAAAAAGTCCTAGATCTGAAGAAAACTCAGTATAGTAAATGGCTCAAAAAAACAGTAACCTTGATCTTATATTCTTTCAGTTGGCTAAGTAAAAACATTTCGCTTTCTCTCCTAATCATTGAAAAAAAAATAATTATATCAATTTTTTCAACAGCACCATATCACTAAAAGATGTTCCAAGAAAATTAAGAGACAACAAAATCTGCCTCCTCGCAATTGAAAGAAACGGCATAGATCTAAAGTACGTACCTAAAGAGATGCGAACCCCAGAGATCTATCTCGCCGCGGTTAAACAACAGGGCTATATGTTGAAGGATGTGCCAGGTTCCATAAAGGGTTAGATCTTGTTTGTAATGTGAATTTAAAGATGCCTTTTGCTAAATCACATCTCCCTTAAACCACAAACTATTCACCTATAAACATTCCTAGAGATGATACTTTATTCATAACAAAGAATTCGAACTTTGCTACGAAGGGTCCAGAATAGTACGTGAAGTATTTTTTTCCCAAAAAAAGGACATATGCAAGCATATGTCCTTTTTGGCCAGACCCAGAATTGAACTGGGGACACAAGGATTTTCAGTCCTCTGCTCTACCAACTGAGCTATCTAGCCTAATTGAAAGAGCTAATGATAAAACAATTGCAGATTTTTTGCAATTACTTATTGAAATTTATCGCTTGCATTTACAGCTTTGAGTAAATTTCATTCTTTTCTACGATCTTTAGAAGTTATAACAGAATCGTTAAACGCTTCGAAACATTCCTGAGATTTTAATTGAATCATATCCTTCAATACATTTACAGCTTCGGTCATCTGCACATCTTCGAAATCAAACTCAGCTCCATCTTCTGCCTCATAATAATCATCTCCGAGAAATTGCTGATAT
>Ga0307991_1003219_pt1 | contig 10660 bp, 10 predicted proteins | sample EllFjometagen131_FD_203146 | JGI IMG/M metagenome (GOLD analysis project Ga0307991, IMG submission 203146) | Marine microbial communities from Ellis Fjord, Antarctic Ocean - #131 | ecosystem: Environmental > Aquatic > Marine > Unclassified | place: Southern Ocean | collected 2014-10-08 | reverse complement strand
TAGTAATTTTATGCCTAACAAAGTTTACCAGATAGAATTAAAAGGTTGTGATTTTCCTATATATCTATCAAGGCAAGTCTTCAAAAATGAAGATGGAAAAGAAACTTCGTTATATCTTATTACTAATGATGAGTTTTTAAACTACGAGAATACAATAAAAGTCTATCAAAAACGATGGGATATTGAAGTTTACCACAAATCATTAAAACAAAATTGTTCTTTAGGCAAATCACTAGTAAGGACAGTAAAAACAATAATTGGTCATGTTTTTGCTTCTATTTATGCCTATTATATACTTGAAAAAATTAAAATTAAAACCAAAGAAAATCAATTTCAAATAAAAACAAGATATTATTTAGGTGGACTAAAAAAAGTATTCACTCAATTAAAGAATTTAAAAATTGCATAATTCTTTGATGGGAGGAGTCTGTCCAAATTTAATCTATCGCGAAACTACAGTTATTTACTAATATTCCTCACAATCCACTACTTTCTCTAACTTATCTCCTACAAACAGTATAACAAATTTCTTCATGTTTTTTCTATCACTCATTTTTCTATCTTCTAAATATTTGTATAACTGTTCTTTTCCTTCTTCTACTATTTTATCTATATTTCTTGATATATCTTTCCACTTACTTTTCTTTATATATTTCAATTCTATTATCGCATCATATGGTACTTTTTCATATCTTCTTGTAACCAATATATCTATATACCCTTTTTTGACTTCCCTTTCACTTTCTATATAATACCATGGACTTTTTACTAAATATGCCATCATTATTGCTTTTAAATGTTTCTCATCAAAATTCATAAAATCTCTATTTGATAATTCTCCCAATACTCCTTCTACTAATTTTAATAATGGATTTATATTCCCTTCTCTTATTAATTCTCCTACCGCTTTATTTATATCACTTGTTTCTGCATAAACTTCATATTCTCTATCTATATAGCTCATAAAACTTTCATAAAATAATTTTCTCATCACATAATTTGGAATTCCTAATTTTATCCCATAAAATGTTTCTTCTTTTATTGTTAAATATCCAAGATAAAATAATAGTGTTATTGCATCATCTTTCTTTTGTTCTCTTTCCATATTAAAACTATCTATTAATTCTCCTGTTATTCCATCTTTTTCTATTATCTCATCTATTATTTCCTGACTTTTTGGAGTTAATCTCATCATATTTTCCATTTTCTTATAGTCACTTGCTATATTCACGTCTATTATCTTCTGTGGTTTTTTATTCTCTTTCAAATACTCTTTTAAGAAATACAGCACCATATCTGTATTGTATATTTTTGTATTTCCATTCAAATTAAATAAATATCCATTATAACTAAATTTCATATCTGTTATTATTTCTCTTGGTATTTCATACATTTTTAATAACTTTTTCACTGTCTCTTCTGTAAAACCTGTCAATTCATTAAATTCTTTATCTATACTTATATTGCTCACAATATTAAATCCACTTGTTATACTATCCAATGTTATTGGGGCTATCCCCGTCATAAATATTCTATCTACTATTGATTCTGTAGATTCTTTTAATACTTCGTAAAATTTTCTTACAAATCCTGTCTTACTCACCACATTTTTGAATTCATTAAATTTAAAACCTAATAATTCATTTGCGAAATGGTCATATTCGTCTATTAATATATATATTTTTCTATTGTTATTTAATTCTTCATATTGTTTTTTAAAGTCTCTCAATAAATTAGCTGGTTCTTTTAAACTTTTATCTAAATTTATATTTAATTTATATTTTTTTATAAAATTATCTAATTTATTATACACCTCTAATTTAAAATCATTTTTTAATATTTCTTTAGTTTCAGTTGATAATCCTGAAAAATTAAATTTCACTACACAATAACTGCTTTTTCCAGATGTTGGATTTTCACCTATATATAAATCGCCAAATATTTTATCAAATTTATCACTATAGTTTACATCATAATACTTTCCTATTGTATCTATCCATAGTGTTTTACCAAATTTTCTTGGTCTCAAAAACATTATATATTTTTCATTTAAATTTTCTAGTTTTTCTATATATTTTGTCTTATCTATATAAAAATAGTTTCCTTCTAATATTTCTTCTAAATTTTGTAATCCATATGGTATCTTTTTCATTTTTAAATCACCCCTTGTTTTTTAATTCAATTAATATTATGATTATACTGCATAAAGGTACTTTTTCAGTATTAAAATCAAACCCTTTAAAATCAAAAACTAATTTGCCCTGTCGGCCAGACATACCTACTTTTTACAGTACAATCATATTATATCATCCTTTTTTGAATAAAACAATCCTAACTTTAAACACAAAAAAAGGAAACCTCAATATTCAGTTTCCTCTTTTTCTACTTTATATTTAAATCTATTTAATTTGTTTTTATTTTTCACACCATTAATCAAACTATTAAAACTCCCTGTTTTAATTCTAATCCTTTTTTGATTTCACTTACTGTTTCTATCTTATATGTTACTTTTTCTCCATAATTTTTATCCATAATATTTGTGTCCTCATTTTCTAAAATCTTATCAATTACATCTACTAATTTATAATCAAACTCTATCATAAATTCTATTTTTTCTTTGTATTCTATAATACCCGATTCAATTATAGCTAATTTTCCAGCTTTTACATAGCTCCTTATTAGTCCTCCTGCTCCCAGTTTTATTCCTCCAAAATATCTTGTAGCAACAATTACTAAATTATTTACTTTCATTAAATTTATTAACTCAGCCATTGGTTTTCCTGCTGTATTTTGAGGCTCTCCATCATCAGAAAATTTAAAATATTCTCTTTCTTTTTCTATAACCTTATATGCTGATGGATTATGAGATGCATCTGGATGTTTTTTTTTTATCTTAATTATAAAATCTTCTGCTTCTTTTTTGGTAATTACCGGTTTTATATATCCAATATACTTAGATTTCTTTTCTTCAAATTTAATTTGTGTTTCTTTTGCTACTGTTTTCATTTTTTTCTTCTTTCTCCCTTTTGATAATATCTAATTGCTCATCTGCCATTCGCATTATCGCTTTCTCATTTCTTATATTTTCATCAGATTTTATTTTTATAAAATATTTGAATGCCTTATCTATTTTACCCGTTCTTCTATAAACTTCCCCTAATAAATAAATCAAACCAAGTTCTGTTAATTGTCCACCTATTTTTTCTCCATTAGATAATGCTTTTTCATAATAATATATAACCAATTCCAAAAACTCTTGTTCTACTTCTTCTTCTGCACTTTCTCTCGCCAACCAAGCTGCTTTTAAATATATACTCCCAAAAAATCCATTTGTAAATTTTCTATGTCTGTAACACATTATAGCCAATCTATAGCTTAATATACCTAATTCATAATCTCTTTTCTTTCTAAAATCTTTTTCATCTGCGATTTTCTTTCTTTTTATTTTTTCTTTTGCTATTTTTTCTAATTCATTTTTTTCTATTTTTATGAAATTTTCTCTTTTTGCTGCATACAAACACTCTGGACATACCCATATATCAAACATTAATGGACTAATCACATCATAAATTTCATGAAAATCACTTTCTTTTTTGATTATTGGTAAAGATTTCGTCTTATAATTATATGTTGTGAAATTTGTTAAGCATGCTGGACAAGTAACATCTTTTTTCCAAATTATTTCTTCCATTATATTCTTTTGTTTTTTCTTTTTTTCTATTACAGTTAATTTTTTTGCCAAATCTTTAATTTCATATTTTAATTTTTTTACATCTTCTCTTAAATTTACATCTATCTCTATTTTCAATAAATCTTCTAATAATTTTTCTGATTTAATTGCTAATTTAGTTATTTCACTTTCTTTTTCTTCTTTTAAAGTTTCACTTATTCTTTTTCTAAATAAATTCAAATCAACAGGCTTTACTAAATAACAAGAAACTCCATATCGTGCAGCCTGCATTACTCTTTCTTTCATGCCATATGCTGTTAATATAATTACTGGTATTTCTTTATTTTTCTTTCTTATTTCTTTTAGCACTTCTAGTCCTGTTATATCTGGCAAATTAATATCCAATACTATTAAATCTAATTCTTCTGTATAGAAAAGAGAAAGGGCTTCTTTCCCTCTCTCTGCATCAACTATATCATATTTTTCACTTTCAAGTGCTTTTTTGTACATTAAATGTGCTGTTTTTACATCATCAACTATTAATATTCTCGATTTTTTTTTCATTTTTTTTCATCTCCATCATTTTTATAAAATCCTTGAAAATGTAAAAACTATCGTGAGGTCCTGGTGAAGCTTCTGGATGATATTGAACTGTTAATAAATCTTTTGCAGTTATTCCTTCTAAAGTATCATCATTTAAATTCATATATTTTATATCAATTTTTTTATTGTCTAATGAATTTATATCTACTGCAAAACCATGATTCTGAGCTGTTATTTCTACTTTTTTGTTTATAGTATTTTGAACAGGTTGATTCCCACCTCTGTGTCCAAATTTCATTTTATATGTATTCCCACCTAAACTCAATGCCGTCAATTGATGACCAAGACAAATCCCAAATATTGGTTTTTTACCAATTAATTCTTTTATGTTTTCTATTGCATATGATACTGCTGCTGGATCTCCAGGCCCATTTGACAAAAATATTCCATCTGGATTTAATTCTAAAACTTTTTTGTAAGAATAATCTGCTGGAACTATTGTTAAATCACAGCCTAAACTTTCCAAAATTCTTAAAATGTTAAACTTTACTCCATAATCATAAACTACAACATTATATTTTTTTTCATTATCTAATTTATTCCATTTATAAACTTTTTTGGTAGTTACAGTTTTAACCAAATCAGCTCCCTCCATATTTGGAGCTTGATCTACTTTTGCCTGCAATTTTTCTAAATCAAATTCTTCAGTAGAAATTATCGCATTCATAGATCCATCTTCTCTTATCTTTTTTGTTAAAGCTCTTGTATCTATTCCTTGTATTCCAGGTATATTATTTTCTTTCAAATAATCTCCTAAACTTTTTTCTGCTCTATAATTTGAATATTCTTCATTATAGTTTTTTACTATAAATGCAGCAGCTTGAACCTTATCTGATTCTACGTCTTCACTATTTACTCCATAATTTCCAATTTCTGGATATGTCATTGTTACCATTTGCCCTGTATAAGATGGATCAGTTAAAATCTCTTGATATCCTGTCATTGAAGTATTAAATACTACCTCACCTGTCATTTCAGTTGTCGCTCCAAAACTCTCTCCATAAAAATGTGTTCCATCTTTCAAATACAATATAGCTTTTTTCATTAACATCCTCCTAAATTTTTATTTTATAATTAAATATTTCCAATTTTTCTTCTAGGCATATGTAAATCAAATCTTACAGCCAATAGTCTTCCTACAAATATAAAAATTATTATTGCATAACTTATCATTTCTTCATTTAGATTTGTATTTTTCAATAAAAAATAGTATATTAATGCTCCTATTATACAAAATGTTGCATATATTTCCTCTTTTAGTATAAATGGGATTTCTTTTACTAACATATCTCTTATTACTCCACCAGCAGTTGCCGTTATTGTGGCAATAAATATTACTCCGATTATACTTAAATTGAAATCTATTGCTATTTTTGCTCCTATTATTGTAAAAACTGCCAATCCTATTGCATCAAAAAATTTTATTATTCTAGAATAATTTTCTATTGTCTGTCCTAATATGAAGGTCAAAAAAGTTGTACCTATCGCAATTAAAATAACCTCTTTTTTGATAAAAACTTCTGGAACTTTATTTAATATAATATCTCTAACTATTCCACCACCAACAGCTACCATTATTCCAAGTATCATTACTCCTAAAACATCTAAATGATATTTCAAACCTTTTAATCCTCCTGAAATAGCAAAAGCTATTGTTCCTAAAATATTTAAAATTTCTATAAACATTAATTTATTTCTCCTTCTATCATTTTTATTTCTCCATTTACAATTGTCATATACGGTTTTCCTTGTAATTTTTTATTCTTAAATGGCGTATTTTTACCTTTTGAATAAAATTTATTTACATCTACAATCCATTCTTTTTCAAGATCTATTATACTCAAATCTGCTAATTTCCCTTTTTTGATTCCACCATCTATCTTGTATATTTTTCTTGGATTAACTGACATTAATTCTGCCATTCTATTTAAATCAATCACATCTTTTTTTAATAATTCAGTCACAACTAAACTAACAGCTGTTTCTAGTCCACTAAATCCAAATGGTGCTGAATTAAATTCTACTGTTTTATCCACTTTTGTATGCGGTGCATGATCAGTTGCTATTATATCAACATACCCTTTTTTGATATGTTCTAATATTATTTGTCTATCTTTTTCACTTCTTAGTGGAGGATTTACTTTTGTATCTGTATCATAATCTTGAATTTCTACCTCTTCATCTATCAATGTAAAATGATGCGGTGTGATCTCAACTGTTACTTTTATTCCTCTGTCTTTTCCTTCTTTTATTAATTTTAAACTCTCTTCTGTTGAAGCATGAGCTATATGTAATCTTGAATTTGTTAATTCACATAATAATATATCTCTACCAACCATTATTGATTCTGCTATATTTGGTATTCCCTTTAATCCTAATCGCAATGAATATTTACCTTCATTCATAACCCCAGCTCCAGATAAATATTTATCTTCTGAGTGAGCAATAAAAGGTATGTCAAATTTCTTTATATATTCAAAAATTCTTCTCATTAACATAGAATCTACTACCGGTTGACCATCATCAGATACAGCCACTATTCCAGCTTCATGCATTCTACCAATTTCAGCTAATTCTTTTCCTGCCTCTTTTTTGGAAGCTGCCCCTAATGGATATAGCTTAGCTAAATTTAGCATTTTAGCATGACCTGTCAAATAATCAACTATAACTTTATTATCGCAAATGGGATTTGTATTTGGCATTGTTCCTACACCTGTAAAACCACCTGCTAGCGCTGCTTTTAATCCAGTTTCTATAGTTTCTTTGTCTTCTCTTCCGGGTTCTCTCAAATGCACATGCATATCAATAAATCCAGGAAAAATAGTTTTTCCAGCTAAATCATATTCTTTAATATTTTCTGAATTAATAATCTCTTTTTTGATTTCAGATATTATTCCTCTTTCAATTAATATATCCATTTTTTCCAAAATTCCATTTTCCGGATCCACTAAAAAACCATTTTTCAATAAATACATTTTTCCTCCTAAATTTTATTATTTTTATTCTCAAAAATTAAATTTTTACTTTGTATCAAATAATATCTTCATATTTTTGTATCCTTTTTACTATAACTTCATCTCTTAATTCTTCATATGATTTATTTGTTTTTAATATCCCTGATATTGATTTGACTTTATCAGTTATCAATAATTTCTTTTCGTTTTGTAGTTTTTGGTATATAGGTTTTAATACTTCCAATTTTATCACTACCCTTCCAAAACTTCACATTTTTTATCCTTAATATCTGTTTTAAATTGTTTTTATTCTTAAAAATAGAAGGGTTTCCCCTTCTATTTCAATTATTAGTAAATTTTATATATTCATTTAATTTTTCTAAACCTTTTCCAGATTCAATTATTTCTAATGCTTTTTTGATTCCATCTTTTATATTATTAGATTTTCCTGTCAAATATAAAATAGCACCACTATTTAAAGCAACAATTTCCTTTTTTGCTCCAATTTCTTTACCTGATAAAATATTTTTCATTATTTCAGCATTTTCATCTGCATTTCCACCTTTTATTTCTTCCAATGATCTCTTTTCAAAAAAATCATTTGCATCTATTTGATATGTTTCAATTTTCCCATCTTTTAATTCTGCTACATTTGTTTTTCCAGTTATTGTCAATTCATCCAATCCATCTTCACCAGATACAACCATTGCCCTTTTCAGTCCCAAATTTCTCAAAACTTTTGCAATCGGTAATACTAAATCTTTAGAATAAATACCCATAAGCTGAATATTTGCATTTGCTGGATTGGTCAACGGACCTAATATATTAAATATTGTTCTTATTCCCATTTCTCTTCTTGGTGCAATTGCATATTTCATAGATTTATGATGTTTTACTGCATACAAAAAAACAATATTTAATTTTTCTAATAATTCTTCTTCTGTTTTATTGTCAATATCTAAATTCGTCCCTAAAGCCTCTAATACATCCGCACTACCACTTTTAGAAGAAACCGATCTATTGCCGTGCTTGGCTACAGCTACTCCTGCTGCTGCCACTACAAAAGCAGCAACAGTTGATATATTAAATGTTCCTGTATTGTCGCCACCTGTTCCACAAGTATCTACTAATATTTCTTTATTACTTTTAATTTTTATTGATTTATCTCTCATACCTTTTGCTGCTCCAGTAATTTCATCTACTGTTTCACCTTTTAATCTTAATGCTACCAAAAAAGCTGCTATTTGAGCATTTGTTGCATTACCACTCATAATTTGATCCATAACTTCTGTCATTTCATCTAATTTTAAGTTTTCGGTATTAATGACTTTTTTCAATGCTTCTACGATTGTCATTATTTTATCAACCTCCATATTTTTCATATTTTTAATGTTTCCTTTATTTAAATTTTCTTTATACCAAACCAATATATTTTACTAAATTTTGTATAACAAAATTAAAAGTTGGCTGTATTATCATATCCAATATTCCAAAATATAATAATGCTAATATTATTACAAATCCATATTTTTCCATAGCATTTAATAATCTTCTTACTTTTAGATTTGCAAAAGCTAATACAACTCTAGATCCATCCAATGGTGGAATTGGTATTAAATTAAATATTGCTAATGCTATATTTATTAATACGAAATATACTAAAAAGAAAACTAATATATTCATCCCTATAAATATATTGACATCAGTTCCGTGTAAAACATTGATTAATATTTCTGTTACTTTTTCTTTTGGTAAAAACTTTAGTATAGTTGCTCCAACTAATGCATTTATCATATTTACAAATACCCCAGCCAATGCTACTAACAAAATTCCTTTTTTGGAGTTTTTTAATAAACTATAATTTACTGGTACTGGCTTTGCCCATCCTATCACAACAGGCGAACCCATCAATATTAATACTATTGGTACAATTGTTCCTACTGGATCTATATGATTTTTAGGATTTAATGTTAATCTTCCTGCTATCTTTGCTGTAGGATCTCCCATCAAGTAAGCCACATATCCGTGGGCTACTTCGTGTAATATTACCGCACAAAAAAGTGCTATTACTATTACTAATATTTGTGGTTTTAAAAATATTTTCTGCAAAACCACTATACCTATTAGAGCTAATATTGTTCCGTATATGTATATTGTCTTTTTTGATACTCCTCGATTCATTGCTTGAAACTGTCTTAAATAATTTTTCATTTTTTCCCCTTTTTTGGTAGTTATTTTTAATATTATATCATATAAATTTACCTTTTACAAGTCGTTATTATCTGGGCGAATACATAGGTTCACCCCTACAGGTTCAATAATTTCTCCAAATAAATGTTTTCGATTTTGGGTGCAAATTGTAATAAAATACATTCCTATCTTAGAATAATCGTATCCTTTCAAACGTATTGATTTTCTATTATGTATTTCAGGGTTATACTTCATAATTATGCTCCTCTGTTGGGCAACCACAAGATATTTCTCCTATGCTATTTCAATTTCAAAAAATACACAAACATACAGGATAAAAAATCCCCCTGCCACTCCTCTTTTTACTCAATAATCCCTCCGCCTATAACAACTCCGTCTTCATCATAAAACACAATATGTTGCCCTCTTGCATTTTCTGCATTCGCAATATTATATTCTATTTCTAATTTATCTTTTTTGTAATTTAATTTAGCTTTATGTCCCTTACTAGAAAATCTAGGTTTAGCAATCACAGTCATACCTTTTATAGCTTCTTTTTCCAAAAAAGGTAATTTCCAATCTCTAATCATTACCTTTTTTGATAACAATTCATTGAATTCTCCTAATATTATTTCATTTTTATTTGGTATTATATTTATAATAAAGTATGGTTTGCCTAGATTTAATCCCAGTCCTCTTCTTTGTCCTATTGTATACAATTGATAACCATTATGTTCTGCTATCTCTTTCCCTTTTTTGTCTACAAATTTACCTTTTTTGATTTCATCTCCTAATTTCCTTTTTAAAAATTCTATATATCCATTTTTAGCAAAACAAATCCCTTGACTCTCTTTTCTTGATGGATTTATCAAATTGTTTTCTTCTGCTATTTTTTTTATTTCTATTTTCGAATAATTTCCTAACGGAAATATACTTTTTTGAATTTGATTTTTTGATAATCTGTATAACATATAGGTTTGATCTTTTTTACTATCTTTTGCTCTTGTTAATACATAAGATTTATATTTCTCACTATATATATTTTTCACATAATGTCCTGTTGCTATATAATCACATCCCAATTCCTCTGCATATTTTAAAAAACTACCGAATTTAATTTTTTCATCACAAATAATACAAGGTGAAGGTGTATTTCCATTACTATATTCATTCAAAAAATAATCAATAACATTTTCTTCAAATTCTTTTTTGAATGTAATCACTTTATGTTCTATTCCTATCT